>Ga0082212_10001604_pt1 | contig 33327 bp, 25 predicted proteins | sample TergutNt197P3_FD_71548 | JGI IMG/M metagenome (GOLD analysis project Ga0082212, IMG submission 71548) | Neocapritermes taracua P3 segment gut microbial communities from Petit-Saut dam, French Guiana - Nt197 P3 | ecosystem: Host-associated > Arthropoda: Insects > Digestive system > Gut ... | reverse complement strand
GCATATCTTTTTGAAATCCGAAATGGCTTTCTTGGCTTCGCGCAAATTCAATCTGCCGTAGCCTCTTTTCGGGAAAAATTCATGCTCGACTTTTTCCTTGTATTTTTCCAATATCTCATTTATATTTTCGTTATCCGCAAATTTCACAGTCAGATATTCTCTTGCCTGCGGACACGACTGCGCTATTTCCGTTATGAGATAGATATACTCATCCCGTTCCAAATCGTTTATTACTTTCTTTAATTGCGCATTCGTTATCAAGTTATCTTTTGCCATAACACCCTCTGTTTTCTTCTTTTAAATTTCGCCGACAATTTCAAAATTATTTTACGTCGCCTTTGGAAGCCATGTCCATTAGCGTTTGCTTTAACTTTTCATTCATCGGCGATTCAGGGTCGAAACACATCTCTATGAACTGCCGGAACTGCTCGCCGTCGGCGGATATTTTCGGATTGTAATCATACAGTTTCCCCTGCGGCTTGTCCGTTCGCCCATAAATGTAATCCATCGAAACGTCGAAGTAACCATCCCGGCATATTCTCCTTGATGATTTTGCACAATTCGTCATAAGCCTTTTGCTCCACAACGCCGTTTTCGAGCATACACGCATAAAACTTTTTTAGACTGGCGGCGTTCCCTTTAATGTAGGCGCAGCTTGACCACATTGCTTTTCGTATGAACCAGTCGCCTAAAAATCTATCTAATTCGGAACAGCCTTGCGTAATATCTTTCTCAAAATATCCGCAGAGAAAAGCGTTGATATAGAAATCAACATTCGTAATATAAGTGTTATTTTTCATTGTATGGCCGTACTAAACTTTCCTATGCGTTTGGCACAAGAGTGAAAGCGCAGAAAATATTTCCACTCACCATCTTATTATAACAGCATGATGGCACCAAATAAAAGACGAATTTCAGCGGTGTAGCGTCTTTCCATCCAATGGAAAGGAAAAAGCGAACGCCTCCCCGACAAAAAAAACATCGGGTCAGGTTCGCATTTGTTCCTAATGGCGGAGCGGTTTGTGGTAAATCCGAACATTCAATTTCGGATAGGCTAATCGTGCGGGAATCGCTCTTGAAGTTGTATGTCAGCACAATTTTATCATCGTAGAGGTAGATTGCGTTCACAAAGATGTCAATTATCGCCCGCTGGTAGGCTTTATCGGCGATATTGCCGCCCTTAAAGCGGGTAATCCAGAAGATAATTTTTTCTTCCGTCAGTATATTCTTTTGCAGTTCGGTTTGCAATATTTTTATCTCAATCTCGGATTTTAGGGCTTCCAGTTCCTCCAAACGCTGTTTTGTCGTGTTTGTGATGATGCCCTGTTGCAGGGCGTCGGCGATATTTTTCAAACCCTTTTCTGTGTCTTCAAGCTCTTTGCGGAGCAGGGGCAGCGCGGTGTCCTCGCGTTCCTGTATCGCCATCAGCATTTTGGCAATGCGCTGAATTTCGTTGTCCTGTAAGACATAATCAACCGTATCCTGCACGACAAGCTGTTCGATCCAGTCCTTCTTGACCGCCTTTTTCTGCTCACAGCCGCGCTTTCGTTTGTTGGACAGGCATTTGTAGTAGTTGTAGATTTTCGTGGTCTTGCTCGTGCCGCTCTCACCCACCCAGTAAGTGCCGCATTTTCCGCACATGAGTTTCGTGGTGAGGAGGTAGTCTACTTTGGCTTTCGCCGCGGCGGGGGCGCGCTTGTTTTTCTCAAGCCGCGTCTGCGCCCGGTTGAATAATTCCTGTGTGACGACGGCAGGGTACGCGTCAGGGATAACAGTCTCGCCGTATATATACTCGCCCAAGTATTTACGGTTCTGAATCATGTTCCGTATGCTATTGAAGTTCAACTGGTCGCCGCCGGTCTTGGTCTTGATACCCCGCGCGGAAAGGCTTTTTCTTATTTCCTCGACGCTCTCACCGTCGGCGTACCGCTCGAATATCTCGCGCACCACCGGCGCGGTGAGCGGGTCAGGCTGATACTTCTGTTCCTCATCGACCATCAAGCCGAATGGAATGATGCCGCCGTTGTGACGTGCCTTGAGAGCGTTCTCAGTCAGCCCGCGCTTCACTTTCACGCCCAGCTCAACCGAATAATACTCGGCGAGCCCTTCGAGCATGGATTCAAGAAGGATACCTTCGGCACCCTCGGAGATGGCTTCGGTCGCTGAGACAACCTTGACGCCGTTCTTGCGGAGGATGGATTTGTAATGGGCGCTGTCATATCGGTTCCGCGCGAAGCGATCCAACTTCCAGACGAGGATCACATCGAAAAGCTGCTTTGCGGAATCCTTTATCATCTTTTGAAAGGCGGGTCTGTCGTCCGACTTCGCCGAGAGCGCCCGATCAATATATGTGTCTATTATGGTGATGCCTTTATTCTCGGCAAAGGCTTTGCACTCGCGTAATTGACCCTCGATGCTATTTTCCGTTTGGTTATCTGTGCTATATTATAAAGTAGGTGTGTAGAACACCGTAAAATAATATAGGCAGAACCGTCATTTGCGGCACAAATGGACGGAAACAATAACTGAGCTACGCTCAGTTTCAACCCCTGAAAGGAGAACAGAAACATGGAAATCACTTACACACAAATCGGGGACTACATGCTCCCCGATATTATTTTGCGCGAACCGCCGTCGCCTGATGGCTACGGTGAGCCGCTCGGCAGATACGCGCATATGCGACGAGCGTTCCTCAAAGAACATCGCACGATATTCTACAACACGTTGTTACTGTCCGAAAAACTCTATCCTCACCTGCGTGAGATAGATGAAGCAGCACAGATACGGCTCGACAATATCGACGACCGTGAAATCGCACACGAAGTTATATTGAGCGAACTCATTTACAATTAACCGTAAAATTTAATTTCGTAATGAACCTTGACAAACACCGCTCCGGCGGTCATAAAAAATAATTTGAAAAAATTTTTGCGAAAATATCCGATAATTTTTTTGTATGATGCCTAAATAGATAAGAGAAGAATATCGTTTTACACTATTTCAAAAAAATCTTATTTTCTTTTACGAAAATGGTTGTCAACTTGCTTTCTCGTTGACTAAATAAGTAGGAGAGGTATATACTTTTTTCGCCATTTAAAAATAATTTGTAAATTTTTGCGAAAAAATACTATAATTTTTGATTTCAAATGCCTAAATAGATGAGGGGAAGTATAAAAACTTTTTCCGAAACCGCAAACATTCGCGGAAGCGTCACGCCAAGACCCCCACAGAGGGCGAGCGTCCCTTGTCCCGACGGACACGGGCAGAAAATAACGCTGAAGCTGATAATGATACTCCGTCGCGGAGATAAAATCCGCGCCGTCCGGGCAAGGCGCAACGAGCCCGTCGGAATAAATATGTTGGCTTGAAAGAGAGTCCGGGTATTTATGTGAGGCTAATCCTTGCGGAATCATTCCTCAGAAAGGAGGAGCCGATCATGCAAAAAAATAAACCAACGGCAAATACCGAACGAATAGCCGCAGGAAGCCGATTCACGAAACGAATCGGCTCAACGGTCTACAAAGTCGAGGTATATTTCAACAAAGACACGAAAGAGACGATGGAGGACAAACTTCTCCGGCTGATAGAGCGGGAGGTGGAGCGAAATGCTTAACGCTCAATGTGCCGCAAAAGACGACTGCCGGAAAGAGGCAGGAATGAAACAAAAAATAACAATACTTTACGAGAGGCTCTCCGTTGACGACGAACGGAACGGGGAGTCGAACTCAATCACAAATCAAAAAAGACTATTGGAGGAATACGCGGATCGCAACGGTTTCACGCCGTATATTCATTTGAGTGACGACGGGTATTCGGGGACGGGGTGGAACCGTCCCGGCTGGCTGAAGCTGATGGAGGAAGTCGAAGCTGGAAACGTGGCGACCTTGATATTCAAAGACATGACGAGATTCGGCAGAGATTATCTCCGCGTCGGACTGTATATGGAGATGTTCCGTGAAAAAGGTATCCGGCTGATTGCGATAAATGACGGCGTCGATACATCGCAGGGTGAGGACGATTTTACTCCCTTCAGGGCAATCATAGCCGAGTGGTACGCAAGAGATACTTCACGTAAAATAAAATCTGTAATCGCGGCGAAGGGACGCGAGGGCAAACCTATCGCGAATATACCGCCGTATGGGTATGTCAAAGACCCGAACGACAAAAACAAATGGCTCGTTGACCCGGAAGCGGCAACGGTCGTCAAACGCATATTTGAAATGACAGTTGACGGCATGGGTCCGTATGTAATCGCAGGGCAGTTGTGCGACGAAGAAATCGAACGCCCGTCATATTACCTCGCGCAGCGTGGGCTTGGACGGTACAAAAGCACATGCGACTACGAACATATCTATTCATGGAATTATTCAACTATCGTGCAGATACTGCGAAAACCGGAATACGCGGGGCATACGGCGAACTTCAAAGGCGAAACGAAGGATTTCAAGAGCCACAAATACACGTTCAGACCAAAAGACGAGTGGATAATATTCGAGAATACACACGAACCGATAGTCACGCAGGAGACATGGGATTTGGTGCAGAAACTCCGGCAGACTATCAGGCGCAAAGATAATCTGGGCGCAGCTAATCCGCTGACTGGACTATTGTACTGCGCGGACTGCGGAGCGAAGATGCACAATCACCGCCGTTCCACTCCGACGGTTGTAAAACGGAGCGACAAAACATACTATTCAAAGCCGCAGAATCACTATCATTGTTCGACATATTCAAAAAGCAGCGCGAAATTCAATGCGAAATGCTCTCAGCATATAATCTGCACGTCATCAGTGCAAAAAATCATACTCGAACTGCTTCGTGACACGAGCGGGTATGTCCGCGACCATGAACAGGAATTTGTTGAAAAAGTCCGTGAGAAATCCGTCGTCAAAAAGAAGGAAACGGCGAAATCATACAAAAAGCAAATCGCAAAAAATGAACATCGTATAACAGAGCTTGACAAAATATTCCGCAGTTTGTATGAAGACAAGGCACTCGGTAAAATCGACGAGGATAGATTTGCGCAGATGTCCGGCGCGTATGAAAGCGAACAGTCGGAATTAAGAGGACGGACTGCCGCGCTTCAATCAGAACTGGACGCGTTCAACGCCGACAGCGTTTGCGCGGATAAGTTTGTTGGACTGGTACGGCGGTTCACGAATTTCGAGGAACTCACCCCAGCAATCATAAACGAGTTTGTTGATAAAATAATAGTTCACGAATGCGACTGGTCCGATGGGGTAAATCTGGCTACTGGACGCGGAATGGGAACGCGCAGTCAGCAGGTTGATGTGTATCTGAAGTACATTGGCAGATTCGATGTGCCGGACCAACGGACGGCGGAGGAAATCGAAGCTGAGCGTATCGTGCAGGAGCGAATCGAACGGGAACGGAAGTACAAGCGCGAGTACGGCAGGATGTTAAGGGAAAAGCAAAAATCTATGGGATCATAAAATCGAACTATACCCTCTCCGGGTAACTCTGGGGAGGGTATTTTTTGTCATAAGGAGGCGAAAAATATTATGAAAATCAGAGAATTAACGAAAAAGGAGTTACAAGAAATACGCCGTTCAGTCAAAATAATGTGCGCTAATTATGACGGTCATTACAATGAATGTGTGTTATTGAACGGACCATGCTATATGTTCTACGGTTATGCGTACACGAATACGGGAATGTGCAAATGGTTCAGAAATGCTGTACTGCCACTCGGCCCGGAACTGGAAAGAACGCTTACAGGTAGTGCCGCGCCCGAAACTAAACCGTGCAGTATATGCGGTAAAGCGTTTCCGTTGAACGGGCGGCAAACTTACTGCTCCGAAAAGTGCGTCAAGGCAGGCAGACGTAAATCCGTTGCCAAAAATGTGCGGGAATATCGTAAAAGGAAGAAAGATGATATGTAATCATTTAGCATAAAAAATGTCCCAAAATATCAGGGGGTTCAGCTTTGAAAATCAATATATACTCATATTACACTAATACCCCTGCAATCAAGATTTACAGCATCATACGCAATACTGTTAAAGGTTGCGCAGCGGTGCGCGACATTTAACATCAATAAAATGAAGGAGAGGATTTTTATGTCAAAAGAAAAATTGAGCGACTTACAAAGATGGATACTGGTGAACTGTTACCGAATGACTGTCCTGCATGACAACACACAGTTATTACCTTTATCAGGGAGAAACTCGCCGGACGATAAATATGTGTTCATGCGAGATGATATACTGCTATCATATTTTAATCTGAAACCGGGCAGAAAAAGAACATTTTTGAAAACGCATCATTTCAGGGAGAGCAGAGAATATTATAGCGCACAGGCAACGTTGAGCCGGACATTAAAAAATTTACATGAAAAAGGGTATATAGTCGGAATGCAGATATACTATAATATAGAATTGACCGAGAAAGGCAAAGAAAAAGCGCGGGAATTAAACGTAAAGGAATACGATGATATAATAACAATTTATTGAGGCAGGAGGGATTATTATGCAAAAGTTAAAACGAAACATAGCTCTGACGTTCCGCGTAACTGCGGAGGAACAGGCTGACATCAAGCGAAAAATGGAACTGGCGGGAATCCGAACGCTCCGGGCGTTTTTGCTCAGGATGGCGTTGAGCGGCAGGGTGATACAGCTTGACCTGACCGACGTTCGCGAGTGTTCGCGCCTGCTCGGAAACATCGCGGGCAACGTCAACCAGATAGCCAAACACGCCAACGAAACCAACTGTATTTATGCCGATGACATCGCCGATATTCAGACGCAATTATCAGAATTTCGAGAACAGCAGAACAAAACAATCCGAACATTATCAAAGATATTGGAGATGATGTAAGTGGCGACGACGTGGCTGAAAGCATTACACAGGAGCGGCGGCAGTATAGCCGTCGCTCTCGACAAGTCTACCGATTATATCAAGGATTCCGACAAGACGAACGACGGCGAACTGCTCGACAGTTTCGAGTGCGACCCGTTCACGGCGCAGTCGGAATTTCTATTTTCAAAGCGGTTATATGAACAGCAAACCGGACGCGATCAGGGTAAGCATGATGTGATTGCGTATCATGTCAGAATGAGTTTCAAGCCCGGTGAAGTCACGGCTGAAAAAGCGTTGAAGTTGGGACGAGAGTTAGCGTTGCGCTGGACGAAAAATAAACATCAATTTATCGTCGCGGCGCATACGAATACCAATAATCCACACGTCCATATCATTTATAACAGCGTTAATTTAGACTGTACCGGAAAATATCAGGACTTCAAGCGTTCGGCGATTGCGTTACGCAGGTTATCCGACCAAATCTGTCTTGAACAAGGTTTATCAATTATCGAAAAACCGGGGTTGTCGAAAGGGTTCAACCGCAACGAATATCTCGGAATGACAAAACCTCCGACTGTTAGAGATGAACTTCGGGAGTTGATTGACAATAATATTATTATCGGTAGCTCGCTCACGGATTTTTTCGCGGCGTTAAAGAAAGCGGGCGTTGAAATTAAGCACGGGAAACAATTATCGTTTAAAATCCCCGGCGGCAAAAAGTTCACCCGGCAAGATACGCTCGGCGATGATTATACTATGGAAGCAATACTCGAACGGCTCTCCGGCAAACGGATTGTCGCCGTAAAAGGTAAACCTGTTTCGCCTGCCGTGTTGGAAAACAAACCGAATCTATTGATAGATATACAGGCGAAAATCCGAGAGGGCAAAGGTGCGGGATATGAACAGTGGTCGCGCATATTCAACATCAAGGAAATGAGCCGGACATTGATTTTCTTGAAAGAAAATGGTATAGACAGCTATGATGACCTTGTAAAAAAATCCGCCGCCGTGTCCGCAGAATTTAACGAGCGGCTGAATAAAATCAAAGCTATTGATAAACGGCTCGGCGAGATTTCCGAACTGCAAAAGCATATCGGCACTTACGGCAAAACCCGCGAAGTGTACGCGAAATATAGAGCGTCCGGGTGGAACGAAAAATTTTACGAAGAACACCGTGCCGACATTACGCTCCATAAGGCGGCGAAAAAATATTTCGACGGGCTTGGCATAAAGCAACTGCCGACGATTTCATCGCTCAAACAGGAGTATGCGTCGTTGCTCGCGGAAAAGAAAAAATTGTATGTCGGCTACCATGAGTTAAAAGAGAAAAGGTCTGCGCTTTTGGTAGCGAAACAAAACTCCGATAATATTCTCGGTATCAATAAAAACACACAAAATCGTGATGACCGGAATACCGCAAAACGAAATGATTCTTACGATAAATAACCCGTCGCCGGACGATAATTTTCAAAAAAGCAGACCGCGAAGCAGGCTTAAAGAGAATGGGCTTCTGCTCATTCTTTAATAGGGGTTTGGGGCGGATAGTCTCCAACAAGCCGGAAGGCGACGGTCATTTTGGGACAAAATGCAGTCATCTTCCCCTGCTTGCCAAATAGATAAATAGCGATATTGAGGTTATTCGTCCTCATTAATTTCTTCGGTTTCCGCAAGCTCCGTTAATTCACGTAACTTATTCTGCAATAAAATTTTTTCCGGCAAATGAAGCTGATAATCGGCTACAAGCGCAGGTGACATGCTGCGGCTTAAAGCGTATTCCACAACAGTGTCATCTTTTCCGGCGCAGAGTATAAGTCCAACGCTTGGATTTTCTGTCGGCTTTTTTACATCACGATCAAGGGCTTCAAGATAAAATTCAAGTTGCCCTAAATATTCAGGCTTGAATTTTTTAACTTTTAATTCGATAGCGACAAGGCAAGATAATTCACGGTTATAGAATAATAAATCGATATGGAAATCCGTATTGCCCACCTGCACACGATATTCTTCGCCTACAAACGTGAAATCTTTTCCAAATTCTAAAATAAAATCTCGTAAATTGGCTATGATAGCTTTTCTAAGTTCCATTTCCCGATGACTTTCGGGAATGTCAAGAAATTCAAGAACATAACTGTCCCTCAACGCAGTTAAGCCCGGATTTTTTGAAATAAACAATTTATTCTTTTCATCAGAAATCATCGTCCGTTCAAAAAGCATACTGTCCATTTGCCGTTCAAGTTCGCGGGCGGAATAATTATTTTTTTGCGCTAATAATAAATAAAATTCTCGTGCCTCTTCTGATTTTGCGCCCATCATAATCAAAACATTGTTAGACCAGCTAATTTCTCTCGACAGTGTTGAGAGTTTTTCATTTTCGTTATATATTTCGTAAAATTGTTTCATCCGCCAAATATTTTGCGGTGAAAATCCGCGAATACCGAAATAACGGGATTGAATGAATTTTGAAAAATCTTTTACAACAGATTTGCCCCAACCGACACTTTTAACTTTTCCGCTGACATATTTGCCAATATCCCAATACATGGAAATAAGCTCACGATTCACCGCGCGAAAAGCATTCTCGCGGGCGCGTTCGATTATGGAAATTATTTCGCCGTACTCAGCATTATTTGCAGATAAAATTTCGTTGCTCATTTTTATTTAATCTCCATTAGATTTATTCAAATAACGTACACCCTTGCGATTTAAAATCTTCAATCTTAGCCAACAATTCCTCTACAGTAATTTCAAAATATTCTGCCAGACAATCAAGGCAATAGAAGCGGATGATTTTACGTCCATGAAATTTTTTATTAAGCCCTATTTCGTTTTTATTAAGATTATTTTTACCGCAAATACAACAAACTTTATTATTCACGCATTACACCCCGTTGCTTTTATCAATATCTTTTATACTAAAGATAGGAACATCTTTCCCTTTGTATTCGATATCAAGTATACCGAGTTGCGTTTTTATGGTGTCGCGCATCATGCGGGCGCGGCGTAAGCAATAGCGGTTAAACTCAGAAATTGTTATGTCTTTTGCTGAGCGCACATGAGGAAACAATAATTTTAAATAAGCTGTTGCTATTCGTTTTACCGCTTCGGTATCGCGGGTATCTGCTGCCTCTGGTACTTGAATAAGTTCGTCAACTATAGCGCGGTAGCTCATATCATCACGGAGTTCATGCATTATAGAGCAAAAATATTCTGAATTTAACGCCCAACCGGAAATTTTAAGATCATCGTTCATCCGTGGAATATTCCATCCCTTAATAAATCCGTGGAAACGCTCAATTAAAGCTGATTCGTGAAAAACGGGCGGCAGTTCTTCAAACATATTAGTATAACCATCATTATCCATTGTCTCTTTTTTTATATTACCGCAAAGAATCACGCCTGCATCAGCAGTTCCTTCATAATTGCCAACTGTGAAAATTCCTGATTCAAGATAGCCTTTCAAAGCTGCCCGCATTTCGTCAATATCCGTAAACGAAATTGTTTGAACCTCATCAAGCGTAATGAAATCATTACCTGAAACTAAGCCCTCAGTACGTTTTGAAATGTCATAGAACATTTTTGCGCGGCTCATAACACCGCCGGAAGATAACCAGCCAAAACGACTTACACGACCAAATAAATATGACTTACCCGTCCCTTTCGGTGCAAGTTCTATGAGATTCAATCGTTTTTCAACGAACGGCAAAAGACGGGTAAGCATCGTAAGTTTTTTTTCTTCATCACCGAGATAACCTGCGGCATTATAGTCAACCGCGCCGAGAAGAACATCTATCCACTCAGTTATGGAAAATTCGTTGCGAACTTCTTTATAATAATTGATATCTATTGTATATGGACAGAATGCTCTGAAACTAATTAATTTTATTTTCCCTTTGATTTTTAAGCTTTCGTCTGGTTCACGGTAACCAAGTTCAACCATTCCCCATGTTTCGCGACCACGAACCAAATCTTCTTTGCAGGAATTCCAAATAAAATCTTCAATTATCGTATCCTTGCTTGTAAGTCCAAAGTCCGGCAATGTAAAAGATACTTCGCTCGTTTTAATATCTATATCCGCAGATATTTTCGCGAGAAATTTCACTCGCTCGCCTTCAATTATAATACGGTTTTTTATAGCGGTCCAGTCATCTTTACGCGGTAAATATGTGCGAACAAATTGAACCAGCTCCTCCGTTTCAAAATGCCCGTTTTCGTCCTCAAACTTCTTTAAGAGCCAATCGCGCATAAAAGATGGCAAACTTAAAGCCGAAAAGAAGTTACTTTTTTTTAAATCTTTATAAACCACCATTTCATCAAAGCAATTCCGTAGTTTTTCAATCATTGTCGCGGCCTCCTAAAATATATCATCAAAATCAGCGTTTTTCTTACCACTTCCGCCTTGTGTGGTAAATGTTAATCTTTCGATTAAATTATCGCCGTCAAATACATCTGCTTGATAATCACCTGCGCGTTTAATGTCGGTCATGATATTATAGCGGTTATCGTTTAATTTTACCGCTATATATGATTTTCCTTTGATAATAACACTTGCATTGTTTAGTTTAGAATTAGAATAAAGTTCAAGTTCTGCATTTGTTTTGTAATCTGCATATACAACTTCTTTTATGAACTTTACTGTTACGTTAGGATTTGCAAGTGAAATTTCTATAATAGGAACAACGACTTCTTCTAAAGCGGCTCCACCGTGTACTTCCACATTTGCAGCGCGGCTTCCTTTGAATCGTCCGTAATTGGCAAGTACCAAGTAGCCGTTTTCCTCAGTTGCAAAAGGTAAATCATAAGGTGTAAAAAATTCGCAGCAACGTCCGCTATGCTGACCTTGAGTGGCAGTTTCGTATTTTTCTTCTTGTTCTTTTATAACTGCGAGGCGGCTTGAACCATGATCGCTGACAGGCAATACTTTTTTATAATGACGCAAAGCAAGCAAAGTTGCTATTTTATTTAACGCTTCAGAAATTACTTCCAGTTCACGCACAAGATGGATTGGGAGTTTATTATTTTGATAATTGTAACCCCCTTTTGGTTTATGTTTTATCTCATCAAGGTTTTTATCAGATTCGCGTCTGCTTTCTTCCCAGTTATAGTAAAATTCATCATTTTTAATCGTTATAGTCGGCAGATCAGCCCGCCCAATGTGAACTATTATGGACAGTCCCAAGCGCTTACAAGATTTTTGAATAAAACTCAAAAATTCTACGCCAAGCGCATCAAGCCAATACAAAAACGTATCTGTTTTATCTATACCATTCATAATATCAGCTCGACTTGGAAGAAAAGGGTATTGCCTGTCATTTGCCAGTTCTTCAACTTTAGCGACAAATGTATCGTCAATTTTATTTATAATCTTCTGTCGTTTATAATCTTCAAAATATTCGGTCAATAGTATTTTCAAATCTGCACTTAATTTAGGGTTTGCAAAAGTGTATTTATATAAATAATCATACAACGAAGGATATGTACTTTCCGTGCGTTTAATCATGGTTTGTTTATCTATTAAAGTAAATAATGCGATAAATTCTTCGCGCTCCGTTCGTTTGAGGTCTGTAAGTTTATATACGCTTTCGGAAATATTGGCACGGTTATTGACAACAAAGTCGGCAATATCGGACTCTGCAAATTTTTCAATTAACTGCCTTCTCTCAGCATAAAATTTATCAAATCGACTATCATTATGAGAAATATTAATAATTTCATTTATCACATTATATTTTAAAATATCTAAATTATGGGTCTTTTCTAACACATAACGTAAATATAAATTTCCAATGTCATCCGCTCGTAATTTTAATGCAATGAAATACAGCCAATTCACAAATGCCGTCCCTTGAATAAATGTGGAAAACCCGTCCATCACATTATCCGGCAAATTATAGTTATTGAAAACCGTTTCAAGTTTTCCGTTTTCGGTGATAAGCAAAATTAATAATTCGTTCCAATTTTCATCGCTGCCGTAATAATCAGGTAAAGAAAATGACGGAACAAGATATTTAATACCGTAATATGCGGATGAAATTGTATGGATTGCAAGAGATGAATCCGTAAAACTATTCGCAGTTTTTGCTATGACATTATTTTGCCCGCTCTCAAAATAAGCAAGAATGCCTTTTAAGCCTAAGCAAGCTGTTGGTAAATTTAAGCTGTCGGAAATACAGGTTACGCTAAGATTAACAGATGTATCCTCTGAATAGCAGACGTGTTTTGAATCGAATCGCAAATCACTCTGTAGTTTCATTACGGTATTTTTCACTCCACGTAATAAGAGAATCGCTTTTAGCCCATTTAGATCATAATATTGCAATTTAATAAGCCAATCATAAATTTCTTGTTCTCCGCGAAGCGACAGATATTCACCTAAGCCTACCACAATTTTATTCCCGCCTAATTTTAGGTTGTAAAAAAAATCGTCAAGATTTGGCTGCCTATCAGCGGTGCAATACTCGCTAATGCCAATAACCTCAAGTCCTTTTGCGGATAGATCATCTTTAATGGTAACGTAATTATTATCACCAACAACGAGAAAAAATGGTGTGAAAATTTCTGACTGAAGATATTTCGTAACTTCGTCCACACTCAAGCCCTCCAATCATCCATAATTTCAAGCCCAACCGTCATATTTTCTTTTACGAGCCGCTTGAGGTAGGATTTTAATGTATCATCATCCATTTCATCAATTTTATTTAAAGTCTCATCGCTACCGCCAGCATTATATTCAGCTTCAGCAAGTTGTTTAACCTTTTCATATACAGAGGGATGCCTATACCACTCATACGGTTCTATTGATAATTGCTCAGATAACCGTTCAAGTTCATCTTGAACCTTTGAAATATCTGGTAATATCTTCGCATATTTCCCGATAATCTCTTTAGTAAATTTTATTTTGCGCTTGCTTTCATCATTTAAATCGGTCAAAAACGCAGGTTCAGATTCAAGGAACTCCAACGCTTGTTTAATTTCGGCATCCGTAGAATTAATACGGTTAAGAGTCTCAAATGTCTTTTTAGCATTATCAAAATCTGAAAAATTGACGAAACACAGAATTGGCACTTTATAACGCTTCGACCATTCGAGAGGCGTTTTAGTATCGGTTTTTTCTTTCCACAACTTAAACAGTTTTGTTTTAATTTGCCCTTGACGATGGAGTTCGGCGTATTGTTTTACTTTCGTATTACATTCTGTTGCCGATAAAATGAACATACCCATAGGGAGTTTGTTTTTTACTTCGCCAATATCATTTTCGTTCAAACCGTCAAGATATGGCGAATATATTTCCGCAAAAATTTGTTTCTCATCACTAAAAAATTCCATGATAGATTGCATATTAGCTGATAACTCTGCAAGAAAATCTTTTAATTGCTCAGGTAAAATTTCGTTTCGTTCTTCGATTTTAATAAAATAATCAAAAACTTTAACCAATGAAGGCAGTTTTCTTTTCAACTGTTCAGATGAAATAGATATAATTTTTAATTTATCGCGCCATATATTATAGCAATCTGCGAGCGATTGTGAGTTAGCCGCAAGCAATTTGTTACTTTTTCGCACAAATCCATATTCTGTAAGAAGTTTTCGGATTTCATTTTTTCCGGTGGTTTGATTCCATAAACAAGAATAATCAACGGCAAATAATTTTTGGACGTCGTTTATAAGTGATGTTTCTGCGCCAATGTCCTTTGCAAGCGTGAGAATATCGCCATTTTCAAATCGTGTCAAAAATTCCCGCATACCTTCTTGACATTTTGGTTTGGAAATAAATTTTGCAAGAGTGTCGCCAAGAGTATCTTTGTTTAATGCAATATTTCCTATTTCAATAGCTTTTTGATGTGCTTCTTTGCCTTCTTTTTGAACAAGTTCTATATATTTTTCAACATATTCGTAAATGCCGTGATTATCCACTTCGGCAAGACACCAAACAGGTAGTTCAAGTTGACGCATTTTCTTTCTAACTTCATTCGCGGCTTGACCCGCAGTACCGCAGGAGTTAGGCGTAATACCCCACGCTTTTTCAGTTAGCGAATAAAACGCCATTTCCTCAGGAGTCATTTTTACAATATAAGTATCTCTGTAATTAGGCTTTGTATTACCTATGTAATTTCCGAGCATTTCAGCAAGTTTATCGTTGGACATGGAATCATGACCGTTTATCGAATCATAATAGCGATATGGTTCATTTCCGTATTCTTTCAATAAAAAGCCAGCAAGAAAGGCTGATAGATTACAAGGTGCGAAACCATAATCTATTTCAAGCGTATCGTATAATTCTCGAATTGAGATTTGCCCATCTCGACTAAATGCGCTGGAAATTTCATTTTCTATAGCAATTTTTATCTTTGAAATAGAAAGCGTAGGTTGTTGTTTACAATATTCTTCTGTTCTCCATATATCAGACGGAAAAATATATTTTTCAATATTATTAACAACCGCACCTTTAACTATCTCTTGTGTTACACCAACTAACGCACTTCTTTTAACATCGGAAAGTTTAAGCATACTTTCCGATAATCCTTTAGAAAAATCGAATATATTTGGATATTTTTTTGTTACTGCTGTTTGAAGCGCGGATAAAACTTCCGATATATTAGCATAACGCTCGCCATCACGATTAACTTCTGAATAAACCACAAATGATCCGTCGTAAATGCGATTTTTCCAGTCTGTATCTAATATTCGCTTTGCTTTATTACTATTGTATTTTGATTCGTCGTTGTTATTGCCGCTGTAATACAGAGTCATAGCGGTAAAATCAATATACTGCTCTAAACTGTCTGAACCAAGCGGCGTCGATAGAGCGTCAATTATGACTATATCTCCGTAATCCGGGTTTTTCGCAGCTGCTTGAATAGTTTTACGAAAAGATACGGCTTCAGCCTCATCAAGAGCAAATGCAAGTGCCGCTTTGAATTTCCATGCACTCTGCGTGTTGCGGAGTTTGTTCATTGCGCTTGTAAAATCGCTTGGCGTAACTGTAGTTAATTTACCTTTTGCAAGATCGCTTTCCAATTCGTAACGCAGTTTCAATGCGGGTGGTAAACCAAGTACGTCAGAAAGTCCTCCCTCTGCTACAAGAGCCGCTGTATTTATATTTTTACGAATATCATCTTTATGCCTTATGATTTTTGTATGATCACCTACTAACTGTGCCGCAACATATATTTCAATTCCACCGCCAATCGGTTTTTTATGTAACACACTATCATTCACAAGCTGTTTTGCTATATTTACAGCAGCATTTCCCTCTAAATCGCGATTACCCTCAAACGCGAGTGATAAATTTTTGTCTGTAGTCTTAAATAGATCAACCTCATTTCCTATACGTTGGTTAACCGCCTGCATGATGAGTACGGTTTTTAATACAGTTTGTTGTTTGGCGGTCAAATTCTGCTGACGTGGAAATACGTCCAAAATCGATTGAATATCTATAGTAAGGTTATCTCTTCTTCCGCTTTCATAGAAAAAATTCCACAAACAATCGATTGTTAAGAGCGGATAATCATCATCAGGGCTTGTATTCGCAACAAACCACTGAAATGCCTGTACATCGTCCTTATCAAGCGACATAAAATCGAAGATACTCCTCTGATTTGATTGAAAAGACGAAGCAATGTATTTTAATACCAAAGCCGCCATTGGGTGTAAGGGCAAAAGTCCTTTTATTATTTCAGGATTGGCTATATTTGTCTGTTCCATAACCGCAGGGCGTGAACGGGGAAGCCAGCTATTTATATCGTCTGCTTTTTCTTTCCATTTGTTTTCGAGTATTTTTTTCACTTTGCGTGCATGACTGATTAATTCAAAAGCAATGCCATCCGGCAATGTAATTTCCGAAAAATCAAATCTTTGTTGTACGATACTCCAAGTTGAATCATTTGCGGTAATCAATCCGCTCGTTTCATGCGTGACGATAACGAAATAAAACCTATCCGCACATAATTCCGCAAGTTTTTGAAATTGGTCAAGAGAATTACGATTATTTTTGAAATATGCCGAAAATTCATCCCAAATAAGAACAATTTTTATATCGTTCTTATTTATAATATCTTTTATCCAAGCAATGAGTCCTTCTGTGGTAAGATTGAGCGCGGTAATGCCCTCTGCATTGGCAAGCGCGAAAATATTATTCATTAGCTGTTGAATATCACCGCCCCTACGAAGCGCAGAAAGAACTTCATCAGCAGTTGCTTGCGGCCAAGATGTGTATTTACTTTCGAGTAAATCATTCAAAAATGCTTTTTGCGCGGGCTTTTCTATCCAGTCGATAACTGCGTCTTTCAGAGTGTTTTCGCCAATATATCTCACCCCTTGTTCCACTAATGCCACCTTAACGCTCTCCTGCACAGCAAGCAATAATTGCTGCGTTGAGCTTATTCCACCGGAACCATAGCGATATGCAGTGACAATTTTACGTTGCTTATGCCCGATAAATTTTTTCAGCAAATCAGCTTGTTTATTAAGCGGCCAGTTGGAATTATCCGGTTGTATCCAATACTTTGTAAGTTCATCTTCCGATACTTCGAGTATTTTTTTCAAAGCGAAAGCACATTGACTTTTTCCTGTTCCGTATGAACCATGAATCCACACCGAACGACGCGTTCTGCCATCAAGCATACCGTTTATATTGTTCAAAAGTTTGATAAAAGTTTCATGAGGGTATGTATTATCCCATCGCGCCTTCGCAATGGTCGTTTCGTTTATTTGCGGGAAATAGGCGTCGTCCAAGTCGAAATATTCGCGATATTTGTCTGCCATAAATCAATTACCTTCCTTGAATAAATTTAATACATCCGCAGGCGTTTTATCTTCTTTTAGGCTAATTTTATCAAGATCGTTAGTGAATGTAGCGTTAATAAAATCGGGATAATTTGCAGTCAGTCCCAAGAGGATTGGAATCATTGCTTCACGAGATAATCCAAATATCTGCGTAGGTGGTATGCCGTCCTGCTCAATATTTTCGTACAGGCTGTTCAAACGGAATTCGTAATGAGTGTTCGCTTTTTCATTATAAACATATAACCCGTAAAGAATAACGCGTGGGTCGGATATATTGCATACTGTCCGCATCATATCGCCGTTGTCGTCAACATAGCCCCAGTTTAACTTTGTACCGAGAGGGGTTTCGATTAGGCGTTTAAAAGCATAAATAATAGATTTTGCATCGTTAGGTTTTACATCAAGGGTGATAAGAGCTTCTTCGACAACATTTCGTTCGCATGTATTCCCGACATCAAGATTCTTAATATACCATTTTATTTGTGGATTTTCATGTACAAGGTTAATAAGAATGATTCCTTGTGCCGTATCAGTATCCCAACCAATTTTTTCGATTAATTCTGCGAATGGGGTCAAACGTTTATTGTTTTGTAGCCCTGCGTCTTTTAGAAAACGGTTGAACATTGATATTTGCATAGGTCCCAAACTGTGTTCTGTAAAAAAATTTTCTTTTAATTGGAAAAATGAAGTGAACCATTCGGTTTTAGGCGCGTGGTTTGCGAAAGTATTAAGACTCTTCATATGATTTCCTCCTCCTTGTGGGTGACGCAATGAATGAAACATTAAACAACCGCTGTCAATAGCGTGACATTCACGGTCACGGCATTGTCTGCAATTTGTAATTTCAACTTTATTGCCAATAAAATTTATACAATTATTAGGGCAATTTGCTTCACATACTTTACACCCAATACAATATGCGGCTTTGTGAAATACTTGCTTAAACAAACGGCTAAACAATGGATTTTCTTTCAAATAATTTTCAGATATTTTTACAATATACCCGTTGTCTTTATTTGTTACTGTATATCTTACATTTTCAACATTGATTGATTTTATCCATTCTCGCCAATCAGACGATGGATTCGTGACTTCAATAATCAAGTAACCGTCGGCATATGTTTCAACACAGCGAAACTCATTATTTGCTATTTCTCTGCCATTTTTTCGGGCATTCCAGCCACCATTACTACAAAATGAATCGACATTTTTTCCACTATATGACTTTTTAATTATATCAAAGTACAATGTTACATCATTTTTATAATTTTTAAATTCAATAAACTCTGATTTGCCGCCCCCCATAGGACAGCAAAGGCAACCAACGCGAGCACTACCTTTCTTATATGCTTCGTTAATAATAATAGTGTTTGCATATATATAAAGCCATATTTCTGTTGATGTCCATTCTAATATGGAGTTATGGCTATGTTGTCCTTTTTGCTTCTTGCCGTAGTTTTCATATTCATATCCGCTTCGCGCAATACTTTCCTCACGGCGCACACCGACATAATCAAGCCCCGTATAATCGGATTTACCTGTTATTTCTCTAACTTTTTCACGTAGTAATAATGTTTGTGGCGCACTTTTATGCACAGAACAACACCACCGCAATACTCTTGACGGGGGACCGAACAGTTCCCACGACTGCATTGGCTCAAGGTGCGATTTTGCAATATAAAACGGTATATCTTCGTCAATACACATTTGCCGCGTTTTTTCTATAACATCATAAGTATCAGGGAATTCCATGCCCGTATCTCCAAACACGACGACAAAACTGTCTTTAGGTAGGGCTTTTTTGCAAAGTTCAAGCAAAACGCAACTGTCTTTCCCGCCGCTGAACGCAACATGGAAAATATCCAATTCGTCCGCATATTTTTCATACACCGCAAGGATTTTTTTGACCGTAGTAGCTTCGATAATATCAAGCATTTCATGGTTTTCCTCAACCATCGCCGCTATGTCAACAGGACGTAATTTTACGTTATTAGGCTCAGGTTCGACGAGTGTGAATACATTCCCGTTTTTATCTGTGAAAGAAGGACTTTTATTAGGGTCGTCACAAATTATCTTTTCGGCTGATTTGCCGTTTGGCGTTTCTTTAAATTCTTTACACTCGAAAGCGAACTGTATGACTGGCGCGTTATATACGTTGCCGCCGTTAAGACTTGCTACGAGGCGACCGCGATACCAATAACGGTTCGCTTCCGCCCACATATACGGCGTATCTGTTTGTTTATCATAATTCCAATATTTATCAAAGCCCAATATATCAAGTTCCGGCGCGTAAACCGGACGCGGTTCTTTAGACATTTTCGTCGGAGAAGAATTAAGCAATAGCCCGCCTGTCCGTGAATCGTAAGTATATGAATACAACGCCTAATCCATCCTTTCCCGCAGGTTTTTTGCCTGCTGTATTATATCGGCGATCTTCGCTTTTTGTCGGTTGCCCCTATAACCATTTTCATATAAAAAATTTGCAACTGTATTTTCATTAATCTGAATATTTGAACTGGCAACCGCGTCAGCCATAATATCCCCGTACGTCAACTTTGAATATTTACGGACGATACACCCCACATTTTGATTGTTTACAGACGGGGTTTCAAATCTAAATTTATCGCTAAACCGCCGAACATAACTTTCGAGCAGAAATAAGTTCCAAGGTTGTCCGCAATGCGGAAACATTACAAACGTAGTAATTAAACGTAAAGGTATATATTCGCCTTGACCGAAATATTCTATGGCATTATCGACAGCCGCCGCGTCAAAATCAAAATATTTTTCGGCAAGAAATATGTTTTCGTCCGTTCTCACCATAATATCATAACCTGCCTGCATAGGTATCCAACGATGTATTTCACCAGTCAAGTCTTTTTCAAAATCAAACAATTCGTCAAGAGTACATTTATCAAGAATGCGGCAATATTCTTTCATAATAATAAGCGCGTCCGTAATTTCGCCTTTTTGCGTTAAAATTTTCCCTTGTTTATTATAGCCTTCGCTAAGGCACATACGGTATATAGCGGTATGAATTGCGGTTATAGAAAGGTCATGATTTCGTTCAATAATTTCATTAAGCGGTAAATTCGCAAAAGAAGCATACCGATGGATATTACATTCGCGCTGGACCATTTCGCAGATAGCGGTACGCTCATCTTCGGTAATATCAACTTTACCAATATGCGAAAATGTACCAATATTATTCCAAATGAAATCGTTGTTTTGCCCCAAAGTAAATTTTATCCTTTCGAGCGGGATATATCTTAGCCTCTCCGCAATTTGTTCATAATTCAACAATAAATCATCGCTCCAAACACGGAGAATTTCACTTTCAACAGCGTGATATACCGAAACATTCATATAGCCAAAGTAGGTTTGCGTAAATGTTAAAGTTGGAAATAATTGACGAAATATGTTATTCAGCATTTTTTCCGATACAATGCTTTTTTCAAACAACCCATATTCATTCTTGACATAAAATTCCTCATAAAAGATAATTTTTGCGCCGCTGTTTAAATAATCCTCAACGGTTTTTGTGATTTGATTTTTAGATTCCGCAGAAACAATATATACTTTACCATCAAACAATATCCCGCAAGAAAGAATTAACCTTGTTAATTCTTCATCTGATAGAGAAAATTCATTTTCCAAATCATCGGCTATAAAACGTCGAAGACGCGATAACTCAATCGAAGAGTCAATTCTAAAGCCATTAATATAACGTTCTGCAAGAATTTTTATCAGTAGTTCGATAGTTAAAGGATCAGGCGCAACATTATAGATTAATTGCCGTTTGTTAAACAGCAAAGGAGGAACATTATAAATACCTTCATGGAAATATTCATCAAAATTTTTCATAAAGTTAGCCATAACTGTCGTTGATTGAACGCCATATTCAGTTTCATACGCTACACCAAAATCCTGAAGAGTTACTGGGGATAATTTTATTAGCATATCTAAAACCTGAATGTCACGGTCTGCTTTTCCAAATTCAACTATCGGCATTCTTCCGAAATTTATATTTTCAATTTTCAATTTTGGATATATTTTTTTTAATAAATTATGCAGTTCATATTCGTCCCGAACATCATATCGCGCCATAAGACTTGAATGTTCCCTGAAAAATTTTAAAGTGGAATATTCAACATCATGATATTGGTTCAATGCCAATTCTTGGATAAATTCAGTGAAATCACGGTTTTCTATATCATAATACCGAAATCTGCGTCCTCGTTTCCAAAGTATTTTATCGCTATCTATAAGCCGGTTTTCATATGAACGTCCATCAATTATTAAATTTTTATCCCCAACAAGCCCGAAATCTTCAAGAACCATATTATAAACTTCAATAAATTCATCGAATGAACCTTCATCATGGAAATATGTTCGCACAATATAATCAAAAATTTCCGCGCGGCTTTTATAAATCTTTTCTTCGCCAATAATTACATTTTTTTTGGCGATTCTTTTTTCAATGACTTTTTCCGCATTTGCCCGTAATTCTATTGGGATTGTTTCATCTTCGATAAATTGTTCAAGAGATTGTGCAATAGATGATTTTTTATCGCAAATTAAGTTCATGTAATTATATACAATTTCATTCTCTCCGAATATGTCGGCAAATTTTTCTTGCGTAAAATCATAATTGGTAAAAACGTCAATATATTTATCTTCTGCAAGAATGACTGTTTGGCGCAAATATCGTAATTTTCGTGCCACGATTTGCCGAACACGTTCTCTGGTTATTTTATAATTACTTCCTATCTCTTCAAGCGTTAATCCTTGCAAGCGATTCAAAAAAATTTCCCATTGATTTTTTTCATCTTTGGGTATTACATTCTGCACATACTCAAGAATCGTTATTCTACGGCACTCAATTTTATCCCCGATTAAAATCTTTCCTTCTGATTTCATTTCGATAATAATTTCTTCCATGATGCCGCGTTCAATAATATTATTTGGGAGTAATGACATAACCTCAGATATATCTGTACCGAATTTAAAATCATTTAAAAATGAAAATATTCTATCTTTGACTGCGTTACGCAAATCAACGATTGCGAATAATTCTTTACTGTCAACAATATTGCCTTCTTCGGCACGTTCAAAAATCGGCAGAAGTTCCTGATATAATGTATCGCCGTGTATCGTAAGCAAACTTGAAATATTGGATACGAATGTTTTGCATAAAATATTTGTATTAGCAGAAGATTGATTCGTCAGCGATGTAGTAAAATTTAACGATTTTATTTTTCTTATTATTTCAGCTACGCTATCTCTTCCAAGCTGTTTTATTTCTAAAAGTTGTTTTTCGGTTACGCCGATTAGCTGAGAAGCAAAATTATAACCGGAACCTATTAGGCGATGGTAACTTCTCTTAGATAAATTAAGTGCTTCTAATGGTATATCATCGCGTAATACGCCGTTTTCGTCACGGAATTGTACGGATAATTCGCCTATTTCATTATCATCTTTTTCGTTATTTTCATCATCCATATAATTCGCTAACTCGTCGGACGAAACCAGTTGGAACTCTCCTGCTCCAGATTTCAATGTTTCTATAAATGTTTCTATAAATGATATAATTTCGCTAACGCTTTGTTTCCCTAAATTTTTAATCCCCCATAAATCTTCACGATTATAATTCATTAGGTCTCCGATTGTGAACAGTCCCGATCTTCGCAGTCCATTAAGACATCGTACGGATAATATTGAATTTGCTTTTTCGATTGGATCTGTGGGCATCAAATTAATCATTTTAAGCCTCATTTTTTAAGATTATTATTCACGAACAATTTTATTTCAATATCCATATAAACTTAAAATAAATATATTACCTCATGTAATATAACATATTCGACATAAATTTTCAATGTAAATAATGTTAAAAATTTGTTTACGGCAAATAAAAAGCCGAACGCCTCACCGAAAATTTTTACTTCGCACAAAGAGTTCGGATTATTTAATTTTGAAAAAAAGAATAAAATTTCTATTTACCCCCTTGACAATATTGATTATCTGAACTGTACCTCGCGTAAATGATTCCGCGCAAGATTATTCACCTCCCGCCATCTTCATAATCATCTCTTTCAGTTTTTTGTTCATCGGTGAGCGCGGGTCGAAGCAGGCCTCCACGAAATCCTCCCACTCGTCCTCTCGAACCATTTTGCGTTTGAGCAGCTCAGGCTCGTGTTTGAACAGCATACCTTCCGGCTTGTCCGTTCTGCCGAGGATATAATCAGCGGACACGTCAAAAAAATCAGCGTACTTTATTATGACTCCATGCGGCACCGAGGTCTGATTATGTTCGTAGCGGTTGATTGCCGCCTGTGATATCCCGATTGCTTTGGACAGCTTCATCTGAGACAGGTCAAGGCTTGTCCTCAGATCCAGCATCCGTGTTGAAATAATATCCATGCCGACCCTCCCGCAATATACTAACCTACGGTTAGTATATCACAGCACAGGCTCACCTGTCAAGCCATATATGAAATTTTATCAAACCACATCGGTGTTGCCTCTGCCTACCTTGACAAACGCGAACGAATGTGTTATCATAATCATGCGGACGCATCTGCTTGACAGGGCGTCCGCGAAATAATTTCTGAAGGAGGTCAGCGTTTTGAGAGTAACTGATTCCAACGTCAAAGAAGCCAACGCCATCCCGGACGACGCTCTTGAAGCGTTGGCCCGATGCCTGTATCCCAAGATGGTCGCTTTCTTTGAAAGCGAAGCAGGGCAGCGTGAGTTTGCCGAATGGCAATCGCGGCGGGGCGTCGAAAATTTACCCGGCAGGGAGGCGGAGCCAGACGAACAAGTCAGGCTCGCCGGGTAGGAGCAAGGCAAGGTGGTCATCATAATGGTGACCACCTTTGCCGTTCCAGACTTTTCTTTTCCTGTCGGTATCATTGACCTTATCAACGATAAACTTTTAGCGGCAAAGCCGCGCAGCCGACGACGCAACGCGGCGTCGATCACGGGGTCTGGGGCAGCGCCACAGCGAGCAAGCGCGAGTGGAGTCCACCGTGCACTGCTCGCCACAATGCAAAGTGTGCTTAACTGCGCCTTGCTCGCCACATGATTGGAACGCCCGCAATACCGCCTATTCTCGTTTTGGCAAGCAATGGAAAGATGTACACCTTTCCGTTCCGGCAAGCAATGGGAGTGGGACCCCCTTTTGCTTGCCGGGCTTGCTGGGATGTATCCCAGACCCTCTCACTGAACCCAAAGTTGGGTTCAGTGTTAAGCCGGCTTCGCCGTCTGCTTGATACAGTTTCCTTCGCATTATTTTTTATATGTATGTGGCGAGGTATTAAGTGGGATCGCTTCAATTTCTCGGGTATCCGTATTATATATAGCGACTCCATTTTGGTTCGTTCCATTGGCGACGGCCGGGATATGTAACCATAGAGGTCTATCCGGTAATGTGTACTTCTCTCCAAGTTTCACCTCGATTATGGCATCTTCAGTGAAAATCTTAACTCCCCGAAAATGGTCGTTCCCGGAAAAAGCGTACAGACAGTCATTTTGCTTCATAAATTCAAAATGTTGTTGTAATTCGCTTATGTCCCGTATTATTACGCTCAAGCTGCCGGTAACGTCAGGATAAAAATAATGGGAATATAATATCTTGTACTTACCATAATCCTTTACTAAGTATTCCGGCAGCGCACTGATATACTCCTTGCTGTCGTCATTGAGCAACGCAGACAGTTCATTGTTTTCGTACATCCATAATTTACCTTCGGCAAGTTTTTTTCGTGTAGAAAAGTCCAAGTCATACCAATTTTCCGGGTATTTAAATCGCTCACTGTTTACCGGGGTTTTACGAATCGCATATAAATCGTGATTACCCATAACCGAAATAGGACACGTTTCCTTGACCCAATCAACTACCTTGTTTGAATCTCTGGTTTCCAAATAGGAGTAATACGGGACACAAAACCCGACAATATCGCCAAGGCATATTATTTCGTCCACATGCCGAGCATTAAAAATCTCGATACTTTCATTCAGCCGCACTATATCTTCATGGATGTCCGCCAGTATTCCTAACAACATTTTTGTATCTCCTTAAATTAATTTTGTCTTTTTTTACGCTTCCATGAAGCGGGTGATTCGTCCCCCGTTGCGCCTGTATCGTTGGGCGTTAGGCTACACCGAGTATGCTTAACTATTTGTTAAATAAAGCTTTATGTATCGGTATTAAACTCTCCATTGCTATTTTATGATGTTCGAGTCCATCCGTCATAAAATCAGTACACTTTTTGCATGGAAAGTCGACACATTCGCCGCAGTTATTGGCTTTTTTCTCTGTACAGCAAGAGTTAAAACAACCCCTGTCGTTGCCGCAAAATACAAAATCCGACCAACAGCCTTTACACAGCGGGGTTCTTTTCAATACTGCTTCGGCACCGTCATTTTCTCCAATCCATCCCATGCTTCGGAACCACGGAACCAGGCTTTCCGCAGATTCGCTGTCTTGAAAATGTGTAACTTTGTATTGGCCACATTCGTTACAGTCGATTCCGCAAGCCGCCAGCTTGTGTTTATCCATAACATATCTCCCTACGACATAAAATTACGCTCACTCGACGAATAGCACCCCGCGAACTTCCGATAATATTATACCACAAAAATGTGAAGATTTCCACGGCGATTTTGCGTTGTTTTCTTCGCCTTACCACTTCACAAAATGGACAAATCCGAACCCGTCGCCGATTGGCATGAGTTCGGATTTATCACAAAATGGCGGAGAGAGAGGGATTTGAACCCTCGGAACGCTATTAACGCTCACACGATTTCCAGTCGTGCGCCTTAGACCAGCTCAGCCATCTCTCCATGTATATCCAATCACGCGCGCTCGACCAACTACGCGATTTCTCCGTTTTTGCCGCACGCAATAATTATAGCATACCCCATCCGCTTTGTCAACTCTTTTTTGGCAATAAAATCAAAAAAAACATTGACAAGCGCGTTTTTATGTGATATAATGAAAAGACATCGGCGCAAAACCCGCGAAGGAGGTGAAAAAAACATGCCTAATATCAAATCAGCCAAAAAACGGATAAAAATCATCGCCGCCAAAACATTGAAGAACCAGATGTTCAAGACGGCTCTGAAAACGACGATAAAAAAATACGAAACTGCCGTGGCCGGCGGCGACAAGGCCAATTTGGAACAAACTTATAAAGATGCGGTGAAAAAACTCGACAAAGCCGCCGCGCGCGGAATCATACACAAAAACAAAGCCGCCAGAAAAAAGAGCCAGTTCGCCAAAAAATACAACGCCGCCCAATAATTTCCAAAACTATCTCCCTTGTTTTCCCCCGTAGTCGTGGCTCCCCGGGTTTTTGCCTTTGGGGGGCTGTTGCTGCTGGTTTGGTTTATGTTGCCCTTGAAACTCGTGCCCTGCGCCGCGTTGCGGGGCGGGGGATCCCCGGGGAGGCCTTGGGGGAGTTCTTCCGGCAGCGACCGCTTCCCTGGCGAGTTTTCTTTGGAGCTCGCGCGCTTCGCGGCGTTTTTTCTTTATGATCCTCGCCCTCACATACAAGGCGCCATATCCCCCTACCACAATTAAAATCAAAACCAGCAAAAAGATCAAAATGCCCTGGAATACCGAAATGCTTGAATCGTGCGCGGAAACGATGGATCTCACATAAAGGTTGAAATCGTACTTGCCCGCCGATTCGCCGCTTTCCCCTCCATCGGGCAAATCTCCGCCCGGCGAAGCGTAATAGGGGTTGACAAGCAGCTTTATCTTTTTTATTTCGCTTTTGTACTCCCACGAGCTTATGTCGAAATACACGCTCTCGTCTTTGTTGGGGGATATATAGGCCAACCCTTCGAAAACCTTCAGTGCGCCCGTCGCATTGGCTGAGTTTTGCCCCGCAGCCGACGGCCCCCCCGTTTCGTTTGCCGCTTTTGGCTTTGAAAGCGCGGAGTCGCTCTCCATTATGAGGATAAGCTGTATTTTGAAATCATCCGGCATTTTTGCCAAAGTGTCAATCCTGAGGTTCACCCCCACGTATTTTTCGCCTTGCAAATCAAGCGCTTCTTCTTCCGCCGTGTAGATTTTTGAAATGCCCCCGAAATCCCCTCTTGCCGGGGATGAAAAACCCGCGAAAAGCATATTCAATTTGTCGAAGATCGCCGAATCCGGATTTTCGTATTTGACCATGCCCATTTTGGAAACGTTTGAACTGCCGATAAATCCCGACAGCCTCGCATCGTTGAACAATCCGATATATGTTTGGTTCGGCGTTTTTTTCAAGCCGCTTCCCGCAATTTCCGTGAGCATGACGGCAGGTTCCGCGTCTTTTGAGTATAGTTTGGCAATTTCCGAAAAATCTTCGATTCCTATGATGGTTTTGGCGAATTCGATTTTGTCGGCTTCCCGGTTTGTGTCCATGTATTTGAAAACATCGTATATTTTTTTCTTTTCGCCGGGGTCGTTTGTCGTGTCGTCCGCATGCGTCCATAGTCCCAAGGAACCAACTTCATTCTTGCTGTCCACATGGGCGTGGTATATGAAAGCCGTTATGTCGGGGGTGTATTTCGCTTTGATGTAGGCATAGACAAAAGCCGCCGCCTGAAGTTCTTGATTTTCCTTTGAATTGTCGCCGGAAGAAAAGCCTTGGCAGGAAAGTATCACTTTTCGGTTTTCGCCGTCCGGCAGATATTCCTTTTTTTCGAGATTCAGGTAATTGCACAGCACTTCGATATTTTTCATCGTTATGACCGGAGTGGAAAAGTCGCCGGCCGGTTCGGTTTCCTTCCAGGTTTCGGGATTCAATGGGTCCACGTTGTAGGCGTTCACTGCCACATTCCAGATAAAATTCCCTTCTTTTTCGGAATATTCGCAAAGCAAATCGATTATTTGCTTGTTTACAAAGTCGCCGTCCCCTTCGGGTTTTGCGGCGAACCAGTTGCCAAAAGGAACATATACCCTGCTTCCGCCGAACCTCGAGCGCATCGCCGCGTCGCAAATCCTCAATGCCCTCATGTAATCCTTCACATAGCTCACGATATCGATCCGGCCGCAGTAATTGTATCGGGAAGTCCTTCCGATGTCGCTCCCCAATATTATGTTGCATATCCTTCCGTAGCCATCGTCGCCTTTGACATATCGGTCGGCGATGAACGACATGAGCGCCTCGAAATATTTCACGCCTTTTTCGTCCGCTGTGTTTATCCCGTAATAAAAAGCTTTTTCGCCCCCGTTTTGCGCGGCGGCCAAAGCGTTTGGATGTATCAGGTAATTTATGGGAGCCACAGGCGCAACCGCGTTTTGTTCCAGATCTTCAGGATTTTGCCCGTTTTCGCCCCCGATTTGGGCGGGAGGCTCGAAATCGTGGGAGGAAATGAGCAACACGGCGGTGACGTTTATGCCTTCGTTTGTCAGGTATTTTATTTTTTTGTCGTATTCGGCGATTTTTTCTATATTGAAATAATAATCTTCTCCGCCGTATGTATGCGTCTGGGTATTGGGGGAAGGTTCCGCCGACATGAAATCGTTCAGGAACATATTCACGGTGGTGTGAGCCACGCCTAAAAGGCGCGCTTCCCCGAGCATTTGGATGGAAAGCCCCTTTTTTGTTTTCGACGCGGGCGGAATTTCCTTTTTGTTGGAAAGGCAGTTTATGCCGCTTATGTACCGGGCGTCCGAAATTGGGACAAATTTCCCCCCTTCTTTGACTCCCGCGACGAATTTGTGGTATATTTCGCCGCTGGAAAGGTTCCAAAGGTTTGGCGAGAGCAAAGTGGAGTAGTATGAAAACCCTTCCCGGCTGTTGACATCGAAATTGCTTTCCGGCAAAGCCTCGGCTATGTCCGTGATTTCATCGCAAGGCTTCAATTTGAAAATATATATTTTTGAGCCGTAATATTTCTGCGCGTCGGCCGGGCAGATATAGACTTGGATCCGTATGAAAACGGAATTCGGGTTGATTGCCATGTCTTCCCTCGATTCGATGGGGACAAATTGCGTTATTTCGTTCTCCTTTTTTTCCACGTAAGGCAAAGCCGACAATATTCGGGTCCTGTCTTCGGAAGCGTCGGGTTCTTCTTGTTCCTCCGGCAAATCGGCCCCTTCCCCGGCGGGCGAAGACATGGCCGCAAGCGGCAAAAAAACGGCCGATAAAATGGAGGCGATTAAAATTATCGCAACTGAGCTACATTTGTTCTTTAAGTTTGTCATAAGTTGATTTTGCCCGAAATCCGGGCGGCACCTCCTTTTGGTGTAAATATTTTATCAAAACATTATTGCAAAATATGTTGCCTTTATGTTAATATTTAAAATCAATGCTTGCATTATTTCTCATTTTGGTATAAAATAGTAGCATGGTCGGCGCCAAAATTCAAATCGAAAAAAGGTAACTCAAATGTTTTGGAATCGCAACAAAACCGCGGGAAATATAAAATACATAATAGCGGGGCTCGGCAATCCCGGCGAAAAATATCTTTTCACGCGCCACAATGCGGGTTTTCGCGCGCTCGACTATATATCCGAAAAATACGGCTTAAAAATAAACAACATGAAATTCAAGTCCTTTTGCGCAAAATACGCACCAGGCAAAGACGCGGGTAATTTCGGGGCTCTGTTCATGAAGCCCCAGACCTACATGAATTTATCCGGCGAGGCGGTGGCGGCGGCGGCAAGGTTCTATAAAATCCCGCCGGAGAGGATACTCGTCATATCCGACGATATAAATCTGCCCGCAGGAAAACTGAGGATAAGAAAAGGCGGCTCCGACGGGGGGCAAAAAGGGCTTCGGAGCATAGCCGAACATTTGTCAGGCGAAGATTTTCCGAGGATAAGGATCGGGGTAGGGCAAAAGCCGAACCCCGAATACGATGCAGTCGACTGGGTGCTCTCAAAATTTTCAAAAGATGACGAAAAAGCGGTATTTGAGGCATTTTCCAAAGTTTTCGAGTGCGTCGATATGTTTTTGAGGGAATTTTCCGTCGAAACGATACAAAACAAATATAATTGAAGGCAATGGGGGGATTTTCAAATGCCGAATGAATACGATTCCATAATCGAATCGAAAGATAGGGCGATGTCCGAGGAGCAATATATTTCCATGCGGGGGCAATACGAAAAAAAAATCGACGAGATTGGAACTATGACGCGAAAATTGATCTTGATTTTTCTCGGGGCATATGCCGTTTCGTTCGTGTTGCTCTACCTTCGGCTCCTGTTCGGCGAAAATGCGGAATTTCTGAACAACTGCTACATACTTCTTGCCGGGCTTTTGCTCGCCGTGTTTTTTTACGACCCCAAGCAGGAAGACAAAAAAACCACATACGAAAAAGACAAAAGGATTTTGCTGGAAATCCAAAAAAACAAAACAACCGCGCTCAAGATAAGGCTCGGGCTCGTAATAGGCTTCGGCTCGCTGTTCGCGATTTTGAACATCGTTTGGTGGGCGGTATTCGGATTCATGCCGGACGGCGAATCGCCGTTTGAAAGTTCCCTGCGTTCTTCCCGCGCATTTTCGGCGGCCGCGCTTGAGATCGATTACAGCTACATGGAAAGCGAACCCGTGGGCGAAACCGAAAAAATCGAAGAAAGCGGAGAAAACGACCGGGAAATCGACGCGACTATGAGCAATTCCATCATAATGAGAGTGGGGAGCCCGAAGGCTTTGGTGAACGGCGAAACCCGGTACATCGAAGAAAACAACAGGAGCCTCGCGCCTTTCATAGACGAAAACGACCGAACCCTCGTACCCGTGAGGTTCATCGCCGAATCTTTGGGTTATGGCATCGAGTTCGATTTCGAGGCGGCACAAAAAAAAATCATGATTTACGACGATGTGACCGAAGGCCAACATTTGCGGCTCTCCATGTCCATCGGGGAAAACACCTTGCAAGCGGGCGATTTTCGCTTCAAAATGGATACTGCGCCCGTGCTGACTTCTGATGGGCGCACTTTTATTCCCGCCAGGCCTTTTGCCGAGGGTCTTTTTATGCATATATCGTACGTGGAATCCGAACGGATCATAATAATTGCACGCGATGACATAGGCAATGACGCCGATCCAAAGGCAAAAATGGCGGCGGGGAACCTTCCCGTTTGGCCGATAGAAATTTCAAAAGTTTTGAAAGAGTGGAAAAACTGGCCCGCGAATCCGGACGGATCGTATCATGCGGGCGCGGATTTCGCCATCGAAGAAGGAAGCGATGTTTATTCCGCCTACAGCGGAATCGTCGAGGATGTTTTGGATTTGGGAAATTTCAGCTATGGGAAACTCATAGTCGTCAAATCCGAAATAGGCGGTCTGTCGCGGTATATATATTATGGCCATTTGAGTGCGCAGTTTGTAAGCCCGGGAGAAAATGTCATTGCCGGCGACATAATAGGCAAAACAGGCAGCACCGGCAATTCGACCGGGCCGCACCTGCACTACGAAGTGCGGGATGAAAACAAAAGCCACGGATCGCCGGGCAATCCGGCGCTGAACCCATACGATTACCTACCATAAAAAACATAGGATTACGGAGGCGTATTTATGAAATTGGGCATAATCGGGCTCCCGAATGTGGGGAAAAGCACACTTTTCAACGCTTTGACAAACACAAAGGCCGAAACGGCCAATTACCAGTTCAGCACGATAAACACCAATGTGGGCACTGTCAACGTGCCCGACGAAAGACTCGAATTTTTGGCGAGGCTGAACAAATCCGAAAAAACCGTCCCCGCTTTCATCGAATTTTCGGACATAGCCGGGCTTGTTCAAGGGGCATCCAAGGGAGAAGGGCTCGGAAACAAGTTCCTCTCGAACATACGCGAGGTGGACGCAGTGGTCCATGTGGTGCGCTGTTTCGAGGACGAGAAAATAATACACACAAGCGAAACCCTCGACCCCGTCCGCGACGTCGAAATCATCGACATGGAACTGATATACGCCGATATGGAAATCGCGGGGCGCAGGCTCGAACGCGCCCAAAAAGCGATGAAAAGCGACAAATCGGCGGAAGGCGAAGCAAAGCTTTTCGAAGAGCTTTTGAAAGCGCTGAACGACGGCAAATCGGTTCGCTCGATAGAATATTCGCCGGAAGAATTGGCAACCATAGAAACCTCGCCGCTTTTGTCGCGCAAAAAGACGATTTATGTCGCAAATGTAGGCGAAGGCGAAATCGCCGAAATAGAAAACGGGGGATCGGGCAGCGCCCATTACAGCAGGCTGAGCGAATTGGCGAAAGCCGAAAATGCCGAAATAATCCCGGTATGCGCGAAAATAGAGGCCGAAATAAATGAACTGCCCGAATTTGAGAGGGGCGAATTTTTAAGGGATCTCGGAATTTCAAAGTCGGGGCTTGACAAGCTGATACAATCGAGCTACAGGCTGCTCGGGCTTGTTTCGTATTTGACCTCAGGGCCAAAGGAAACCAAAGCCTGGACGATAAAAAAAGGCGCGAAAGCCCCGGAAGCGGCCGGAAAAATACACAGCGACATAGAAAAAGGCTTCATCAGGGCGGAAACCGTGGCCTATAAAGACCTTTTCGACTGCGGAACTATGGCGGCGGCGAAAGAAAAGGGTTTTGTGCGCAGCGAAGGAAAGGAATATGTCGTCGCCGACGGCGACGTGATATTGTTTCGGTTCAATGTGTAGGATTGGATTCATAAAATAAAAAAAAAGCGAAAAGTCTCAAAATGAGACTTTTCACTTTTTTTGCCAAAGATTAAAATTCCAGCGCGATACAGTTTGTGTACCG
>Ga0082212_10001603_pt1 | contig 33344 bp, 36 predicted proteins | sample TergutNt197P3_FD_71548 | JGI IMG/M metagenome (GOLD analysis project Ga0082212, IMG submission 71548) | Neocapritermes taracua P3 segment gut microbial communities from Petit-Saut dam, French Guiana - Nt197 P3 | ecosystem: Host-associated > Arthropoda: Insects > Digestive system > Gut ... | reverse complement strand
AGCTTTGCAAAAGCCCCGCCGTACCATATGACGGTGGTCAGCAAGCCGCAAGTCATACTCATAATGAGGCCTCCGCCGTTTATACACGAAAACGACACGCCTGATATGAATTGGCGTGTTTTTTCTTCAAAGTTATCGAACATAATGCTTTGCAAGCTCGGCACAAATATCCCCATTCCGACTCCGATCAGCGTGTTCATCAGGCACAACTGCCAAAAACGGGTATGCAAAAGCGCCGCGACAGCGCCTGTCAGAGCGATCATCATCAGCCCGAACAGCGTCATGCCCTTTTTTGACGCAAAACCGCATCTTATCATCACAGTTGAGGAAATGCCGGCAAATACCGCGACAATGCCGGGAAGCGACATAACTGTCTGTATCGTACGCAGGGCGATTTCCGGAAAAATCTCCGTCGCAATGAGATTGGTTGCCGGCAGGATGGCGAATTGCGGCATTTGCAGAAATGAAATAAGAAATACAGTCCGCATCAGCGCCTTTTTGCCGTATTGTTTTGTCACTGCGGTCCTCCTTTCAATATGTGACGGTCGACCGACAGTTCACCGTATTCGGCGGTCGACCGCAAAAATCGATAAAGAATGTGTGTTTTTTTATACAAAACCGGAAATGACCGCCTTATTATCGGGGATAAAGCTTATCAATCTTAAACAGACTTTAAGGAATTCGCTGAAAATTTAATCGAAACGCCCCCGTACCGGTGAATTATTTTCGCCGTCACCACGAAAAAGTTTAAGTTTGTTCATATGATGAAACCTTTGAAATTACGGCATAATGCGGAAAATCCGCTCCCGCATGATGAAGATTTTAAAGTTTTTAAACTTTTTTTAAAAAAATCATTGACCTTAAAGCGGCTTTATAATCCATACTCATGTTATTAAACGAGATGAAAAATTCACTCCGGCCTGTCGACACCGGATGAGTTGAGTCGGTACTTTCTTCTTGAGAGATTTGCCGCATGCAGCGGAGACACGCCGAACACGGTGAACCCCGTCTTACGGAATCACTCAGGGAGAAAGGAGCCGGCGAAAAAAGCGGCATAACAATGCTTAATATATATAAAAATAAATTAACCGACAGAAAGGAGGTATATCCGTGAGCATAGGTAAGAAATTGAAAAGCCTGCGTGAAAAGAGCAAGAAGACCCTGAGAGAAATGAGCGAAATCCTGGACGTATCGTTAAACACCGTATACAGATGGGAGCACGATCTGGCCATGCCCCGGAAATCAATGCTTAAAAAATTGGCAAGTTTCCATGAGACGTCGCTGGAAGAAATCATGCAAGGGAGAGATCCGGAGGACGGCGTTTCGGGATATGCCGGCGCAGTCCAACCGGAAGTGACGACCTCGGACTACGAAAGGCTCATTGAACAAGAAATGCTTTCAATGTTCAGAAAATTGCGGGAATGCAAAAAGCACAGGGTCATGGGCTACGTTGAGCGACTGTACGTAGAAAGCTTGGACAGCAAATCTTATTAAAATCACTCGAAAAAACCGGCGGCTCATAACGGCTGCCGGTTTTTTTCGTGCCTATGCCCTCGCGCGGTGTTTCGGTCGCGAGACCGCCACCATGACCTGCGCCAAATAATGATCCGGCTCCGGAAAACAAGCTTCGTCATGCGGATATGTGATATATACATGTCCCGGTATATTAAGATCGTTTTCTTTTGCGTATTCAGCCATCCTTTTCGGCAGATCGCCGAGTTCGCCGTAGTATCCGCGGGCGAACCCGACCAAATACTCCCCGCGTTTGCGTACATTTGTCCCGGTAGTGTCTATTGAAAAAAAGTAATCGGGTCTGTCCGGCGCCTCCGTGAACGTTTCCATGTTTTCGTATCTTCCGCCGATGGGGAAACTGAGGTTTATACGTAATTTCTCCGCTTGATTAACAAAAGCCGTGAGCGGTTCAATAAATGTGTCGCCCTGTTTATATTCGTTTCGCGGCCACAGAACAGCCTGTCTGTCTTCTTCCTTGAACATGACTGAGATTTGGTTCTCGTCGACCCTCAGTCCAAATCTTATCATTTCCTGTTTTGTATGTATGATCGACGATCTCTCGCGCAGTTTGCGCAGCTCCATGTCAAGCTCTCTCGATTTTTTTTCAAGCACCCTCGAAAGCTTTTCGGGATCTCTTTTTTTTCTCAATTCGGCTATGGTTTTCAGCGGGATACCGAGATCGCTCATCGTCGCCACAAAATTCAGCGCGGTGATCTGCGCCAAAGAATAGTATCTGTAGTTGTTTTCCGGATCGCGTTTGATCGGTGAAAAAATACCTATATCATCCCAATAGCGCAAGGTCGACGCTTCGACGCCGGAAAGCTTCGAAAATTCATTTACGGAATAAAAATCCTTCATCTTCGGACGCCTCCAAACCAAACAGACCTGTTATTATTCGATATACGCGATATCGGCGGGCGTCCTCGGCCTTTTAAATAAAGTCGGGTCGTCGGCATATCCGACAAGCACGCCCGCAAGCGGTTTAAACCCTTCGGGCAAGCCGATCTTTTCGGCATACGACGGGTCCGACACAGTCTGCATCGGACTGCCCACAAAACAGCTTCCGAGTCCGAGATCCGTCGCCGCGATGATCATATTCTCCGCGGCCGCGCCGGCGCCGAGAGGCCCGCGAGCGGGGTCGGAAGCTATGACTATCAAGACCGGCGCCGAATACAGCGGCCTGTAGCCCGGGAGCGACGCGCGCTCGACCAAAAACGGCACGCCGGAGTTTTTCATACGGTCATGGGTCTCTTTGTCTATGCGCTCAAGCAATTCGGTGTCGGTTATGATCCTTATCGCCAAGGGCGCGCCGAGCGGCGCCTTATCACCGGCATCCGCTATCTTTTCGAGCAGCTTTCTTTCGACCTGTTTGTTTGCGTAGCTTCTGACGCTCTTTCTCGCGTTTAAAGCGCCGAATGTTTCTCCCATTTATGATCCCTCCTGTTTTTGATTCATCAAACTGCGGTATTATCCATATCTCAATCGATATTGTTAGCCACCTCAAAAGCGTCCCAAACGGCATACATGATATTTGCCGTGCGTCGGGCGTCTCCGAGCAGCCGTATATCCGGTTCCTCAGACTGCAGTTCTTCATAGAGATCGGAAACCGGAGAGTATCCCACAGCGAGTATGACGCTGTCGGCGCGCAGGGTTTCGTCGCCTTTTTTTGTGCCTACCGTCAGACAGCCGTTTTTGTACTCCTTCGCTGCCGCAGATGTGATAAGTTCAACTCCTCTGTACGGCACGAGCCGCTCCAACATCTCGCTGTTCGCGTGGCAGAGCGGGCGATTGACCTGCAAAATGGCGTCCAAGGCTTCAACAATTACAACTTCTTTACCCAAGTCCCTCAGGTGCAGCGCCAATTCACAGCCGACGAGCCCTCCGCCGAGCACGACGGTTTTTTGTCCGGGATCCGCCTCGCCTCTCAACACCTTGTCGGCTGTGAGAAAATCCCTGTCCGTCGGGATGGGCGGTATCTTGGGTCTGCTGCCCGTGGCGACGATCAAAACGTCATGCGGGATACGGCGTATCGCCTCCGCATCCGGCTCGCTGTTCAGATTTACCTGAACCTTAAGTCTTTCCAACTGATTCTCATACCATTTGACAAGCGCGATATCGTCTTTTTTGAATTTCGGCGCGCCGCCGGGTATGAGGTTGCCTCCCAGTTTGTCGTTTTTTTCATAAAGCTTGACCTTGTGACCTCTGCGGGCAAGCACGCGCGCGGCCTCGCATCCCGCGACGCCTCCGCCGACGACAAGCACTTCCTTAGCTTCGATAACGGGTCTGTATTGAGCCGCTCTTTCCCTTGCCGTTTGAGGGTTGACCGCGCAATGGAGCGAAGAATACTCGCTTATGCGCCCCATGCAGCCCTCTTGGCATGAGAGGCAAGGGCGTATGCCGGCGATATCGCCTTTCCTCAATTTATTGACATATTCCGGATCCGCCAGAAGCGGCCTTCCCATGCTGATAATGTCACAGGTCCCGTTTTTAACGGCTTCGAGCGCCATGTCGGGATCATCCATACGGCCCGCGCAAATTACGGGAGTGTCAACGGCGTCTTTTACTGTTTTCGCATATTCCCTGTAAAGACCTTTTTCTTGGTACATAGGCGGATGGCTCCACCACCAAGCGTCATAGCTGCCCACGTCCACATCCAAGGCGTCATAGCCGTATTCAGTCAGCAATTTGGCGACCGTAACCCCTTCTTCGATATCCCTGCCCTTTTCAGTGAATTTCTCCCCGGGCATGGCGCCGGCGCGGAAATCCTTTATCATGCTTTTCGGGCTGTATCTCAAGGTTACGACAAAATCGCTTCCGCAGGTTTTCTTGATCTCCTCCACTATCTCGCGGGCAAATCTGAGCCGGTTCTCAAGCGGGCCTCCGTATTCGTCGGTGCGCTGATTAAAAAGCGAGATCGCGAATTGGTCTATCAGATATCCTTCATGCACGGCGTGTATTTGAACGCCGTCGAACCCCGCGCGTTTTGCGTTGTAAGCTCCGACGCCGAAACTCTCGACTATCTCTTTGATCTCGCCGATCTCAAGCTGTCTGCACACGCGGTCAAACCAGCGATGCATTATGGGAGACGGCGCCACCGGCGGATGTTCCCCGAGGTTCGTCGGCACCGTAACTCTTCCGAAACCTCCGGAGAGCTGCATAAAAACCTTTGAATCATATGCGTGGATACGCTCCGTCATTTCACGGGCGGTACGGACAAAGTGGACGGGATTCGCGGTCGACGACGGCGTATTGGGCATGTCATGTTTTTCCACCGTGTCGTTAACAAAGGTAACGCCGGTTATGATAAGTCCGGTGCCGCCCTTTGCCCTCTCCGTATAGTAATCAATACCGCGCTGATTAAAACCGCCGTCGGCGTCGCCGAGTCCCAACGGCCCCATCGGCGCCATTGCAAATCTGTTTTTAATCTCCGTATTGCCGATTTTGACCGGCGTAAACAGCGGCTTGTATTTATTTATCATATTCCGTCTCCCCTCTTAAATATCAGTTCAGTATGTCGATGATTTTGTTGTAAATCTCCTCAGCGCCGGCGCGAAAAATCTTTTCCGCTCTAAAAGCCGAATCTTCGTCGGGTACCAAAAGTCGCATAAAAACTATCTCTCCCGCCCCGTCCGACATGGACAGTTCCACCGTAACGCTTAAGTCGTTATTGCTTTTATGAGAAGCCGTTATCATCGAACTGCGTTTCATAGCGGAGGCCGCCGAGGCTATGCGCCCCGTAATTTTCTTGCGGAGCGAATACGGCAGGCTGCTTTCTATCGTCTCTCCGTTGCGTCTTCCTTTTTCGGTTATCGAATACCCGTCTTCCTCCTCAACAACGTGCCGGGTGCCTATCAATTCGCTCAGGCAGTCCGTATAATCGAAATAGCCTATCCCGCCGCCGCTCATGACAAGATCCGAAAGCGCCGCCGCGCCTATGGGTCCGGGCAATCGGGCAAGAATAAAAAGTATGAGTATCTTAATGTCGAGTTTATCGTGAATAAATCCGAATTCAGCCACGATCAGTCCCCCCGAAATATTTCGGACCGGTCATTCGACCGTTACGCTTTTTGCGAGATTTCTCGGTTTATCAATATCGCATCCGCGGTACAGCGCGATATAATATGCGAAAAGCTGCAGAGGAACGACGGAAACGGACGGCATCAGCGCCTCGTGAGTATCAGGAACAGTAATAACGTCGTCCGACTCGTGCTCAACCAAAGACCGCATACTCTCGGCTGTTACAGTCATGACCCGCGCCCCTCTTGCGCGGACCTCGGAAGCGTTGCTAACAGTTTTCTCCGCGAGCCGCCTGCAGGTCACGACGGCAATCACCGGAGTCCCCTCCTCAATAAGCGAGATCGTCCCGTGTTTAAGCTCCCCCGCGGCATAAGCCTCAGAATGCATGTAGGATATCTCCTTGAGTTTGAGCGACCCTTCGAGCGACAGCGCGTAGTCCGTATTGCGCCCTATAAAAAACAGTTTTTCATTATTAAAATAGCGGTATGCGGGGTATTGTATGTCGGCCCTGTTTTTGATAATGCGCTCAAGCTTTTCGGGCAGCGCTTCAAGTTCTGATACGATAACGCTGTATTCCTCGCTTGAAACAGTCCCGCGAAGGTCGGCCAAATACAAAGCGATGAGCGCCATGACCGCAAGCTGGGCGCTGTATGCCTTTGTTGTGGCCACAGCGATCTCCGGCCCGGCTTTTGTATAAATCACATGCTCCGAAGCTTTCGCTATGGACGAACCTTTAACGTTAACAACAGATAAGGTCTCGGCTCCGAGACGCTTTGCCTCGCGGAGCGCTTCTAAAGTGTCCGCCGTCTCTCCGGACTGGCTTATCAGTATTACAAGCGAAGCTTTATCAACGAGCGGGTCGCTGTATCTGAATTCCGAAGCATAAACGACCTCCGTCGGCGTCCTCGCCAGTTTTTCGATATTGTATTTGGCCGCCATTCCCACATGATATGACGAACCGCAAGCAACAATGAAGATTTTACCGATTTTTCGCGCGAAAGCCTCCGGCAAAACCTCCGAGAGATCCACCCGGCTGTTTTTTATGAATTTTTCCGTCGTCCGGCGTACCGCCTCAGGCTGCTCGGTGATCTCCTTAAGCATATAATGCTCAAATCCGCCCTTGTCGGCGGCGGAAACGTCCAATTTTGTCAGTTCGCGCTTTTTTGACAGTTTATCCAAGAAAGGAGTATAAAATTCAGCGTCGGTTTTTGTTATGACCGCGATCTCATCGTCGTCGAGATAAGTGATCTCCTTAGTATATTTTAAGACCGCTGTCACGTCCGAGGCGAACATGTTGCCGTTTTCGGTATAAGCCACTATAAGCGGCGCCCGGCACTTCACCGCTATCAACGTTTCCGGTTCTTCGGAGCACATGACCCCGAGAGCGTAGCTGCCGCGCATTTCCCGCACGGCTTCGGCAACGGCTTCCAAAATATTACCTTTGTAACAATAGTCTATAAGCTGAGCCGCGACTTCCGTATCGGTCTCCGAATAAAAGCTGCGTCCGCGGTTTTTGAGCATTTCTTTTATCTCGTTATAGTTTTCTATAATACCGTTATGCACTATTGCCACGCGGCCGTTCCCGCCGGTATGCGGATGTGAGTTCTCGTCGGAGGGTTTTCCGTGAGTCGCCCATCTTGTATGGCCGAGGCCGACCGTGCCCTGCATCAATTTGCCGTTTTCGGTCCGCTCTTTCAGTGCGGCCAACCGGCCTTTTGCCTTAATAATGTCTATACCGGATTTGCCGATCGTCGCGAGTCCGGCTGAGTCATACCCGCGGTATTCGAGTTTTTCCAAGCCGTCCAATAAAATCGGGGCTGCATTATTCTCTCCGGCGTATCCGACTATCCCGCACATAAAAATCCAATCCTTTCGCCGGTCTCACCGGATACTGTCGGCTATCCTTTCAACAGCCTCGATCGTTGCTTCCGCGTCCCCGAAAGCAGTAAGGCGGATATATCCCTCGCCCGCGGGCCCGAACCCTGCGCCCGGTGTGCTCACGACTCCGGCTTTGTTCAACAGCAGGTCGAAAAAATCCCATGACGACGCTTTACCGGGAGTTTGAGCCCAAATATAAGGACTGTTAACGCCCCCGAACACGGAAAGCGAGGCTTTGGTCAACCCTTCTCTTATCACCGCCGCGTTTTTTTGGTAATAAGCCAAATTAGCCGCAACTTCTTTTTTCCCCTCGTCGGAATAGATCGCCGCAGCGCCGCGCTGGACGATATACGGCACACCGTTGAATTTTGTCGTTTGCCGCCTGTTCCACATTGAATTCAGCGACTCGCCTTGACGCTTCAGCGCTTTCGGCACTACGGTATACGCACATCGAGTGCCGGTAAATCCGGCGGTCTTGGAAAAACTGCGAAACTCGATCGCACATTCCTCGGCGCCCTTTATTTCATATATGCTGCGCGGTAAGGTTTCGTCGGTGATAAAAGCCTCGTATGCCCCGTCAAAAAGAATTACCGAACCGTTCTTTACCGCGTAATCCACCCAGAGAGAAAGCCGGTCCCTCGTCGCGGCTGCCCCGGTCGGATTGTTCGGAAAACACAGATATATCATGTCGGGCGTCCGCTTCGGAGGCTCGGGCATAAAGCCGGTTTCAGCCGTACACGGCATATATATCAAATTTGTCCAGCGATCGCCGTCATGATCTCCCGCCCTGCCCGCCATGGCGTTCGTATCGACATAAGCGGGATATACCGGGTCGCATACGGCGACCGAATTGTCTTTATCGAATATGTCGCCAATATTGCCGCAGTCCGACTTCGCCCCGTCCGAAACAAATATCTCATCCGCCGCGAGTTTTATTCCCAAAGCGGCGTAATCGTTTTCAGCTATGGCTTCGCGCAGAAATTCATATCCCTGTTCAGGCCCGTATCCGCGAAAGCTCTCTTTTTTCCCCATCTCCTCCACCGCAGCGCTCATTGCCTTTATCACGGCCGGAGGAAGCGGAAGCGTGCAGTCTCCTATCCCGAGCCTAATGAGTTTTTTCCCGGGATTAGCGGCGGCGTGCGCCGAAACGCGCCGAGCGATCTCAGAAAAAAGATAATTTCCGGGGAGTTTTTGAAAATTCGGGTTTATCTTTACCACAGCGACCTCTCCTTCAGCCCAAATGCCGGTATCGCACGCAGGGCCGGCTCATACCCGTGGCGCGCGGGAGAAGCCGAATCATGCAAACTTTACGGCGGTCCCGTACGCCATTACTTCGGCTGCTCCCTGCATAACGGCCGCCGACGCGTAGCGAATGTTCACAACAGCGTCCGCGCCCATGGCCGCGGCTTCCTCAGCCATTCTTTTGGTAGCCAGCGCTCTCGCATCGTTCATCATATCCGTATAGGCTTTCAGTTCTCCGCCGACAAGCGTTTTTAAACCCTGAGTGATATCCCTTCCGATATTTTTTGACTGTATCGTGCTGCCTTTGACAAGGCCCAGCATTTGCAGCTCTTTCCCGGAAATGTAATCAGTAGTTACCAAGATCATCTTCTTCTCCGCTCCTTATTTCTTTTATTCTTTCCCTGAGGACAAAAATACAAACGCCGATAATCGCGGCGGGAATCGCAAGTATCAAGATTTTCAGGTAAGAGGAAAGTCCGTCGAGCGATACGATCACGATGCCCATAACAACATAATATATCACGATGCAGGCTGTTATTACGAGCGGCGCGACCATTTTTTTGCCGTGTTTTTTCATTTCGTCACTCCAGCTCTATGGTGGCCGGCGGTTTGGGCGTCACGTCATAAAAAACTCTGTTCACCTGTTTGACTTCGTTTACTATACGCTGCGACACGCGCTCCAAAACCTCATACGGAATGCGCGCAAAGTCGGCTGTCATAAAATCTGACGTCGTAACGGCTCTTAAGGCTATCGCCCTGTCGTAGGTTCTGGAATCTCCGGTAACTCCAACGCTTCGCATGTCGGTCAGCGCCGCAAAATATTGGTTTATTTCACCGTGGAGCCCCGCCTTTATGATCTCCTCCCTGAAAACAGCGTCCGCTTCCCGCACTATGGCCAATTTTTCCTCCGTGACCTCTCCGACGACACGAACCGCAAGCCCGGGTCCCGGGAAGGGTTGCCGCCGCACGGTCTCCTCGTCCAAACCGAGTACGATCCCGGCTTTTCTCACCTCATTTTTGAACAAAGGTCTGAGCGGTTCTATTATCTCGGAAAAGCTCATCGTATCCGGCAATCCGCCGACATTGTGGTGGCTCTTGATAACGTCGGAATTCCCGCTTCCGCTCTCGATAATATCGGGATAGATCGTCCCTTGGATAAGAAATTCCGCGCCGCCCGCTTTTTCGGCCTCCTCCTCAAAAACGCGAATGAACTCCTCTCCCACTATTTTTCTTTTTTTCTCCGGCTGACAGACTCCGGCAAGCTTTGACAAAAACCTTTCCCGCGCGTCCGTTTTAATGATCTTCATGCGAAATTTTTCGCTCAGCGTCCTCATTACGTCATCCGCTTCGTTTTTGCGCAGCAGTCCGTGGTCTACAAAAATGCATGTGAGTCCGTCCCCTATCGCTCTGTGCGCCATAACGGCGGCGACGGCAGAATCCACACCGCCGGACAGCGCGCACAACGCGGTCTTGTCCCCTATTTTTTCTTTCAGCTCTTCTATCGTGCGCTCGACATATTCCGCCATATCCCAGCACCGTGAAAGACCGGAAATATCAAACAAAAAGCTTTTCAGCTCCCTCATCCCGGAGTCGGCATGATCGCCCTCGGGGAGATATCGCATAACGAATATTTTCTTTTTTGAATCCTCCTCGGCAGCGCAAGGACACGAGACCCCCAAAATCGGGACGCCGCAGTCGAATATTTCGGGCGCGCAAAAAAGTGCAGGTCCGGCGCCGGTTTGCCCTCCCGCGAGGATTATCGCTTTTGGTTTTTTCTCCGTAACGGTTTTGCCGGGCACGTCGTGCGGCAGCACTTCGCAATAGACGCCGCATTCTCTCACTTTTTCGGCAATAAACCGGCCGGCCGGGCCGCCGAAATCCAAAATCACTGCCACCTGATGCATTTGCGACCTCCGATCAGAGCTGTTTTTTGTCTCCGAGCAGCTTTGACAATTCGTCCATAAACGTGTTGATGTCTTTAAACTGCCGATACACGGAGGCAAATCTGACATAAGCGACCTCGTCAATGTCTTTCAGCTTGCTCATGACCAATTCGCCTATTTCCGTCGTGTTTATTTCCCGCTCGAGCGAATTACGCAACTCCTGCTCGATCTCATCCGCGGTCTCCTCTATCTCACTGACCGATACCGAACGCTTTTCACACGCTTTAAGCATGCTGCTGACTAATTTTGCCGTTTCAAAGGTCTGCCGGTTGCCGTCGCGCTTGATGACCATCAAAGGTAACCGCTCCATGACCTCATATGTCGTGAAGCGCTTGCGGCAGCCTAAGCATTCACGCCGCCGACGTATCGTGGTGTCTTCCTCGGCAGGCCTTGAGTCTATGACTTTACTCTCGGAATATCCGCAATACGGACATCTCATTATATTTCCTCCTCGTCGGGATATGGAAATGATTATAATGTATTGCCGGGCAAAAATCAATGAAACCGGGTGAAAAACTCTGCTTTTGACATTATTACATTCAACACTCCGAGCATTGCGTTTGTCGAAAGGCCCTGCGGCAGATCAAGTTCCCTGAGCAGCGCGGCGCGTTTTGAGGCGCTCCCCGCCCGCCCCGACAGTCCAGCGTCGAACAAATCGGTCTTTGTTATTTTTTCGCTTTTTCCGACGGTTTCCGGCAGCTCCGTTATTAGAGCCCCGGCGTTTTTAAGCGCCCGGGTCAATATCTCGGGGGGCATTCCTTCAACGCCGAGTTTTCCCTCTTTTCCGAAAACATGTTTTCTTTTTTCCTTGCCGTATATTTCCGGTATATACGCATGCTTGATCTTATCCTCCGGCAGAGCTCCTTTCAGATAATTGCGGATCGCAAAACCGCCCGCGTCGCTGTCCGTGAGTATTATGACGCCGCGCTCGGCTGCCAGCCGCCGCAGCAGTTTGAGTTTTTGCGGATCCGTGAATATACCGAAACCGGAGGTCTCGATTACAACGGCGTCAACAAGAGAGGAGAGGACGCTTTTATCGTATTTGCCTTCGACCACTACGACCTCATTGATTTTAAGCATCCTCCTCCTCCTTTAAAGACAGCCGGACAAAGAGCTCTTTTATGAGTTCTGTATCGTCCTCAGCGGAGGTTTTCATCTTATAATCATATTCGGCGCAGGTTTTAACGGCTTTGATAAGCCGCGCGAAAGAAAATCCGGACGCGGCCTTCATCAGCTTCGTGACGATAAAATCAAATTTTATGCCGCAGACTTCGGAAACAAAATCTTTCTTACGCCCTTCGTCCGCGGCGACTTTAGCTGCAAGCAAATGCCGCATCTGCCGTCCGATTACGGCGGTCATCCTGATCGGCGCTTCCCTCATTTGTATCAGCTCCGACAATATCCGCGCCGCCGCGTCGTAATTGCCCGCCGCAAGCATATCCGTCATGGAGAACACGCCCGCTTCGGGAATACGGCGGGCGACAGCGTCTATATCCCCAATAGTGACATATTCGCCCTCGGCATATCCGGATATCTTGTCGATCTCCGGTATGAGTCCGTTCATAAGACCGCCGCCGGTAAAGATCAGATGCTCGGCTTCGGCTTTTTTTATCTTCTTGCCGTTTGCCTCAAACCTGCGCTCTATCCAGCGCAAAAGCAGGCTCTGCTCCTGTCCGGCAAATTCCAGTGACTTCCCTGTTTTTTTGACAGCTTTCACAAGTCCGAGGCGGCCGTCAGGCTCAACGCCGGTGTCCGCAACAAACGCGATCACGCAGTAATCCGGTATATCGTTTATTATTTCCTTTATTCTTTCGCCCGTTTCGTCGCGGCATTTATTGATATCAAAATTCCGGACCTCGACAAGCGTTTCGGAAGAAAAAAAAGGCATCGTTTCGACCGCTTCATACAAAACACGCGGATCAGGGTCTTTAAAATCGACATATTTTCGGTTAAATTCCGTGTTTTCGGAGCCTACGGTCATTTTGACCAATTCCCGTAAAAACTGCTCCTTGAGATAATCCTCATCGCCCCAAAGAAGATAAAGTCTGTCCGGTCCCTTGTCTTTGAGTTCTTTTATCAACGCCGCATAATCCGGCTTATCTTTTCCGGCCACTTTTGTCCGCTCTCCTATCCGATCCTTATAGTAACATTGCCGTGCATATCCGTTCTGTAAACCTCGCTCCCGGCGTCATACAGCCGTTTCAGCATTTCGTCCGACGGGTGTCCGTAACTGTTGTAACCCACCGAAATTACCGTTATCGCCGGAGACGTCACGTCCAAAAGCTCTTTTGACGTCGAATAATTTGAACCGTGATGCCCGGCGGCAAGAAGCTCAAGTTTCGGAAGGTCGTTTCTAATTATAAGCCTTCTCTCCACAGACGAAGGCGCGTCTCCGGTCACCAAAAAATCAAATTCTCCGAAGGAGCCCAAGATGATCAGCCCGCGTTCATTCGCGTCGTTTGTCCCTATGGGCGCCATGATTTGGAACTCCGACGCGCCGAGCGATATCAGAGTGTCTTCCTCGATATAATACACATCGACGCCGTTTATTACAGCCGCGTTATAAATCTCTTCGAATATCTTTTCCTCTCCTGCCGTCGGCGCGGGTATCGCGAGCCGCTTGACTTTCGTTATGGAAATCAGATCGGCGGCGCCGGACGCATGATCGTCATGGAAATGGGTCAGTATAAACAGATCCACTCCCCTGCGCCCCTTGCCGGACAAATAATCGGAAGCGACGGCCTGCGCGGATTTTACGCTCCCGCGCCCTCCGCAGTCGATCAAAACGGTATCCGCCCCGGAAAACACAGCCATACCGGCCCCTTGGCCGACGTCCAAAACCGTGATCGTCGCCCCTTTTTTGTAAATCTCCGTCACCGTGATAAGCGAGATGCACAAGACGCAAACGGACAGGCAAAGGGGCAGCACCGGTCTGAAAGAGGTCTTTCTTCCGAGGGCTGAAGCATATGTAATAATTAACAGGACATAGGTCAAAATCAACCATGCCGACGCGAAGTTATTTGTTGTATAAACGGCGGAAAACGGCAAATTCGCGAAGCTTTTCGCAACAAACAACACATACCGCGCGAAAAACGCCGTGACATATCCGGCGGAGACCCCCGCGGCGGGCAGTAAAAAGCCCAAAATACACATGGCGTACCCGAGAACAAAACATAAAGAGACCGCCCAGAGCGAGAGTATGTTAACGATTATCGAATACACGGATATATATCCGAAATGCGCCGCGATGAGCGGAACGGTAAAAACCGAAGCTCCGACGGAACCGGAAAAACAATTTATCGCAAAGCGCGCTGCGGGGGCTGCATATCCGGTGAAAATATTTTTGTCCGCCGCAAGGCCCGTAAGACTGTCATAAATACGCGGCGTTACCAAAACGACTCCGGTCATTGCCGAAAAACTGAGCTGAAAACCGATACTTCCGACAGCTTGCGGATTTATTATCAGTAAAAGCGCCGCCACCGCCGACAGAGACGTCAGGCTGTCGTTTTCCCGGCGTATCAGAGGCGCCGCCAAAAGGCATATCTGCATGAAACCCGCCCGGATCGCCGAGGCCTGAGAACCCGTCATAAGAACAAAAAATACGATCAGAGGTATGCCGACGGCGGCGGCTTGTTTCCGCCGTCCGAGCGCCGAGCGCACAAAGCCGGTCAAAAAGGCAATATGCAATCCGGATACCGCCGTAACATGCATCAAGCCCGTTTTTGCCATCGCGTCCGAGAGAGAGCGCTCGGAGTACAGGCCGGATTTGTCTCCCGTGAGAAGTCCCGTCAAAAATCCCGATACATCCCCGGGCGCGCAGCGCTCTGTCATGTTTTTCACAGCTCTCGCCGCCGTTTTCGGAAAATACAAAGCCGCCCAAACGCTTTTTCCGGTAATTCTCACTTCGCTTGTCACCGTCCCGACAAGAAACACTCCGTCGGAAATATATATGTCGGTATCAGCGCCGAAACGTTTTGTCGCCGGCAGAAGCTTTATCGTCGTTTCGACAATGTCGCCCGGCAGCGGCGCCGTCAGGTCATGAGCGTATGACACGAGCCTTGCTTTGACCGGCGGTCCCGAAGCTCTGAAAACGCGAACCGTGATGCAAGAATAGTTCTCATATTGAACGCAATGATCCGAAACCACGGCTGTGATTTCGGTTGTTCTTCCCGTTTCGTTTTCCTGAGGAAGAATGAAAATACCGAAAAAAATGAAACTCCAAACAAAGCCCGCGGCGCCGGCGAGCGTTATCAGAACAATTCGAAACCGTATGTTGCCCTTAAAAGCCACAGCGCCGGCAGTCAGAACTGCTGCGACTGCCGCCGTGTACGGAAGGGCGGCTCGAGGGATCAGATAATGAGATAAAAATACAGCGACGCAAAAGGCAACAGCCGCCGTCGCAAGCTTTCGCATCGCATTTAAACAATAAGACAAAAGCCCGGAACGGAGATCCGGGCTTTTGTCGATTTTGAGGACAGGCAGGATTTACTCATAATAGTCCGGCGCAAGCTTAAAGGTCTTAAACTGGGCCATATCGTGCGGAAAGAATATTTTTGCCTTGTATTTCCTCTCAAGCTCGCGGACTTTTTCAACAGATTCTCCGAGCGCTTTGCTGTCAAACACCAGCGAAGACGGTCTCAGCGGCGGTCCGTAATTAGCCGCGAGATTCAAGATATCCACCGGGAAAATATAAACGCCGCTTTCCAAACGCAGAAGCAATCCCATCATGCCGGCCGAGTGCCCGGGAAGGTATATCAGTTCCACGCCTTCAGCCAACTCGAAGTCTTTATTTGCGAGAAATCTGTATTTTTGCACAGGCTCTGTCACATCAGCCTTGCAGGTACCGCCGCTCGCGTTGGGATCTTGTGAGGCGTGTACCAATAGAAGCGCCCTCATGAAATCGTCTCTGTTGACATAAACATCCGCAGTGTCTTTGAACAAATATGAGCCGCCCGCGTGATCGCAGTGCATATGTGAAAGCACAACGGTCTTGATGTCTTCCGGCTTGAGTCCCACCTTTGCCAGTTGATTGACGAGTAATTGTTCCTCCGTCAAAAAATAAGGGGCAATGACCAATGAATCCGGGGACCAGCGTCCCTTCATGCCGTCGGGGTGGCAGCCCGTATCAAAAAGTATCCATCCGATCTCCGGGTTTTTGATAAGGACGCAATAAACCGGAATCTTTATCCACTCAGCGGGAGGATTTTTATTCCCCGCCGTTCCCATAACGGAAAGAGCCAGCATTTGATTTTTATCGAGCTCCATATAACCGTTATCAAGAATATACATCCTGTTTCCCATGACGCGATTCTCCTTTTTCAGAAATACCTTTTTAAAAGCCCGCTGAACGCCATACCGTGTCTGGCCTCGTCTTTGCACATCTCATGCACGGTGTCGTGGATGGCGTCAAGATTCAGTTGTTTCGCTTTAACGGCAAGGTCTTTCTTGCCCTGCGTGGCGCCGTGCTCCGCCATAACGCGCATTTCAAGGTTTTTCTTTGTTGACAGGTCCACCACTTCGCCGAGCAACTCCGCGAATTTCGCGGCATGTTCCGCTTCTTCAAACGCGATCCTTTTATATGCCTCAGCGACCTCGGGATAACCTTCTCTGTCCGCCTGACGGCTCATGGCAAGATACATGCCCACTTCGGTGCATTCTCCCGTAAAGTTTTGGCGGAGACCTTCGATGATTTCGGGATCGGTGTCTTTTGCGACGCCTATCTTATGCTCGTCGGCATAAACAAGCCCTTTACCGCTCTGCTCACTGAATTTGGCTTTCGGCGCTTTACACTGCGGGCACAGTTCCGGAGCCTCCTGCCCCTCATGAACATAACCGCAGACAGAACAAATAAATTTCTTCATAACAAACCCCTTTCCTAAATAAAGATCGATGCGATCGATAGTATTTTAAAACAATTCCTTTTCGATTGCAAGCTCCGGAGTAATCATATTATTCCTTTCATAACCAACGCCAATACAATAAGAGTGACAAAGACGGCAAAAGTGATTATAATTACACCGAACTTCACGCCGCCGGCGCCCGTTCCCCGCGCGGTCGCTTCAACAAGCCGCAGTCTGCGCAGCGATTTCACCACCGGTTTGTACAGCAGGATCGTGAGAGTGCCGTTCAGCCCGACTTTAAGCGCGTTAAAAGGCAAAAACACGGGCAGCAGAAGCTCCGCGACCGCCTGACGGGGAAAACCCAAATAAATAGGGGTTATAAGATAGTTCCACAGCATCATAACGATCACCGTGAGCAGTCCGCCTGCCACAAGGCCTGTGATCGCGCTTTTGATGCCGGTTTTTCTTTTGTAAATATAAGCGGCGGGGCATACGAAAGCGCAGGTCGAAATGACGTTCATCAAAAACCCCCATGGTCCCGTGTCGCTAACGGTGATCATCTCGGCAAAAGATACGACGACCGACACAAAAAAAGCGGACAAAGGGCCGAATATGAACCCTGCAACAGCGATTATGACGTCTTTAGGGTCGTATTTCAGGAACATGACGATCGGCACACGGCCGACCACCATGATCACATAGGCAATCGCGGCCAGAAGCGCGAGCGTTGTCAGTTTTCGCACGTTCGGACGTTTTGCTGCCGGACGCTCCGGTCCCGCTTTGTTATCGTTTTCCTTCAGGTTTTGCTCTGTTGACATTTAAGCCACCTCCGAAAAAAATCAAACGCCCGCAATATGTCTCGCAGGCGTTCCAAAGCAAAGCTCAAGGAAACGATCTTCTTCCATCCGGACTGTACCGTCGGTCTCGGAGTTTCACCGAGTCAGCCGTTTTCACGGGTCGCGGACTTTAACCGCCGGTCGGGAATTTCACCCTGCCCTGAAGACAATTATTCGGTTGTTATTCCGCATTATAATAAATCTTCGGGGAATTTGCAATAAATTTTTGCGGTATTTCCCGAAAACTCAAAAACGGAGTTGTGAACCGGTGAGCGAAACGATAAACAAGTCCGCGACATGCTGCTTCACGGGCCACAGGGCCTCCAAACTGCCCTGGAGAGACGATGAAAGCGACATTCGCTGCGCGGAACTGAAAAAAGAAATACTTTGCGCCGCAGAAAGACTGCACTTATCAGGCACGCGACTGTTCATTTGCGGCATGGCCAACGGCTGCGACATGTATTTCGGCGAAGCGGTCACAGAACTCCGACTAAAATATCCCGATATACTCCTTGAAGCGGCCGTACCCTGGGAAGGGCAGGCCGAAAAATGGGCTTCCGGTCTTAAAGAAAGATATTTGCGGCTCATCTCCGAATGCGACTATCACACCGTGGTCAGCAAAACTTACACACCGGACTGTATGAAGCGCAGAAATCACTATATGGTCGACAGTTCCTCCTCGCTGATAGCGGCGTATAACGGTTCGCCCGGAGGGACAAGGCAAACCATGCTCTACGCCCTGCGAAAGGGATTGGAGCTTATCGAAATCAAAATCGACTGATTTTAAACGGCTTCGAAATCACCCAAGAGACGTTTGAGCCAATTAACGCTCAATGGAAACCATAACGCCGCATCGGCGTTCACCAATTTGGCTTTACCGGCCGAAGTAAACGTCTTCGCTAAAGATAAAGCGTGTTCGCCGTCGCCGAATATATGCAATTCGAAAGCAACATTCGCTTTCTCCAGAGCGGCTGCGTATTGCAAAGAATGCGTTATCGGCACGACTGGGTCATTACGCGTTGAAAAAATGAATGTCGGCGGCGTTTCGCCGTCAACTCGCCCGCATATTTCGGGAAAATCCTTGCCGGTCTTTCGTTTTGCTTCGGCAGTAATGACCGGATATCCCAATATGACCGCGGCGGGTTTTTGTTTTCCGCATACGCTGACCCAAGCGGCAAGGTGTCCTCCCGCGGAGAAACCCGCCAGCACGATCTTATTCTTATCGATATTCAACTCCTCCGCGTGTTTATGCAAATACAAAACAGCGGCATTTGCGTCGGAAAATGATTTCAAGAGCGGTTCTTCCGGCCCGACGGAATACCGCAGTACAAAAGCGTTGTATCCTTCAGCGAGATAGGCCAGCGCCACGGGCTCCGCCTCGCGGTCGGAGCATATCCTATATCCTCCGCCGGGAAATATAAGAACAGCGGGGCGGATGCGGGCATTCGGCATCTCGTCGCTCAAGTCATGTGTATACCCGGTCAAAACCGCGCTCCCGTTTGCCGGATTAACGGCAAATGTGTTCACCCCAACACCTCCTCATAGTTACAGGGGTAATTACAGGAGAGAACTGTGTTTTCCAAAGAAAATCCGTCATGAAGGACTGCGCTTCCGCTTCTTCGTTATGGCCGTCTTTCCAACGCTTCGAGAAAGCGACGGCATTTGACTGAATGTTATCCCATGTAAGCACAAATTCACCTCATAAACGGAGCCAACGATATGGATGCCGATTACTCGTAATGCGTCCACATCATGATTATTTTAACGATTTTCTCTTTATCATCAACCTGATATACAAGCCTGTGTTTGATATTTATCCTACGAGCATATGCGCCGCTAATATCCCCTTTGAGCTTTTCAAAGGTCGGCGGCGACACAAAAGGGTTTTCTTTCAATAAATCGATAATGCTTTTTGCTTTCTTATCCAAGCCCGCTTCCTTGAGCTTGACTATGTCGCTTTTCGCCCTCTTTGTATACACAACAGAATACATTACCACTGAACCTCATTTTCCGGTATGCACTCTGATATAGGAGTGTTCAACCCCTCAATGATTGCGTTTTTTACATCAGGCATGGACGACAGATACAGCGTTTCCATCAGCCCGTTATAGTCATCTTCACTGATTACAACGGCGTTGCCGTCCTTTGTGCTGATATTGACAGGCTCGCCCCATTTTATGGTCTGTTCTAAGATTCTGAACATATTTTTTCTAAAACTTGTTACATTGGTGTTCAGCACAACAGTCACCTCGCTTATCAAATTCGCATATGTACATTTTAACGTACAGCGAAGAATTTGTCAATAACATATTTCTTTCCTTTTATCGTGCATATCTGCTTCGGCGAGTTACGATGAGATAATAAAAAGCAAACAATTGATTTTGTCTTGCATTTTTGGGTGAAAACCTCGATTAGCTGTCTTGACGGATCAATAAGAGCTTCTTCGATACAGTCAAATATGCGGCGTTGCTCTGCAAGCGTCGGGACAATGAACTTACGCTCAGACAAGCGCGTATTTTTTTCTGCCTTCCGTAAAAATATCTCCGCCCGCGCGATCCACAGCGACAATGACCGGCAGGTCTTTGATCGTCAGTTTCTTTACGGACTCGCAGCCCAACTCGAAAAAAGCCGTTTCCTCCGCCTCAGTCACATGCCGGGCGATCAATGCGCCCGCGCCGCCGACCGCGCAAAAATAAACGCTGCCGTTTCTGACGATGGCCCGGTTGACCTCAGGAGATCTCTCTCCTTTTCCTATCATCGCGGCAAGCCCCATATCCAAAAGCCTCGGCGTGAAAATGTCCATACGCCCGGAAGTCGTAGGGCCGCAAGCGCCCACCGGCATACCCTCTCTTCCGGGCGTGGGTCCCGTATAATATATAACCGCGTTTTTTATCTCAAACGGCGGTTCTTTTCCGGCGTCCAAGAGCTCAAATATCTTCAAATGCGCGGCGTCTCTTGCCGTATACACCTCTCCGCTGAGTTTGACCCTGTCTCCCGCTTTGAGTTCACGGGCGGCGTATTTCAACTCGTTCACGTTCAATTCCCGCATACGGAATACCTCTTCACAAAATCCGAAACAGCCGCCTCGTATTCGGGCGTGCCGACTATATAAGCCTCCTCATGCGCCGCGCCCGGCACGATGAGCATTTCTTTTTCCGACGCGCAGGCTTTAAAATTTTCCCTGCTCATACGTGTCGGTACGAACCGGTCCTCCGCTCCGTGGATAAACAAGACCGGCAGCTTGCAGTTTTTCATGACCTCGAGGGTCGAGCAGTCTTCCGTACCGAAGCCGGCGACATGCCTTAAGACAGTATCGAAAATGCCGATAAGCGGACGCGCCGGAACGCGGAACCGGTTTTTAAAAAAATGCTCCAACTGATCTTTCGCCGAGGTGAAGGCGCAATCGGCGATGATCCCACGGACGGTGGCCGGCAAATCCGAACCGGCCGCCAAAAGCACGGTCGTGCCGCCCATGGAGACCCCTCCGAGAAAAACATCGCAGTCGTCACCCGTTGTTCGACAGACGTAATCCGCCCATGTTTTGCAGTCGTTTCTCTCCTTTGTTCCGAAACAAATAACTCTGCCGCCGCTGTCGCCGTGCGCGCGCTGATCGACCGCCAATATATCGAATCCCAACCCGGAATAAAACTCATACGCGCAGCAAAAATCCAACATCGAACTCGCTCTGTAACCGTGGAACAAAATCAATGTGCGCTTTGACCCCTCCTTGGAAAGCCGGCAGCCTTTGAGTTCAATGCCGTCATAGGCTCTTACGCTCACTTGCTGCCAAGGCTGCTCCGACGCCCATTCCCGGCCTTTTTTGAGCATCAGCCTGTATCTTTTAACAAAGAGTTTCGCGAGTGCGGTGTATTTTTTTTTACTGAACCTCTCAAATCGAACAAAAATAATTATAAAGCAGCAAAAGAAAATTATTACCGCCGCGCAAACCGCTCCGGCCGCAACGGCGACGAAAATCAAGAGTCCTGTCTGCATCTCAACGAACCCCCGCCGCTTCTCCGAAGTACGCGACCAACAGATCGACACAGGCCCCGTAACTTTGCATGCCGAGCTCCTGTCCGTAGCTCTGAAGAAACTCAGTATAGACGGCTTCCGTAACCTTCGCGGCCTTTGTATCGAAGCTTGCCCAGTATTCCCGGTTCTCATCAATATCCGCAAGCACTTTGCCGTCAAGCAGGCCGTACACATCCTCCCAAGCTTCACGATCCGCTCTGTATAAAGCGTTGCTCAAATGTATATAGGCCAAAAGCGCCGCCGAATAGCAAAATACGGGTTCGCCGCTTATCATGCAAGAGAGTACCGCCGTAAAATTCGCCTCGTCCTCCGCGGCCACTCCCCTTTGATGAGCCAATTCATGCGCGATCGTCGCCGGCAAAAGGCACATCGGGCTGTCCGTGTTCACGTTTGCCTCCCCGGTGAACGGAAAGAAGAATCCCGTAAAATTTACATAACTCATAAAATATGAGAACATCATCGGTTTGGCCCTTAAAGGCGGCCCCTCCAAAAACGGATAGAGTTTCGCGACGTCATCATATAAAAGCGCCGATCTCTCAAAAATCATTTTCTTGTCTTCTCTGAAGCGGTCTGCCGAATCTCTTTCAACTTGCGGGGCATATTCATTCAGCGTGTCCGCAAAATAACGCGCGACCGCCTCAAGCTCTCCGGGCGGTACCGGTTTGACTTCAAGCCCGGCGGAATCCGAAAATCCGCGGGCGTAATAATTCACTCCCCACAATAAACAAAATCCTGCGTATACGACGGCGACCGCGGCGGCAAGCGTAACAGCGGTTTTATACAATCTGCGCAGCTTGTTTTTTCCGCGCGCAATAAGAATGATCTCTGCTGTTATGAAAATCAATAACGCGCCGGCAAAAACGGCAACGATCACCTCCGCAACCGAAAACCCCGCAATATCAAAAACGCGCCCGACTGTTCTTCTGTACGGGCGCACATAGTTTTCGCTCAAAAGGGTCATAAGGCCCCTATCGTTTCTGAGAATAAAAAACGCGGCGATAACCAAAAGTCCGGCAAACAGCAGGATATGCGCCGTCGGACAAAGCCCGAACACACTACGGGTCCTTTGCCCCGCGGCCCTTGTCCTGTTTCGTTTTCCGATCCCTGCGCCCATACAGGTATTTCTCCTTTATTAACGGCCCCGGCTGTGGTATGCTTTCGGCGGCGGGAGGAATGTCATGAAAAAGCTAATTGTCGCAATATCGTTTTTAATTTCGCTCGGCGGCTGCTCCGCAGAAGCCGAGTATGCCGAGAGATCCTTTTTCGCAATGGATACTTATATGAGCATGCGGGTCATAGGCTCAGGGGCGGACGCAGCGGCTGAGAAAGCCGAAAAAACGATCAGGGATCTGGAAAAGCTGTTTTCAAAAACACGTTCAGGCAGCGATATTGCAAGAATCAATTCAGCCGGCGCTTCCCGTATCCCGGTATCCGCTGAGACTGCGGAACTGATCAACCTCTCGATAGAGTATTATTATCTGACTGGCGGGGTGTTCGACATCACCGTCGGCCCTTTGGTAAATGCTTGGGGAACAGACCGGCCCGATGATTTTAAGGTTCCGGACGACTTTGAGCTGTCGACCCTTATGGGTTTTGTCGGCAGCGATATGATATCCGTTATCTCTGATACTGTCGAACTCGGCAAGGAGAACATGGCGCTTGACCTCGGCGGCTCCGGTAAAGGCTACGCCGGGAAAAAGGCGGGTGAAGCGGTCAGGGAATGCGGCGTATCGTCAGCCATACTGTCACTCGGCGGAAATATCGTATGTATCGGTTCCGCTCCCGGCGGGGCGCCCTGGCGGGTCGCCGTCCAATCTCCCGACGGCTCTGAAGCTTATATCGGCGTTCTGGATCTCTCGGACACATGCGCCGTCACCTCTGGAGCTTACCGGCGCTATTCGGATAAGGACGGCGTCAGATATCATCATATAATCGACCCGCATACAGGCAGGCCTGCTGATTCCGGTATCGTTTCGGCAACCGTCGTCTGCGAGGATTCCGCGATAGCGGATATTCTCTCGACCGCCGTTTTTGTTATGGGCGCCGACAAAGCGAACGAACTGCGAAAAAATATAGGCGGTTTTGAAACAGTCCTTTTGACGGAAGACGGTTTCGCCTTGGTAAGCCGCGGTCTCGCGGACAGGTTTTCGCTTTCGGCCGACTCGGGCTACATATTGAAAATACATGAATAACGGCGGCAACCCGGAAAATTCAAAAATCCTTCGTCCTTTTACTGAAAAAGGGCGGAGGATTTCTCTTCGTATTCAGAGCGCCGCCGCGCTTTGAGTTATTTGACAATTTCTTCGGGCGGGTGCCGCGGATTATCTCTGACGATTACGATGCCTTTCATAATGGCTGTAATTATATCGGCTTGAAACTGCACAGACAGCGACAATACTTTTGTCATGGCCTCTCCGAAATCAGTGACGACATAGTGCGGAGGGAAACTGTTCAGAGCAAACGCGCGGATATCCGCTTTGCATCGCTCACACTTGCACATATCGGTTTTTTTTATGCAACTGCTGAGATACATATCGACGAGTTCTTCAGATACGTTCCTTGTTTCAAAAGCTTCCTGCATAGTTTTCACTTCTTTCGGCGCATATGTATATTTGCCCTGTTCATCTACAGTATAACACCGGCCCGCTAAATAATCAATGACTTTATTTATATAAACTTTTTTCCTCGGATATCATTGATCAGTCCCGTCTCTGCTCAAAAGTCTTATCCGGCAACAACTCGATGCCGGCCCAGGCTTTCTGTTTTTTTTTTGACATTTTTTCGCATTTATGTATAATATAGATTAATATTCGAGTTTTCACATATCAATCTGTGTGCGTATGCCTGAGAATAAAGAGTAGTGGAGTGTGCAAGGTATGAAAATCAAGAGCTTGGGCTTGAAAGTTTCGCTTATCGTGGCACTGATGTTCGCTGTGATCATAACCATTATTATCTATTTCGTGACGGTCCGCAGCCTTTACCTTGTTGAAAAACTTGCCGCCAACGAAGCCGCCGCGTCAAATGTCACATTGGCAAAAGAATTGCAAAGGCTTGAAAATGAGGCGCTGACGCAAGCTGAAATAATCGGGCTGTCGCACAGCGTCGTCAACGCGGTTATGAACGATGATGAAAACGCGCTTAAGACCGCCCTTTTTGAATTGAAGGAAAATCTGGATTTGATCACTGTTTGCGATACGCACGGCAATGTAATCGGGAGGGTGCACAGCGACTTGAAACACGACGACGTATTGAACCAAAAAGCCCTTTCGACCGCGCTGAGCACCGGGCACGGGATAAGCACGATAGAAAAAGGCACCGTCGTCGGGCTTTCAACGCGCGGCAGTTCGGCAATCAGGGATTTCAGCGGGAACATAATCGGCGCCGTGACATGCGGCCACGATTTATCAGACCCTAAATACGTGGATCTGGTCAAAGATTTCTGCAACAGCGAGGTGACTATCTTTGATGAGGATACACGCTTGATGACAACGATCATCGATGACAAAGGCAACAGGGTCGTCGGCACGAAAGCAAGCGATGAGGTGATCGAAAGAGTTATTCACCAAAGGGAGTCTTACTCTTTGCAGATACCGTTGTTCGGGAGCGAATACTTCGCGTACTATTCGCCGCTGATCGTTGACAATACAGTTGCCGGGATGCTTTTCACAGGGGTGCCTATCGACGAGGCTATGAGCGTACGGCAGGAAATGCTGAATTCGGTATTGATGGCCGGGATCATTTGCGGGGTCGTATGTATCTTACTGATTTTCTTCTTCAATCTTTTTACGGTGAACAGGCCGCTGAAAAAAATAGGTGCTTTCGCGCGGATGATCAGGGAAGGGGACATTGGAGTAGAGTCCTCGACTATAGCGCGCATCGATGTGCGGTCTTCCGATGAAGTTGGTATATTGGCAAGGGAATTGGAGCAGGCTTACGTACAGCTGCAGGGATATGTAAGGGAAATCAAGGAACGGATGCAAGGCTTGGTGAACGGCGACTTGGCAACTGAAAGCACCTTTGATTTTCATGGCGATTTCGTTTTGATCAAGCAGTCGATAAATGAACACGTTCATAATCTCAACCGAATAATGACTGAGATCAGTGCATCTTCGTCAGAGGTCTCGCACGGGGCAAAGCAGATCGCGGACGGCGCCCAGACCCTCGCGCAAGGTTCGACAGAACAAGCCGCGTCTATTGAAGAGTTATCGAGTTCTATCGCGGAAATCGCCGTTAAGACAAAAAACAATGCCGAAATAGCCGGAAAGACAGCAACGCTTGAGGATTCAATAATCGTAAACGTTGAAAAAGGCAGCCGTCAGATGGAGGAAATGGTGTCGGCCGTACGGGAGATCAATCAAGCAAGCCACAGCATCATAAAAATCATCAAGGTGATCGACGATATCGCGTTCCAGACGAATATCCTCGCTTTGAACGCAGCTGTGGAAGCCGCGCGCGCAGGCCAACACGGCAAGGGTTTTGCCGTCGTCGCCGAAGAAGTCCGAAATCTGGCGTCCAAGAGCGCGGAGGCTGCAAAAGAAACCGGCGTGATGATCGAAGACTCGATGGAAAAAGCCGAATTAGGCGCTCGCATAGCAGAGGAAACAGCGGCGAGCCTGACCGAGATCATCAACGGTATAAATGAGAGCAGCGAATTTATCAAGGAAATCTCCAAAGCATCCGAAGAGCAGTCTTTGGGCATTGAACACATCAATATCGGAATAGACCAAGTGGCTCAGGTCGTCCAACAGAACAGCGCGACGGCACAGGAAGAGGCCGCCGCGTCGGAGGAAATGAACAGCCAGTCAAGCATTTTGCAAAAGCTGGTATCAAGATTCACACTCAACAGCCGCGATTCGCGAAGAGCGCTGCCCTCGGCGGGCAATGCAACAGCCGGAGCGCCGAGGTCGCCTGACAAAACAGATCATGAGTTTCGGGAGCCCTCCGAATTCGGAAAATATTGAACAGCCCGCTGATTCCGTTAATAACAATAAACAGTACCGGCCCGCCGGTAATATTGCACCCTCGCCCGAAATCACCATGGCGAGGGTGCAATAACATAACTCATCAATAATAATCACTTAAAAAGCGCGCCGGTCGCTATTTGCGACCATGTTTCCATTTCATACGCCAAATCGGACAGCCGGCCGCGTTTTACCCACTCTCCGCTCAGTTTTTCCGTTTCCTTTACCCATACGTCGCCGGTCGTTTCTATCGTGAACAGAAATCCGAGATGCACGCTGCCGACGGGGTTGCTGTCGTCGTTTATCACTCCCCGCATAACGATCTCCCCGATCTGCTCCGTCCTTACCTCTTCGTTAAGCTCGCGCATAAGTCCGGTTGTCACGGCCCTCATGCCTCCTCCGTCCGGACCGGGGTTAATGTGCCCTCCGAGCCCTATCGACATCAGCCCGTGCAGTCTGCGCTCGCCGCCCTTATTCAAACGGCGCGTGACAAAAACCTCGCCCGACCGGCAGATGACAGCATACGGAATAATCTGTTTATATCCGGGATCCTCCTCCGCCGCCTCCCTTGGCAGAAATTCATAATGAGCATCCGCTATTCTGAGAATCTCGTCCCGGTTTTCGGCAAAAAATCCCGTTTCTTTTATCAAATGCGAAATATGCTTCGTTTTAACGACCATCACTCTTTCCGTATTGCCGCCCCCTCTCTGTCGCCCAATACAATACACCCGGCCATGCGGAAAGTCAAACCGCCGAGCGGCCGGCGCGGCAGGAGCCGAGAAACACATTGAACACAGGCGCCGGATATGGTATTGTAAATAAGAAAATCACACGGAGGGGATAAAAAATGATCTGCACAAGCGATAATGCGGAAAAAAGAGCGATCATGATCAGCGCCGATTTGATGTCGGCGGCGGCGCGCACGGCGCCCAAAGCCTGCGGCGTAGACCTTATCGAAACTTTAATACTCGACGGCGAGGAAAAAGCCGGATTAACAGCCGCAATGAGAGAACTCGGCGCCGGAAAAGATAAGTTTTTTATCCGCGACGCGGGCAATGTGGACAGCAGCGGATGCATACTTCTTATAGGAGCCGGCGTCGCCCCGCGAGGGCTGAACTGCGGACTGTGCGGCGCCGAAACCTGCGCCTCTGCCGGAAAAAATAAAATCTCCTGCGCGCTGGCGGTAAACGATCTCGGAATAGCAGTCGGCTCCGCCGCGGCGACAGCGATGGATCGCCGTATCGACAATCGCGTATTGTTCACCGCGGGCATGGCGGCGCTGAAACTTAAACTGTTCTCCGATAATGTTAAGATTTGCTTCGGAATCGCTCTTTCGGTTTCAGGGAAAAACATTTTCTTCGACCGTCCCAACCTGTAATTCGCGGGTCATGACCGGCCGCAATGTCTTAATCGACTGATCATTCTGTTCCTGTTGGGAGGGGTTCCCGTTGACGGATTGGGATAAATTGGATGCTTCCTGCAAAGAATGCAAAAAATGCCCGCTTTGCGAGACCCGAGAAAACGTCGTCTTCGGCGTCGGCGACCGCGAGGCGGAAGTTATGCTGATAGGAGAAGCTCCCGGGGAAAGCGAGGACAAAAAAGGAGAGCCTTTTGTCGGCCGCGCCGGGAAGCTTTTAGACGACATGCTTGCCATAATCGGGCTTGACAGATCGATAGTATATATAACCAACATCGTCAAATGCCGTCCTCCCGGAAACCGCGACCCTCTGAACACGGAAAAAGACGCTTGTTTCGACTGGCTGCGGCGGCAGACCGAACTGATCGCTCCGAAAATAACGGTATGTCTCGGGCGTATATCGGCCGCTTCGCTCATTGACGAAGACTTCAAAATAACACAGGCGCACGGTCGTTGGTTCGACAAGGAAGGCGTTAAATTCACGGCACTGTACCATCCCGCCGCGCTGCTGCGCGATCCGAGACGAAGACCGGAGACATTCGACGATCTGAAAGAGATCTTACGCATGATACGCGAAATATGCCCGAAAACAGCATCGCGGCTCCGGCTCGGCTGAATTATGAAAGTGAAAGGCGACGGCAGTTATTTATGCTGAAATTCAAGCCTCTTGAACTCAGTGACAAAGAATGGATCGATGAAACGACTTTCGGTTTCTCTGACAACAGCGCCGATTATAATTTCGGCAATATGTATATGTGGGATCATCTCTTTTCAAGGCTCGTCACGCGCTGTGAGGGCAGAATGGTTTCCCTGTTCGGAAAAACCTACGCCGATATGTTCGATTTTCCGGTCGGGAAAGGCGATCTTGTTCCGGTGATCGAAGAAATGCGCCTTTTCGCCCGGCGACAAAGCATCCCGTTTCGCATACGCGGCGTCACGCCGGGTCATCGTCTCCTTCTTGAGCAGGCATTCCCCGGAGAATTCACCTTCAAGGCAAACCGAGATCAATTCGACTACGTCTACTCCGCCGAAAAATTAGCGACGCTCGCCGGCAAAAAACTGCACGGCAAACGCAATCATATAAACAAATTTATTTCGCAAAACGAATGGAGTTTCGAACCCATGTCGCGGGAGATGATCCCGGAGTGTTCCGATATGCTCGATCGTTGGACCATGGAAAACCGCGAAAAGCTTGAATTCGGTTTGGAAACCGAACACCGGGCTGTCAATTGCGGCTTTAAAAATTTCGAGGCCCTCAAGCTTGAGGGCGGAGTGCTGCGGGCAGGCGGCCGAATCGCGGCTTTCACGATCGGCGAACCGATTTCAGCCGACACATACAATGTCCATTTTGAAAAAGCCGGGGCCGGTTCGGACGGCGCATATCAAATGATAAACCGCGAATTCGTAAGGCAGATCCTTCAAAGATATCCGGATATACGTTATATAAACAGAGAGGACGATATGGGGATCGCCAATCTTCGTCAGGCCAAAAGCTCATACCATCCCGAGTTTTTAACGGAAAAACACACCGCGTATCGGGCGGACCGGGTCTGAACACTAAAAAAGAGGTGACCGCCGGCATGCCGGACTTTATCGGGCGCGAATCCCGACGAAACGACGAGGAAGCGCTGAAGAGGATATGGAGTCTCGCTTTTAATGACAGAGAGGACTTCATTGATATGTTCTTTGCCGGGTTTTACAAGCCGGGCATGGCGGAGCTGATCGAAAGAGGCGGGGTCCCCGCTTCCGCGGGATATACGTTTTTCGGATATGAAGCCGCGATACCGGGCGTACCGCCCATTCCGCTTTCCCTCGGATACGCTATCGGCACCTTGCCGAAGCACCTCGGGGCCGGACTCGGCACTATGCTGGTGAACGCCATGCGCGACAAAGCCCTAAAAGGCCCGAGCCGCGCTTTTTGCGTCTCCCCCTCAACGCGCGCCCTTCGCATCTGGTATGCCAATACCATATGCGCTTCGGATTATTTCTCGGATTGCCAAGCGAGTGTACTCCGTCGGGATCTGCCTTCATACGGCTCTCTTAAAGCTGTTGAGATCGACGCCGGCGAATACAATTCGCTGCGAAACGGGCTTTTGGCTGAAAAAGCGCACGTTCGCTTCCCTGAGGAAGCGGCCCTGTATCTTCAATCGCTGTGCCGTTTTTGCGGCGGAGCTCTGTATCGCATAGACTGCGGCGACGGTTTCGGCTGCGCCGCGACCGAAAGATCCGAAGCAGCCGGTCTGCGCATCACCGAACTCATCGTCCCGGATAAATATTTGCCGGCTTCGATCTCCCTTTTAACGGATATATTTTCCGCTGATAACATCTTCGTTCGCACTCCTCCCATAAAAAATATCCCGCTTATCCCTTCTGTCATGGTTTCGGCACAAGAGGAAGTGATGCCCGAGGTTGAAGGCGTTTATTGGGGCCCTGTTTTCGATTAGACCGCGCCGGCCGGGCAACAGAGGGCCGGCGCCCCGCCGGGTTCGATCTGTGTAATGCTATATCCGGTCAAAATACAAATATTTTTCAATTTAATAATTCCATAATAATTTTTAACTTTTTTTTTTAACATTTATTGATTATTATTAGTAATGCAAGAGTCAGTTTCATCTTTTTCATTTTGTCCTCATCCGATAAATAGGAAACGGCAAACCGGATTGTCGCACCGGTTGGCCGTTTCTTATTTTTTATCTCAGATGTTTACTCGCTTTGTTCCGGCTCTGATTTTAGGTGGGCCGGATTGACATGTACCATACAGTGCTTTACCTTGGGGAACTTTTCCTCTATTGCGTCATGTACTCGCTGAGCTGTATCGTGCGCGTCGTTCAGTGTGATGCCGCCGTCGATGTTTATTTCCACATCCACATATATTTTATCTCCGAACAGCCGGGTCTTAAGCTGATCCACCCCCTCGACGTCTTCTTGAGCGAGTATCAGATCATGCATTTCATTGCTCAGTTTATCATCACAGGCTCTGTCCGTCATCCGCCCAACAGCGTTACGGAAAATATCGACAGCGGCTTTCAGTATGAACAGAGAAATAACAACGCACGCCGCCGGGTCCAATATCGGATAACCGAGTCTCGCTCCCAAAATGCCGGCGAAACTGCCGACGGAAGAAAGAGCATCCGATCGATGATGCCACGCCTCGGCCATGAGCGCGCCGGAATCTGTTTTTTTCGCCGCCGCGCGAGTATACCAATACATTGCCTCTTTTAAAGCGATCGACGCTGCGGCAACGATCAAAGCTGCCGGCCCGGGCGCCGTCGGATTTACAAAATTTCCTCCGCCCGTCAATTTTTGCAAGCCGGAATAACCGACAGCCGCGCCCGTGGCAAACAAGACGGCGGCTAAGCATATGGCGGCAACGCAGTCAAAACGCTCATGCCCGTAAGGATGCTCTTTATCCGGCTTGCGGTTCGCCATTTTTACTCCGAGGATGACAATGATCGTACCGAACACGTCGGACAGTGAATGCGCGGCGTCCGAGATCATAGCGGAGGAATTGGCGTATATTCCGGCCCACAGTTTGACCCCGGACAAAAACACGTTGCCCGCAATGCAATTACGCGACACTTTCAATGCAATTTTTTCATTTGAGTTCTCCACGATCCTCATCTCCGTTCGTTATTTCATACATCCGCATGAGATGAAAAAACACATCCGCGGAACATATTGCTGTCCCACAGATGCGCGTGCGCTCATCCGCTGCCGCATTATCGCAGCCCGGCCCGCGGATCTGATGAATCCGCCGCCTGCTCAGATATTCTGTTATTGCGCCAATGATATCACGGGGCGGCGGGAAACACTCCCGGTTCCGGTCCCGCCGCCTCGCGTCAATTCGTTTTTTTACTTTATTTCTATACAGCGGCTTTCGTTTCGGCCGCTTTGACCTTTTCGCACAGCGCCGTGAAAGCGACAGGGTCGTGTATGGCTGTTTCCGAGAGCATCTTGCGGTTCATATTGATGCCCGCCAGTTTCAATCCGTGTATAAATCCGGAGTAATTCATGCCGTTAAGCTTGCATCCGGCGTTGATTCTTGTTATCCACAGCCTGCGGAAATCCCTTTTCTTCTGCTTGCGTCCGACATAAGCGTAAACCCCGGACTTCATGACTTGTTGCTTCGCCATTTTGAAATGCTTGGATTTTGAACCCCAATAGCCTTTAGCAAGTCCGAGTGTTTTGTTTCTTCTTTTGCGCGTCATCATCGCGCCTTTTACTCTGGCCATTATCCGCGAACCTCCTTATTTATACGGAATCATGCGTTTTATCGCAGCTTCGTTTGTGACATCGGCATAAGTCCCCCGGCGCAGGCCTCTTTTTCGTTTTGTCGTCTTGCCGTGGCCGTTTAATAGGTGGCTCTTATTGGCGTGGGCGCGCTTAACTTTGCCGGATTTCGTCAGTTTGAATCTTTTTTTCGCGCCGCTGTGCGTTTTCAGTTTGGGCATGGGTCGTTCTCCTTCCTTGTATTGCGCGGAAACTATTTCACCACGGTCTGTTTCGGAGACAGGAATACATACATATTACGTCCTTCAAGTTTCGGGTCTTTATCCGGATTTGCAAATTCGTCGCAAGCTCCCGCAAAGCGGGTGAGCAGATCTCTGCCTATTTCCGTGTGAGCCATTTCCCGTCCGCGGAAACGCACGGTGACCTTTAGCCGGTCTCCCTCTTTCAAAAATTTCTGCCCGTTGCGCAGCTTGACGTTGAAGTCATTTTCCCCAATGCCCGGGGACATTCGAATCTCCTTGACCTCAATCACGTGCTGATTTTTTTTCGCTTCCTTATCCCTCTTTGCCTGCTCGAAACGGAATTTTCCGTAATCCATTATCTTGCAAACCGGCGGATTGGAGCCGGGAGCGATCTTTACCAAATCAAGATCCTTTTCATAGGCGACAGTCCGAGCGGCTTCCGCCGACATAATGCCCAGCTGTTCGCCCGCCTCGCTTATCAGACGTATCTCTTTATCCGTGATATCCTCATTGATTTGATGGCTTACGTTTGCGATACCTTAACACCTCCGAAAATTTACCGCGCAAATCAAATACGCGGATGCCCGGCATCCGCGCGAAAGTACAATGAATCGATTTGATTCACGGAACTTATTGACCCCTGCTCATATTGTCTGCAAATGGCGGGGTGAGGACGGACACCTGCCGGTCCTTCTTTATTGTTTCCTGCCGAATAAGTATAGCAATAACACTCCGGAAAGTCAACGATTATTTTAATACGTGTAGTTAATAAATGAAAATGTCACCATGTTAATTAATTCGTTATACAGCTCAGCTATCAGATGCAGGCAAATCTTCCGGCATCGCGCGCGGCTTCTGCAAGCATTTGATTCCGGTGCTTGATATCACCTCGGATCACCAAACGCTTATTGTCCTCCGACGATTGCCGTCAAGTTGTTTTTTCAAATAAATATTAAAAAGCCCGTGGAATGCTGACAATCAGCCATTCCACGGGCTTTTGATTAAGTGTGGTCGCTCACTTTCGGGCGAAAACGCAGGAAAAGATTGAGGCTTTGCGCTGTTCGTGCTATACTGGCTACACGCCGTACCGTTCCTTTCTGCGTTGGTGATATGTAATGAAAGGTATACTATGAAGAACGAAATCGTCTTGTATCGTCCGAACGAGCTTGCCGAGCATATTGAAGTAAGATTCGA
>Ga0082212_10001602_pt1 | contig 33347 bp, 31 predicted proteins | sample TergutNt197P3_FD_71548 | JGI IMG/M metagenome (GOLD analysis project Ga0082212, IMG submission 71548) | Neocapritermes taracua P3 segment gut microbial communities from Petit-Saut dam, French Guiana - Nt197 P3 | ecosystem: Host-associated > Arthropoda: Insects > Digestive system > Gut ... | reverse complement strand
TGGACGAACCACTGGTGCGCCAGTTGTCTCGCCAGAGGCACGGCTGGGTAGCTATGTTCGGAAGGGATAACCGCTGAAAGCATCTAAGCGGGAAGCCCGCCTCAAGATAAGATTTCCCGGGGCAATATGCCCCCTGAAGGACCCCGGAAGACCACCGGGTCGATAGACCGAAGGTGTAAGCATGGCAACATGTTCAGCCCATCGGCCCTAATAGTCCGTGCGGCTTTCCTTGTCTTCTTCTCCTTCCACCAAGGACGCTTTGTCCAGGATACCTACCACCTACATTACCCTGTATTCGTTTTTCTAAAAATTCGGCGGCTATGTCGCGGGGGATCACCCGTTCCCTTCCCGAACACGGCAGTTAAGACCCGCAGAGCCAATGGTACTGCCCGTTAGGCGGGCGGAAGAGTAGGTCGCCGCCGATCTATTACAAAAGGCCCAAGGCGCACAACCTTGGGCCTTCTTGTTTTGGCCACCCACCCCCGCGCCGCCTTAAGCCCAGTCGGATTTGGGTCCAGGGCTCAGCCCTGGTTATGAATCTTCTCCAAGAGCCAAGCCATGTTCTGGCCCAGGGTGATCATGGTCTGCTTGGCTTCCTCGTCCTTATTCACTTCGCCGACTTCCCGGGCCACCCCCAGGTTCCAGTAGATGGAGCCCACGGTAAACATGTTCGATATGCCGAAGAAGTGATTGATGGAATCATAGGTGTGGACATGCCCGGCCCGCCGGGCGACCACCACGGCCGCCCCGACCTTGCGGCTCAACAGGCGCCCGTTGCATAAAGTCACGAAACCGGCCCGGTCGATGAGGGCTTTGAGTTCCGGGGTCATATCGCTGAAATAGACCGGCGAACCCAGGATAAGGCCGTCGGCTTCGATCATCTTGGTGATTATATCGTTGACCGGGTCCTGGTACTGGGCGCAGCGCCGGTCCTGTTTTTCCCCGCAGGAGCCGCAGGCCTTGCAGCCGGCCACCAACTTGCCGCCGATCTGCACTGTTTCGACAAGCGCCCCGGCCTTGGTCAATTCCTCCGCTGCCCAACCCAGCATGACGGCTGTATTGCCGTTCTGCCTGGGGCTGCCGTTGACGGCTAAAACTTTCATGGTTCATCTCTCTTTCCAGTGTCTTTTTATTTCGCGATGGGCTTGATTTCAACGTCCAGACGGCCCTGAAGGGCCGCGGCAAAGGCCTTGGCCATGGACTCGTCGCCGACTATTTTGTTGAAATGCATGGGCACGGCCACGGCCGGGGAGAGGTCCAGCGCGGCCTGGACCGCCTCTTCCGCGGTCATGACGTAGGTGCCGGAAACAGGCAGCAAGGCCACCTGGGCCTTGATGGTCTTCATCTCCTCAATATGGTCGGTATCGCCGGCGTGATATACGCTCAGGCCGTCCAAAGTCACGACGAAACCGAGATAGTTTTTGTCCCGGGGATGAAAATCCTTGTTGGTGTTATATGAAGGCACGGCCTTGATTTTGACGCCGGCGGCTTCCATCTCGCCGCCCGGCTCCAGGACCGTCAGCTTATCGAAACCCTCGGCCTTGAGCTTGGCCGCGCTGGCCGGCTCGGTGACGATCTGGGTTTGGGGCCCCCACAGGGCTTTAACCGTGGGCGGGTCGCAGTGATCAAAGTGGTCATGGGTGATCAGGATAAAGTCGGCGGCCGGGCCGCTGACTTCCCAGGGGTCGAAATAGATGAGGCGGCTGCCGCTTAAGCGGAAGCTGGAGTGCCCCAGCCAAGCCAGGTGGTCAATATTGATTTTCATATGGATTCTCCTTGGGTCGTGGCCCCTTTAAATACGAAAAAAACGCGCCCGGATCCATTTCCACCACAGGCCGCAATAAGCGGCCAGAAAAAAGGCGTACACCGGCAACAGCCACTCGGCCATGTTCAGGCCCAGGAAGCGCCAGCCATCGACCCCGCAGGGGGCTGTGGGCGAAAAGTGGGCCGGCAGCCAGCGATCCAGGGGCAGCCCGAAGGGGAAGCGGACGGAGGCGGGCGAACACAGGGCGTAATAGTCCTGGACCGCGGCCTTTAAATAAATCCCCTCCAACCTGAGGTCCCAGACCAGGCCCTGAACCAGGCCCCAGATGATGATCAGGCCGCCGGCCGCCTGCCAGACGAGCCGGCGGGGGCTGAGAGCCACCACCGCCGACCCCAGAAACACGGCCACCATGGAAAACCGGATATAGACGCAGAGTTCACAGGGCTTTAGTTTCAGATAATTCTGAAAATAGACGTATGAAAATACTTCCAGCCCCAGGGCCAGACCGCCGAGCCCGAGCCAGACCGGGCGCCGCCCGGGATTAAGAATACCTTCCGCCAGCCTCCAAAGCTTCATCCCGGGTAATTTCGACCAATCAATAGCCATAGTTAGTACTTGATTTCCACCACCTCATAACCGGCTCCGGTAACCGCCGACTTCAAAACCTCGTCGGCCAGGTCGGTCGCACAACTGACCACGGCGCACTTGGCGGCCAGATCAACCTCGGCCCCCTCCACGCCGGGCAAGGCGAGGAGGGCCTTTTCCACCCGGCCGGAGCAGTGGGCGCAGTTCATACCTTCAATGAATATTTGTTTTTTGGGCATAGGTTCCCCTTTCGATTTTTCTGACTCGGGCCGGAACGAACGGAGCCTTAAGGCATTGGTCACCACGCAGACGGAACTGAGGCTCATGGCGGCCGCGGCCAGCATGGGGCTCAAGGTCAGGCCCCAGGCCCGGTAGAACAGCCCGGCGGCCACGGGAATACTGACCAGGTTGTAAAAAAAGGCCCAGAACAGGTTCTGCCTGATGGTGCGCATGACCGCCCGGCTGAGTTTTATGGCCGTGACCACGGCCGTCAAATCGCTGCGGACCAGCACGATGTCAGCCGAATCCAGGGCCACGTCGGTCCCGGCCCCGATGGCCATACCCACATCCGCCCGGGCTAGGGCCGGGGCGTCGTTGACCCCGTCACCGACCATGGCCACCTTCCGGCCCTGTTCTTTCAGGGCCCGAATCTCCCGCTCCTTGTCCTGGGGCAGCACCTCGGCGATGACTTTTTCCAGCCCCACCCGCCTGCGGACGGCTTCGGCTGTCCGGGCGTTATCCCCGGTGAGCATGATCACTTCCAGACCTAAAGAGAGGAGCCCGGCCACGGCCCGGGAACTCTCGACCTTGACCGGGTCGGCCAGGGCCAGGAGGCCCAGAATTTTTTCTTCATCGGCCACAAACAGGGGCGTGGCCCCGGTGACCGCCGCCTCTTCGCCGAGGCGCCGGGCTTCGGCCGAGTCCAGGCCCAGTTCGGCCATGAGCTTGAAATTGCCGGCATAGTGAAGACGGCCGTCCAGGGCCGCCGCAAGTCCCCGGCCGGGCAGTTGCCGAAAATCTGAGCTCGCGGGCCAGGAGAGGCCTTCGCGCCCCGCCCGCCGGACAATAGCCGCGCCCAAAGGGTGTTCGGACTTGTCCTCCAGGGCGGCGGCCAGGGTCAGCAAGGCTTTTTCGTCCAGCCCGCCCAAAGGGCGGAGAGACTGAACCTCCGGCCGCCCTTCGGTGAGGGTTCCGGTCTTGTCCAGCACCACTGTTGTCAGGCTGTGGGCGTTTTCCAGGGCTTCGGCCGACTTGAACAAAAGGCCGTGGGTGGCCCCCTGCCCGGCCCCGACCATGATGGCCGTGGGCGTGGCCAGGCCCAGGGCGCAGGGGCAGGAGATGACCAGAACGGAAATGGCCGCGGACAAAGCAAAGCCCAGACCCTCGCCCTGGACGAACCAGACCAGGCCGGTGAGAAGGGCCACGGCTAAGACCCCCGGCACGAACAGACCGCTTATTTTATCGGCCAGCCGGGCTATGGGCGCCTTGGAGGAGGTGGCCTCATCCACCAGCCTGATGATCTGGGCCAGAGAGGTCTCCCCGCCGACCCGGACGGCCTTCATCCTGAAAAAGCCGGCCCGGCAGATGGCGGCCGCGGCGACCTGGTCTCCCGCCGCCTTGTCCACCGGCAGGCTCTCGCCGGTCAGGGCCGATTCATCCACTGCGGCCTGGCCTTCCAGGATCACGCCGTCCACCGGAACGCTCTCGCCGGTCTTGACAATGACCACCTCGCCGGCCGCGACCTCGGCCTGCGGCACCACCACCACCTGGCCGGCCCGTTCCACCGCGGCCGTCTTGGGGCTTAAGTCCATCAGCCGGGTCAGAGCCTCGGAAGCCCGTCCCTTGGCCCGGGCCTCGAAAAAGCGGCCCAGGGTGATCAGGGTCAGAATCATGGCCCCGGATTCAAAATACAGGTTCATGACCCAGTAATGAACCAGCGGTTCATCACCGCGCCCCAGCCCGTAACCTAAGGCGTAAAGTCCGGCCAAGCCGTAAACCGCGGCCGCCCCGGAGCCCAGGGCGATCAGGGAATCCATGGTGGGAGCCCCCCGGACCAGGGCTCCGAAACCGGCCCGGAAATATTGGCCGCCCGCCACCAGCACCGGCAGGAGCAGCAAGAACTGGGTGAGGGCCAGGTTCAGGCTGTTTTCCAGGCCCAGGAAAAAAGCCGGCAGGGGCAGGCCCAGCATATGGCCCATGGCCAGATAAAACAGGGGCAGGGTAAAGGCCAGGGAGACCGCCAGGCGCCTCTTCAGAGCCAGCACGGGCGGAGAGGACGCCCCCTTCCCTTCCCTATCTTCCGCCCTGACCGGCCTGGCCCCGTAACCGGCCGCCTCGACCGCCTGGATGACGGCCTCAGGCGAAAGTAACGCCTGGTCAAAGGTCACGCTCAGGCTGTTTTTCAAAAGACTGACCTGGGCGGCCTCCACCCCGGCCAATTTGGCCACGGCTTTTTCCACCCTGGCCACACAGGCGGCGCAACTGAGACCTTGAAGATGAAAAACTTCCTTGGTCACTAAAACTCGGAAAACAAGCCTTGGGTGATTTTCTGGGCCAGGTCCGCCAGAACCCAGTTGAAGGCCTCGGCCTCCAGCAACTGGGTCTGGTTCTCGTTGTCATTGACGTAAAAATTGCGCTGGCTGGAGACGCGCAGCCGACGGGCCGACGCGGCTCCGCCCCCGGCCACACCAACTACGGCCACGCCAACTCCGGTCTCTTCAACTTCGGCCACGCCGTTCCCAGCCATGCTGTCTCCGGCCTCGCCGTCCCCGGCTACGCCGGCTCCGGCTGCGCCGGTTTTTTCCAGCACGGCCTCCACCGTGAGGCTGACCACGCGGCTGGCCGAGGCCGCAGGCAAGTCATATTGTAAATCATAGACATTGCGGTTGGGATTCCAGGAACCGCCGCTTATGCTAACTCCAATGATGGCCAGCTTGAGCGTGGCCGGGGCCGTCTCCCGGACCGTGACGTTGGAGGAGGAGTCTAAGAGGCCTATGACTTCCCGGGTCAGGCGGGGGCCCAGGTCGCCGTAGCGGCTCTGGTTGACGGCCATAGGCACACTGACGGTCAGCGGCTGAAGCAGACTATAAGGCGAGGGCGAGGGCTGATAGCCGCAACCGGCCAGAAGAAGGCCGAGGCCCAGGAAGGCGATGTGTTTCATAAGGTCCTCATGGACGCGTTCCTGGCGGGCTAATCGACAATAGTCACCAATTCCAGGCGGCCGCCGAAAACCTGGCGGAGAATGGACAATCGCCCGTCCGCGGTATTGATGAAAATGACCTGGCCGGTAGCGGTGTCGGACAGTCTGGCCCCGGCTTCAGCCAGAGTCATAGGCTCGGGCCGGACGGTCTGGCGACGGTCTATGGGCAGGCCGTCGTCCGCCCCGGCCGGCTCTCCGGAATCCGGGGCCTCCTTTCCGGGATGTTCGCGGTGGCCCCGCTTGGCGGCCGTGCCGGTGCCCTTGTGGGCCTTCAGCTTCTCCCGATGGCGTTTTATCTGTTTTTCCAGCTTGTCCACCACCATGTCGAGGGCGGCGTACATATCCTCGGTTTCCTCTTCGGCCTTTATTTTCAGGCCGTCGCTGACGATAAGAACTTCAGCCCGGTGGCGGAACTTCTCCACGGTCAAGACCACTTCGGCATCAATGACCGCATCCAGATATTTCTCCAGCCGCGCCAGTTTATCGTGGCTGTATTCCTTTAATTTTTCGGAAGGATCCATGTGCCTGAAAGTTACGGTCAACTGCATATCACCCTCTTTCCGGCCGGTTAGGTCCGCGCCGCAACTGCTTTAGCTCCGTCCCGGACGGCCCGGGCCAAGCCTTGAGGCCGCCTGGGAGACGAGCTGGATGGAAACAAGGAATTCGAGTTTCTGTCAAAACGCATGGCTTAATTTTATCAGAAAAGGTTTGGGAATTGAATATTTTTATGAATAGCGGCCAAGATTTAAGCATATATAAATATAAATTATAAAAAATTATACATATATCATAGGCTATCGAAATTCTATTTGTAAAAAAAATGCCATTAGTTTTAATTTTTACTTGCATACCCCTACAAGTTGTGGTATATACCTTCATAGAATCAATCTGTTGGGGGATTTCAGCCTTATGACGACCAGCAAAGCCTTGGAAGTATATCGCTACCACCTGGAGCCCGGCGGCCTGTTCACCCGGGGAGAGCCGGCCATGGTCTCCGCTGTCCTGGGTACCTGCGTGGCCGTGTGCCTCCATGACCGCCGCCTGAAAATCGGCGGCATGAACCACTTCCTCTACCCCAAGACCAAATGGTTCGGGCCCTCCTCCTCCCAGTACGGTGACGTCTCGATTCAGGCCCTGATTAAGATGTTGCGACAGCAAGGCAGCCGGCTGGAGGATCTGGAAGCCCAGATTTTCGGCGGCGGTGATGCGCCGGGGGCCTTAAGCAGGGACAAGACCGGCCACCGGAATGTCCAGATAGCCCGCCGGATACTCAAGAAAAACGGCATCCGGGTGGTTTCGGAGGATGTGGGGGGAATCAAGGGCCGCCGCCTGATTTTTCACACCGGCACCAATGAGGCCCTGGTCCTTAAGACCCACCGCATCCGGCGCGGCGACTACTTTCCCTACCGCCAACGCCTGGTGGGCGCCTAAGGGGGGTAAATAATCTTTTTGCCCCCTGGCGGCGTTGCTCACGCTTTTTAATGCTCGAAATATGTCCATATATTTCTGCGCTTAAAAAGCGTTCGCGCCTTGCCAGAGAACAAAAATCTTTATTTACCAAACCTTGAGTCTCTCCAAAATCTCTCCCGCCGCCCCGGTGAATCCGGGGCGTTTTTACTTTCCGGTTAAGCGGGTTCCGGCGGTCCGAACCCGGCCTTCCCCGATGTCTCCTAAAGCGGCCAGCCATTCCTCGGGCATATCGCCCCGGCTCAGTTCGGCCATGACCCGAGCGGCCTGGTTTTCGGGGTCCAGGCGGGGACCCCGGCGGGGCTCCTGTTTGAAGCTGACGACCTTCACCCTCCGGGGAACGCCGTCCGGGGCCAGGTCCACCAAAAGTAGGGGGGCCAGGCCGGCCGCGCCTTTAAGGCTCATACCGCTTATAGTGGCGAAATTGCCCAGGGACCAGGCTATTAGCCGCCCCTTGTAGAGTTCCAGGCCCCGGGGGACGTGGGGGCCGTGGCCCAGCACCAGGGCGGCCCCGGCGTCAATGAGGGCCCGGGCCAGGGCCGGCAGGTTGCCGCGGTTCTCGCCCAGGAAATATTCAGGCTGAGGCTTGACCCGGCGCATAAAGCCCGCCCCTTCGCCGCCGCCGTGGAAAGAGACGACCACCAGGGTGCCGGGCTTGGCCGCCTCGGCCTGGACCAGGGCCACAGCCCCGGCCAGATCGTTAAGATTCTGGCAGCCGGTGTTGGGGGCCAGGGCTATGAAGGCCAGCCTGGTTTTATTGACCTTCAGATCAGCCACTTCGCCGGGGCCGCCGGTGTAGTGAATGCCCAGGTCCTCCAGCACCGAGACGGTCTGGTCCCGGCCGGCCGGCCCATAATCATTTATATGGTTGTTGGCCAGGGACAGGATGTTGAAGCCGGCTTCCGAAAGCAGCCGGCCGTAGGCCGGAGGGCTGCGGAAAAGATGGTAGGCGCCGGACTCGGGATCCTTGGTTGGCGCGCCCCGGTCGGTCAGAGGGCCTTCCAGGTTGCCGAAGATGATTTGGCGGTCGGCCAGGAAGGGCTTGACTTCGGCAAATATCTCGTCGTTTTCCGGGGGAGCCTGGGCCGTGCCCAGCATGAGGTCGCCCACGGCCGCCAGGCGGATGACGCCGCTCTTGGTGGGCCGTGGGGGTGGGCCGTAGGCGGGTCGTGGACCCATATCTTCGGGAGGCCGGGTCCTGGGCTTATTATCCTCCAACTTGGTCTTGGAAGGGGTTACTTTCTCGACAGGAGGAGCGGCCGTGGAAACGGGAGGGTAGCGCCAGGTCTGGCCTGTCGCGTCACCCATGGTGGCCGAAGCCGGCAGGGATTTGGCCTGAGCCCAGGCGGCCGGGACCCAGGCCAATCCCCAGGCCAAGGCCAGGCAGAGGGCCGGCCAAAACGGCCGCAGGCTTGATGAAAACCTCGTCATTCCGCCCCCATGGCCGCGCCGCAGAAGGGGCAGTAGGGCAGATACTCCAGGGGCAGGGGTTGGCGGCAGGCCGGGCAGAGGTTGGGCAGGGGGCCCAGTTCCACTATGAGTTCACCGGCCCGGACGGGCGTCATCCGCCGGGTGGTTTTGAAATCGGCCTCTTTCAGCACCCTTTTCACCTGGCCGGCGATGGCGGCGGTCACGGCCTTTTCCTGTTTCATGATGGATATGTTGAAGAGTTCCTGGCCGGGATGCACCAGATCGCCGGGTTTGACATACATGACCCACAAATCGCCGCTCAAGGGCGCGGCCACATGGTAGGGATTGTCGCGCTGGGCCAGGACCGGCCCCCCGGCGGCCCGGCTTGATCCCGGTTCGCCCAGGTCGAGCGCTTCGGCGCGCATGATTTCCGAATCCAGGACAAAACTGACCGAGGCCGGGCTGTCGGGCTCCGGGGCCTGGATGTCCAGAAGGGTCATCCGGTGGGGTTTGCCGCTGGTGTCGTTGAAATTCATGGTCTGGCCCGGGGCCAAGCCCTCGAACCACACGTCCAGGGGCAAATTGTTAGGGTTGCCGTAGGCTTCCCGAAAACGGATGGTCTTAAGGGTGTCGGCCGGCTGGTTGAGATACATGACCACTTCTTCCTCGGTGGGAGGGCGGCCGATGGCCTCCTCCAGGGCGGCCGACTCGGCCTCGAAGTCAACCGGCGGCAGGCCGCTTAAGGGAGACTCCTCGGTTCTCTCGGCCAGGGCCTTTTCAAAGCCGTCCGGGCCGAAGGCGCTTTGGTAAACCCAATCCGGAGGGAAGCCCAGGGGCAGGGGGCCGAAACGGCCCAGGAGCAGATCCCGGAAGGCGTCGTTGGCATCGGCGTATATGAGAAGGCGCCCGGTCTTGATGTCTTCCGGCAGATCATCTTCCGGCGTTTCAGCCACGGTTTCCAGAATATACAGGAGGTTCTCCACCTCCGGCCAGCCGCCCCGGTCAAAGCTCTGGGTCACGGCCAGGAAGGCGGTGTTCCAGGTTATCTGGGAACCGGGCGTGACGTCATGGTAGCGCACCACTCGGCGGGTGCCGGCCAGAAAGCGCAGAATGAAGGGCAGAAGATGGATGCGCCCCTGGTGCAGAGCCCCCTCCTGGGAAGAACTGGTGGCTCCGCCGGGCATCCCATGCCTGGTGACCTCATGGTCCAGGCCCTGAAAATAGGGGGCCGCGTAACGGTCATAATAGGGCATGACCTGCTTAAGCACGAAATTGGCCGCCCCGATTAGCTCCCGGTTGAGGCCCGTCTTAAGGCCCAGTTCCCCTTCCAGGTAGGCGGCCAGGGCCAGGGCGTCGCCCTGGCCGTAGCTCCGGACCGCGGCCCCCAGGGCCACATCGACTATTTCCGCACCGGCCTCGGCGGCCGCGGCCACGCTGGGGATGAAGAGACCGTCGGTGGTGTGGCGATGGTAGTGGAGCACCAGTTCCGGCCAGCGCTTTTTCAGGGCCCGGACCAGGCCGGCTATGAAGCGGGGCGGGCAGACCCCGGCCATATCCTTTAGCCCCAGGGCTATTTCCCGGGTCACGGCCGATAGGTTCAGGCCGGCGGCTTCGGCGGTCATTTTCAGAAGCGCCTCGGCCGCCGAAAGGTAATGCTCCACCGTGAAGCCGGGGGCCCAGCTTAAGGCCAGGGCCGGCTCGAAGAGAATATCCTTAAGGCTCATCATCACCCGGGCGAAGGGCCGCATGTTTTCGGCGTGATTCAGAAAATCAAAGCAGCGGACCAGGTGGAAGTGGCGGGCGATTATCTCCCCGGTTTTTTCCATGAGGTTGGCCGGCTGGGGCCGGTAGCCCAGGAGGTTGGTGGAGCGGACCAGGATCTGCTTCAGGGTCTTGGGAGCGAACTCGTTCCAGCGGGCCGCCTCAATGAAGGGATAGGTCATATTGGCCATGAGGGCCACGTGGAAGTGGGCGCCGCCGCCGGTCTCCAGGGCCAGGAAGCCGCAGTTGTCCAGGTAGGGGCCAACCTCGGTGTCTTCAGCCAGGCGGAAACGGTTGCCGCTGTTGGACTGGGTGACATCCCGGCAGGTGGTGTCCACCAGGTGGACCTGTTTCGAGCCGCGCAACTGGTCCAGGAGGGCCCGGCGGTCGCCCCGGATATAGGGTGAAGGCGCGTCCAGGACCTCGGCGGCCAGCGGGGGATGCGCCAATTCGAAGCGCGGCAGCCGGGGCGTGTCGGCCGAGCGGTAGGCTCCCAGACCCACGAAGGGGTTGTAGCCGCGGACCGATATTTCAGATGTCAGGCGGGCCAGGCGCACGGCTTCGGAGGCCACGTCGCGATAATCCAGAAGCTCGGGCCTAAGGCCTATGAAATTGGTGTTGAACTCGCCCTGGCGGAATTCCTCGGTGTCCAGGAGGCGGCGGAAAAAAGGGATGGTGGTTTTCAGGCCGCCGATGCTGTATTCACTGAGAGCCCGGGTCATTATGCCCAAGACCTTGTCCCAGTCCTGGCCATAGGCTATGAGGAGGGCGCCGGCCGAATCATAGTGGGGGGGGAAATCATAACCGGCTGAGAGGTTGGAATCCAGCCTCACCCCGGGGCCGCCGGGGGACACGTAGCGGGTGACATGTCCGGCGTTGGGGGTGAAATCGCTCTGGGGGTCTTCGCAGTTGATGCGGAGCTGCATGGCCGTATGGACAGGGCGGGTGTTTTCCTCGTTGAAGCGCAGGGGCGCGCCGAAGGCTATGGCCACCTGCTCTTCCACCAGGTCCACCCCGTAGCGGACCTCGGTTATGCCGTGCTCCACCTGGAGCCGGGTGTTGACTTCGATGAGATAGGGCGTTAGGTCCGGGGTTATCAGAAATTCCACCGTGCATAGGGAATAGTAGCCTACCTCGGCCACCAGGCGGCGGGCGTAGTCCTTGAGGGTCCGCCTGAGTTCTTCGGTGAAGGACGGCCAGGGGCTGGGGGTGATTTCCACCAGCTTCTGGTTGCTGCGCTGCACCGTGCAGTCGCGTTCGTCAAAAGTGAAGATGCGGCCGTATTTGTCCGAGATGACCTGGATCTCAATGTGGCGCGCCTCGGGCAGAAATTTTTCCACATAGACCCGGGGATTGCCGAAGGAGGCCTCGGCCTGGGTGGAGGCCTTGAAAAAGGCCTCCTCCAGGCCCGATTCGTCATGAACTTCTATGATGCCCTTGCCCCCGCCGCCGCCTTCAGCCTTGAGCATGATGGGGAAGCCGATTTCAGCGGCCGCCCGCCGGGCCATGGGCACGTCGTCCACGGCCCCGTCCGATCCCGGCACCACCGGGAGACCCAGACGCTGGGCCAGGCGCCGCACCTCGACCTTGTTGCCCAAAAGTTCCATGGATTCGGCCGTGGAACCTATGAAAACGATCCCGGCCTCCCGGCACAGGCGGGGGAAGCGGGCGTCCTCCGAGGCAAAGCCCCAGCCCGGGTGGAGACCCAGGACGCCCCTCTGCTTGGCCAGGGAGACAATGAGTTCCAGGTCCAGGTAGGCCCGGGGATCATGGCCCAAAAGCAACAGTTCCTGGGCCGAAGACGCGGCCGGCGAGGCCTTGTCGATATCCGTGGCCGTCATTATGGCAATGGCGTGGAAGCGTTCTTTGAAGGAACGGCAGATGCGCCGGGCGCTGATGCCTCGATTGGCCACCAAAAGCGGCTGCCGTTCAAGCAGTCTTAAAACATAGTCGAAGGTCTTCACTGTCTGACTCTAGTGCCTGGGAGAAACCGGAGCCGGGCCGGGTTCAGCCTGTTCCGGAGCGGCCGCGGCCGCCGGCTTTGGGTTGGGAGCGGTGGCCGGTCGGGTCTGGTTTGCTCTCCGAACCGGGGCGGAATCCGCCGGAGGGATATAGCCGGTGGGCGGAGGCGGAGAGACCGGAACGGCCGCGGGCTCCAGCTTGGCGGGCCGGGCGGCCATATCCGCCTCCGGTAGGGCCGGGCCCCCAGCCGCGGGTTTTTCCGGCACCACGAAACGGGTCGGCGTCGGCTCCTGGCTGGCCGGGCGGCGGCGGTTTTCAGTTGCCGCGTCCGTTTTCGCCTCGGCCGCTTCCCGCCGGGCTGGGGCGGAACGGCTCTGGGAGGACAGGGCCGGGGGAACTACGGGCACGGGCCGGAACGCGCCCACCTGCTGGAAGGCGGGTTCCACCACCCAATTGCCAAAACGGTCGATGAAGCCGTATAAATTGCCGACTTTGGCCTCGGAGAGCCCGTTGGCCGCGAAGTAAGGGCTGGCGTTGAGGATGGGTTCCAGGAGCCAGCGGCCGTTGTGATCCATCAGGCCCCAGCGGCCGTTTTCCGCGAAAACCTGAATGGACCCCTGGGCGACTCCGGTATTGAGCAAGAGCAGATGATCCGGGTTGACCACCCACTTGCCCTCGGAGTCGATCAGGCCCCAGGCCCCGCTTTGCGCGGCCGGAGCCCGGCTGCCCCGGCTTTCAAAATCGTCCACGTTGGCAAAGGAGGGCTTGATGACCCATTGGCCCTTGCGGTTGACGAAGCCGAAAAGTCCGTCCTTCTGGGCCGGGGCCAGGTTGTTGCCGCCAAAGCTGTGGATCAGCTCAAAGCGGGGCGGGACGGCCCAGGCGCCGGCCCGGTTGACCAGGCCGAACTGGCCGTCGATCTCTTTTTGGGCCGGGGCCAGGCCGCCGGAGTCAAAATCGTCCAGGATGGTGAATTTGTTGCGGCCCACGACCTGGCCCTTGGAGTTTATGAGGCTGTACAAGCCGTCCGAGCGCACCTTGGCCCGGTCGCCGTCAAAAGGGAAGGCCTGTTCGTAAGCCGGAGGAATGGCAAAGGTGCCGGCGGCGCTTATGTAGCCCCACAGTTCTTCACCAGGACGCCTGGCCGGGGCCAGGCCATTTTCAGAAAAAGGTTCCACCTGGTCAAACACCGGGAGTATGACCCATTCGCCCCGGGTGTCGATGAAGCCGCAGCGGTCCTCCTGGTCGCAGGCCCCGGCCAGGCGGTTGGGGCCGAAGGGCTGGATGACCTTGAAAACCGGCTCGACCACCAGGTGCCCGGCCTCGTCGGCCAGGCCGTAGAGTAAGCCGGCCCGCCGGGCTGAGCGACCCACCTTGATCAGGCCGGCCGACCACTCCTCATCCACCCGGTCAAATTCCGGCTGGATCACCCATTCGCCCCGGGTGTCGATGACTCCAAACCGGCGGCGTTCGACGGCCACGGCCCGGCCGTTGGGCGCAAAGTCGCTGATCCGGTCGAAAGCCGGGCTCACCACCCATTCGCCTTTTTCATTTAAGACCCCGCACTGGTGGGCGTTGCGCCGGAGGCAGGCCACGGCCAGGTAGCCCCCCGCGGCCCGGGCCGGCAGGTCCGGCCAAAGACAGGCCCAAGCCAAGCCGGCCACCAGGAAGGCCCGCCAGCCGGTCTTAAGCAACAGCCGGAGCCGGCCGGTCACGTTATCAACGGTCATTATCATTTCCCATCCATATCCGGGACCAGGGTGCCGGACCAGACCTGGAAGAGCCGGCCCCCGTTGTCCAAAAGCAGTTGTCCCTCGGGCCCCAGGCCGGTCAGGCGGCCGGCCAGTTCCCCGGCCTCAGCCGGCGGCTCGGCGGCCGGGCCAAGCACCCGGATCAAACCGTTCCGTTGCCAAAGCCTTTTTTCCGCCGCGGCTGCGGTTTCGGCCATGGTCCAAGGAGCAATTTTACTATTATACCTCAGGCTGATGTTTTTGACCAGTTCCGCCCACAAATCCAAAGGCGGCGGCGCACCGGGGAGAGCCGTGGCCGGCGGCTGTCCCGGTCCGCGTTCCACCCCCGGGGGAGGGGCGCCCAGGTTCAGGCCCACGCCAGCCACCACCAGACCCCGGCGGGCCTCCAAAAGAATGCCGGCCGTTTTGCCGCCCTCCCACAAAAGGTCGTTGGGCCATTTGATCGCAAGGCTCCAGCCGCCCTCGGCCAGGGCCTCGGCCAGAAACCAGGCCAGAGCCAAGGCTGCGCCCGGGCCGGCGAAAGGCGGACGCGACGGCAAAAGCAGGGCCGCGTAAACATGCCCGGCCGGCGAAATCCAGGGCCGCCCTCCCCGGCCCCGCCCGGCCGACTGGCTCTCCATGAGGAGAGAGCCGAAGGGTGGCCAGGGCGCTTCAGCCAGAAGCCGCCAAGCCGCGTCCAGGGCCGAGTCGCCCGGCCCGGGGAGGAAGACAGGCAGGGCCGCCGCCGGACCCTGGTCCAGCCATATAGAGGGACAGTCCGGAAAGGTCAAGAGGCCAGTTCCGCGGCCAACACGTTGACCAGGGCCCAAAGGCCGTCCAGGGGCAGATGGTGGTGGGCGTAGGCGTCAAAGGTGTAGGTGAGTTCGGCCGGGAATTCCTCGTCGGCCGGGTGGAGAATAAGACCCAGGGTCAGATGGGGCAGGACCGGGCCGAGCACGGACGCTCCGGAGCCGGCCGCCTGACCGATCCCCAAGCCCAAAACCCCGGCCCGGGCCAGGAACCCGGCCGGGTCGGACCCGAACCGGTCCTTGACCGGCTCAGTGCATAAGGCGTGAGGCCCCTGGAAAAACAAGTCCCCGCCGCTGAGTTCCCGGGATGTGACCTGGCGGCCGGCCAGGCCGAAATCCTGGGCCCGGGCCAGATAGGTCAAAAGAACCAAGCCTTTCTGGAAGCCGGCCGGCCGGTGACCGGCAGGGGCGGTGATGTTGCGGGCCTCGAAATCCACCAGGTAATCGCTCCCCAGGAAGGGGATGAGGACGCGCCGCCCCGCCTCGCTCCGGACCGCGGCCGCCCGGACAGCCTCGGCCAGGGGACGGACTTCCACATCCTCCCACAACTCCGGGGCCAGGTCGGCCACGGTCCGGTAGAGCCGGTTTTCCTCCGGCTTGGCGGGGAGGTCAGACACAGGCGGTGCAATCGGAACAGCACCCGTCGTCGAAGGGCGGCCGCTCGCATTCAATGACAAAGCCGAAATCATGACCTTCTTCCCGATAATCAACCTGGACCCGCCCCACCTGTTCAAAGAGGTCGCGGCTTATACATAGGGTCAGGGGGCTGAAATCAACACTGATATCGCCGGGAGCCGACCGGTCCGGGACCAGGATCAACTGGCCCGGGTCGCCGTCGCAGCCGGAGGGCATGGTGATGCGCACCTTGAGGGGAATTTTTTTTCCGGTGAGAAAGGCGGTCAGGTTTTCCTTGGCCAGGGGGGTAATGTCAATCATTATTGGGACTCCTTTCCAAGTCCCACTATACTAGCCCATCCCGCCTGACAAGTCCACATTAGATCCGGTTGCCAAAAAAATTTGGTCAATCTTGACTTTTTATTCGCTTTATGATGTAATTTTAAATAGGTTCTGTTTATACCAGTTGCGGTCACACGCCTGGCAGCCGTGTTTTTTATGCAACAGAAGCCGGCACGGCCGAGCGTGGACTGAATACAAGAATAGGCCCGCAATTCTATAACGTAAACAGCACCCGGCCTCTTCAAATTGAGAGGCCCTCCAGTAAATTTCTGGACGGTGCTTATGCCAGTATTGTTCCCCAATCTTCTCGCCAACAAATCCACCTCTACCATAAAATGCTTTAAGCGCCTGTTGTGCTTGCCGCTTTCTTTATAAGGAGATCAAAATGAGTCTTAGAGCGAGGATATCTCTGTCTTTTCTGGTTATGGCGCTGGTCGCCATCGTGGCGGCGAGCAGCGGTTGGCGTTTAGCCGTCAAATTGGACGACAATCTTGTCGAGAACAGCCGATTTTTCCTGCCTCTGGCTCAAAACATCATGGAATACCGGGCCGACCTGGAGCGTATGCGGGCGCAGGAGCAGACCTTGCTGTCCCCGGCCCTTACGCCCGACATGCGCCAAACCCAACACAGGCTTTACGACCAGGTCGTTCAAGAGGCGGTATCCAAAAGAGATGAGATTCTCCAGTTGTTTGACGACGCCGAAAAACACGGATACGCCGACGCCCCGGACACCTTAAGCGCCTGGAAGGACGCGATGGCCAAAATGCAGGGCTGGAGGGATGACACCAAGCGGCTGATGGAACTGTTGGCGGCCTGGGAAACCACCCACATCCTCCGTCCGGACGTCAATCATGCCTCTTTTGAAACCTTTCGGGCGGATCATTTCGCCCTGGTCACCCGGCTGGGCATCATGATTTCCGAAGGGAAAGTCAGCGGAACCGAGATCACGGACAGCGACACCGCTTGCGCCTTCGGCCGGTGGCGGGCCCGTTATGAGGAAGGGCTCAAGATATTCCAGCAAACCCGCGATTTGAAGAAAACGATCATTCTGCAGGACGGCTCCTCAGGAGTTGAATTTGTCAAAAACCAGGATTGCGTCCGGGAGATGGACCAGATCGCCGGCGATCATGCATCTTTCCACAAGATGGCCCATGAAGTATATGGCCTGATCAAGGCCGGCGATCTGGAAAGAGCCCGTCAACGGTACGGCGCTCTGGCCTCCTCCGCCCAGCAGACAGGCGCGAGGTTCCATACGCTCTCCGGTATAGCCCAAGCCGTCGGTAAAATCACCCAAGAGGTCTCCGACTACGCTTTGGGTCCCCTGCGCGACGTTCAGAATGAAGCTCTGGACGCGCTGTCCGCAGTGGTGAAAAGCTGTGACCGCGAAGCGGCGGCGTACGCCAACGCCGCCCTGGCGTCGGGCGCTTTGGCCATAAACTTATCCAAGGTGCTTTTCGCCCTGGCGGTGGCTCTGGGGTTGGGGCTCTCCGTTCTCATCAACCGCAGCGTCATCATTCCGATCAACCGCATCATCAATGCCTTGTCGATCAGCGCCCATGAGGTGGAAGGGGCCTCGGTGCAGCTCACCGGGGCGTCCAACACCTTGGCTCAAGGGGCTACGGAAAACGCGGCCAGTCTGGAGGAGACCAGCGCGGCCTTGGAAGAACTCAGTTCCATGACCAGCCGCAACGCCGACAATGCCGTGGAGGCTCAAGCCCTCATGGCCCAAGGGGCCGAGGCCGTGGGTCAGGCCGAGAGTTCCATGTCCAAGGTCATCGGGGCCATGGAGGAGATCTCCCGCTCGGGCAACGAGATAGGCAAGATAATCAAGACCATAGACGAAATAGCCTTCCAGACCAACCTTCTAGCCTTGAACGCGGCGGTGGAGGCGGCCCGGGCCGGGGAGGCCGGGGCCGGATTCGCGGTGGTGGCCGATGAGGTGCGGAACCTGGCCATCCGCTCGGCCGACGCGGCCAAGAACACGGCCGACCTTATAGCGGCCACCATAGCCAACATCAGCTCCGGCTCGGATATGGTCAACGCCACGGCCGAAGCCTTCAAGGCCGTGGAAACCAGCGTGACCAAGGTGAGCGGGCTGGTCTCGGAAGTGGCCGAGGCCTCCAAGGAGCAGAGCCAGGGCATAGGGCAGATCACCAAGGCCATGTCCGAGATGGACCGGGTGACCCAGACCAACGCCGCCTCGGCCGAGGAATCGGCCGGCGCGGCCGGCCAGTTGTCCCTCCAGGCCGGCAGCCTTTTGAACACGGTCAACGAAATGGACATTTTGGCCCACGGTGAAGAAGGGGCAACCGTGTCCGGTCGGAATCGGTCTCTGCCCACCAACAATAAGGCTTTGCCGATGAAATGAGGCCTGAACAATTATCCAGGCCTCAAGGGAATCGCTGATTAATGGATTAATGAGGATTTTTGTTTCCTGGCAAGGCGCGAACGCCGCCAGGGGACAAAAAGACCATTAATATGAGCCTTCGCCCGATTCGGCCGCGGCCCGGGCCAGACGGATGAACATCTCCGGCCACTCCGCCCGGCCCAGGCGGCCGGTTTCCAGAAATTTAAGGGCCAAGTCCCGGGCCGCGGTCAGGGCGGCCGGGGCCAAGGCCGGGGGCAGTCCCTCGGCCGCCCGCCTGACCAGGCGCCAGTTTTCGGCCAGGCTTTCGGCCGCGGCCGGCGCCGTGCCCACCAGGTTCCGCTCAATGAGCTTCAAAGTCAGGTCCCGGGCCAGGCGGGCCGCATACAGGCCCTCCTGACCGCCGGCTTCGGCCGCCATCAGGTTTTCCGCGGCTCTGGCCAAGAGCCCCAAGGCTCCGGGCAGTTGCTCCGGGGACATGGTGCGGCGCTCAATGAGCCGGAGACAGAGATCCCGGGCCAGGTTGACGGCCGCCGGCCGCACCAAGGTCATGGTCCGCCTCCGCGCCCCCCGGGTCAGAGACCCTTCAGGGCGGTCAGGAGGCTGGCCGCGAAAGCCTGCCTCTTGTTCCGCGCCATTTCATCCTCGTTCACATATTCCAGGGCCTTGGGCAGGCAAGCCGCCACACAGCGGGGCTCGCCGCGACAAAGATCGCATTTGACGGCCCTTTGGCCGGCCGGGGCATAGTCCATATTGCCGAAGGGGCAGGCCGAGACGCAGGCCCGGCAGCCGATACAGCGCTCGGGAGCCGCGGTCACCACCCCAGTGCCCTCGTCGCGCCCTATGGCCCCGGTGCGGCAGACCGCCAGGCAGGGGGCCGAGTCGCATTGGAAGCAGCTCACCGGCACCTGGCCCCCGGCCCGGAAAAAAACCAGGTTGATCCTGGCCGGGGCCGGGAAGTATTCCCCCCAGTCCCGGCTGGCGCAGGCCAGTTCGCAGTTCAGACAGCCTATGCAGCGGGAGGGATTGACCTGTAAGGTTTTTCGCATAGCAACCCTTCCCTTCTTCAGGCGGACAGACCCAGGGCCTGACGTTTAGCGCTGATGTGGGCGTCGATTTTCTCACCGGCCTTTATCGGGTCGGGTTCGACCAGGAAGACGGCCCCGACCACGTCCTTAAGGCCCTGGACGGCCAGGTTGGTCACGGCCGGGCTGCCCAGGATCATGGGCGGCAGTCCCAGGTGGGTGGTGACGCCCGTGGCCACGGCGTAGAGGCCGATGGCCGCCGCCTTTTCCGAATACCATTCCGGGGCCGAGGCGGCCACGGGCAGGGCGTCGATGTCCACCCCGACGGCGTTGGCCAGGACGGCGCAGAGATGGATGATGCGGGAGTTATCAACGCAACTGCCCACATGCAGGACCGGCGGGATCCCCAGGGTCCGGCAGAGGCCGGCCAGGCCGGGCCCGGCCTCGGACGCGGCTTCCGGCATCAGAAGCCCGGCCTTGCCCATGGCCGAGGTGGCGCAGCCGGTCACCAGGACCAGGATGTCGCGCCTGATGAGTTCCCGGGCCAGGGTGACGTGGTGGTAGTCCTGCTTCTGCTTGGGATTGTTGCAGCCGACTATGCCCACCGCGCCGCGCAGGGTGCCAGCCTTTAAGGCGTCGATGAGAGGGGCCGGGGTGCCGCCCAGGGCGCCCAATATGGCCTCATTGGAAAAGCCGCTCATGATCTCCAGGGGTTCGACCGGGATGTCCACCCGGGCCGGATCGCGCTTTTTGAAGGCCTCGACGGCCAAGCCGACCACCCGGTCGGCCAGTTCCCGGGCATTCTCGGGAGTGAAATGGAAGGTTTCGGCGCCGGGGAAGTGGGCCTTGTCGGAAGTGGTGATGAACTTGGTATGGTAGCACTGGGCCAAGCTGACCAGGCTGGGCATGATGCACTGGTAGTCGGCCACTATGGCTTCCACCGCCCCGGTGACGATGGTCAGTTCGGTCATCATATGGTTGCCGGCCAGGGGGATGCCCCGGCGCATCAAAAGTTCGTTTCCGGTGCAGCAGAGCCCGGCCACGTTGATACCGGCGGCCCCGGCCTCCAGGGCCGCCTTGACCTGCCTGGGATCGGCCGCGGCGGCCAGGATCATTTCCGAGACCACCGGGCTGTGGCCGTGGACCAGGATGTTGACCTTGTCCTTCTTTATGGCTCCCAGGTTGACCTGGGTCTTGCCCGGGGCCGGGGTGCCGAAGATGACGTCGGAAATCTCAGTGCCGATCATGGAGCCGCCCCAACCGTCGGCCAGGGCGGTGCGGGCGGCGTGGAGGCAGAGAGAGACCGGGTCGCAATCCACGCCCATGTGGGTGCGGTGGAGCATTTCCACAGGTTCGCGGTCAATGCCGCGCGGGGTGATGCCAAGCTTGTCCCACAAGGCTTTGCGGGCCGCCGGCAGGCGCCCGAGAAAAGAGAGCCCTGGCCCGAAACTGGAGAAATCCTGGCCGAAGCGTTCCGCCACGGCCTTGGCCACGGCCTTTACATCCCCTTCGGCCTTAAGCCCGATCTCAGCAGCCAGGCGGCGCAGCTTGGCCTCGTCGCGAACCTCGTAGGCAGTGGTCTTACCGCTGCCTATGTGATGGAGCACTTCCACCAAGTCGCGGCCGTGGTCGGAGTGGGCGGCCGAGCCGCCGGCCACGAAACGGCCGAAGTTGCGGGCCACGGTCAGGTCGGCATCAGCCCCGCAGACGCCCAGGTTCCGGTCCAGCCCGGGGATCAGGCGGCAGGGCCCCATGATGCACTTGGCGCAGGAAAGTCCCTGGTCGCAGATGTTGCACTGGGGGGTCTGCTTTTCCAGGCGGTCCCAGGCCAGGGACAGGCCTTGGCTCCGGGCCTTGTCAATGAGATGACCGGCTTCTTCCGTCCACAGGGTGCATTCGGCCGCTGTTTTGTGAAATTCAGACATTTTTATTTTTGCTCCTCTCTGTAAAGAAGTGTCAGGCGTTCCATTTCAGCCCGGCCAAAAGGCCGGCCGCATTCGCTTTCCGGCGGCAGGCCGGGCAAAGGCGGGGGGCGGCGGGGCCCAGTTGGGCTAATTCTTCCGGGGTGACAAAAGGTTTTCGGCAACTTTCGCAGGCCAGCAGATCGAAATCGCGCTCCCAGATGCGCCGCCTCCCGCCCGCTTCCGACCAGGTGATGACCCCGGTGGGGCAGACCTCGGCGCAGGCCAGACAGCCCCGGCAGGCTTCCGGGGGCTGGAAAAACGGGCCGGTCACTCGGCGCTTCCGGCCCCGGCCCACCAGGGCCACGGCCTCGGCCCCGGTTTCCGCGCAGGCCCGGGCACAACGCCCGCACCGGATACAAGCGTCCGGCTCGTCGATGAAGCGCGGCTCCGGGCTGACCTGGTATTCGTGAGCCAGTTCCCTAATTCGGGGGGCCTGGGGAGCCCGCGCTAAGAGCAAAGTCAGGACGAACCGCCGGGCCGACCGCACCCGGGGGCTGGAGGTCAGAATGTCAAACCCGCTGTCGCGCAAAGGATAGAGACAGGAAGCCACCAGCCGGCCGTTCATTTCCACCAGGCAAAGGCGGCAGTTGCCGTCCGGCGGCAGACCCTCGTGGTGGCAGAGGGTGGGAATGGCCGCGCCGGAGTCGGCCGCGGCGGCCAGTATGGTGGTCTCTTGAGGGACCGTGATCTCCCGGCCGTCGATCCGGCCTTTTACCATATCCCGCTCAGGCATGGGCCGGCCTCCTTTCCGCCGTGAGGGCCATGAAACGGCAAGCCCGGAGACAGGCCCCGCAGGTCAGGCATTTTTCGGGCTTGAGCCAATGGGGCTTTTTCTTTTCGCCCTCTATGGCCCCGGCCGGGCAGACTTTCAGGCAGGCCCCGCAGCCGGTGCAGGCTTCCGCATTGATGGCCGGCTGATACAGGCCGGTGCAGCGTCCGGCGCGGCAATAGCCCTCCTCGGCGTGTTCCCGGTATTCCTCCCTGAAATAGCGCAAGGTGGAGAGGATGGGGTTGGCCGCGCTCTGGCCCAGGCCGCAGAGGGCCGTGGCCGCCATTTCCCGGGCCATTTCCTCCAGGCGGTCCATATCTCCGGGCCGGCTCCGGCCCTGGCACAGGTCATCGAGGATCTTCACCAGAAAAGACAGCCCCTCCCGGCAGGGGACGCACTTGCCGCAGCTTTCGTCCATCAAAAACCGGGTGAAATAGCGGGCCACGTCCACCAGGCAGCTTAGATCGTCCATGACGATAAGGCCCCCGGAACCCATCATGGCCCCGGCCTCGGTCAGGTGATCGAAATCCACGGGCAGATCCAGGGCCTCGGCCGGGAGGCACCCCCCTGAAGGCCCGCCCGACTGCACGGCCTTGAAGCGCCGCCCGGGCCGGACTCCCCCGCCCACCTCTTCCACGAAGGTCCTGAGCTTGGCGCCCAAGGGCATTTCCACCAGGCCGGTGCGGCGGACCTGACCCACCAGGGAGAACATCTTGGTGCCCGGGTTGCCCGGCGCCCCCAGGCTCTTGAACCAGTCCGGGCCCCGGTTGACCAGATGGGGAATGGTGGCCCAGGTCTCCACGTTCTGCAATAAAGTCGGGCAGTCCCAGAGGCCCCTTTCGGTCGAGCGGACGTATTTGACCCTGGGCAGGCCTTCCCGGCCTTCAATGGAGGCCATCAGGGCCGTGGACTCGCCGCAGACGAAGGCCCCGCCGCCTTCAACGACCTCCAGGTCGAAATTGAAGCCGGAGCCCAGGATATCCCCCCCCAGAAGACCCAGGGCCCGGGCCGACTCAATGGCCCGGTTTAAGCGATCCACACTCAAGGGATATTCGTGCCGGACGTAAATAAAACCCCGGGCCGCGCCCATGGCGTAGCCCCCCAGGGTCAGACCTTCAATGATGGCCAGGGGGTCGCCCTCCATGAGGCTGCGGTTCATGAAGGCCCCGGGGTCGCCCTCGTCGCCGTTGGCCACCACGTATCGGGTCTCGCCCGGGGCTGTTCGGCAGGCCCGCCATTTTTGGCCGGCGGGGAAGCCTCCGCCCCCCCGGCCCCGGAGACCGGACTCTTCCACCAGGGCCGAGACTTCGGCCGGGCCGAGGCGGCTTAAGGCCGTACCCAGGGCCTGGTAGCCGCCGGTCTTCAAGTAGTCGTCGATGTCTTCGGGGTCGGTGGAACCCAGACGGCCCATCAACAGACGAGTCTGGGGCTTGAAGAAAGGCAGGTCCGCGGCCCGGGGCCGGTCCGGGTCGGTCACGAGGCCCGGCACCAGGAGTCCTTCGATGAGGGACCGGCCCACGATTTCCGGGGCGTCTTCCGGCTTGACCTTCTCGTAGAAAAATCCCTCGGGCTGAACTTCCACCAAGGGGCCCTGTTCGCAGAGCCCCAGGCAGCCGGTCAGATCGACCCGGAACTTGACCGAGCCCCTCAAGCCCCGGCTTTCGGCTTCGGCCTTCAAGGCCGCCAGGACTTCCCGGCTGCCGCCGGCCAGGCAACCGGGCCCTCCGCAGACCCACAGACGCCGCGTCGGGGCCGGGAGCTTCAAGATTTCCCGCCTATGGTTTTCCAGGTGGTCCGGGCTCGTAAGTCGCATTTTTCCCATCCCCTTTGTTAACCAGCCCTTTTTTCACACCGGCCAGGGCACTATCATATTCTCCATAACACCCCAATACCCCCTTCTCAGCCCAGGTTCCGCACAGTTTCCGCGGTCTGAGTTCCGTAAACCGTTTCCCCGACCATCACCACCGGGGCCAGGGCGCAGGCCCCCACGCAGTTGACAGCCTCCAGGGTATGGCGGCCTTCCGGGTCGGTTTCCCCCAGCTTGAGGTTCAAATGCCTCTCCAGGGATTCGACCAGGGCCGGTGCGCCCCGCAAATGGCAGGCCGTGCCGCAGCAGACCTGGATGGTCTTTTCGCCCCTGGGTTTGAAAGAGAAGGCCCGGAAGAAGCCGGCCACGGCGAAAACCCTGGCCAGGGGCAGGGAGAGCCGCTCGGCCACCGCCCTTAAGGCCGGCTCCGGCAGATGACGGTAGCGGACCTGCAAGGCCTGGAGCAGGGCCAGCAAATGGCGGGCCTCCGGAGGCCGGGAGGCGAGGATGTCTTCAAAAGAAGCGGGGTCCGCTTTGGTCATGGCCGCACCCTTCTAGGTTTTTTTGTTTATTTTACTATTATCCGGTAAAAGAGGCAAGGTGGGCCAGGCTGACAACAGGGGGATTACAAGGCCGACTGACCCTTGACCATAGTTTGGTGCAGTACGACCAGGAGACCCGCCCCAAAGGCGTTAATATTTTTTCCGTTGAATTGGAGCTGGAGGAAAATCTGGGGCGGCCCGTTGAAATTGTTCAGGAAAAACTTTTACGTGAAAACATCCGCCAAGCGATTTCCCAGGATCGGGAACTGATTTATGAAAAAGTCTCTTAGGCGCCTGGAGCTTAGTATGGTAAAGCCCTGGCTACGCCCTGATTTATGGGCTATGCATCATAACACTTATAAGACTTTCCGCCTGTTTGCGGGTGATCCACAAAGAATGAGGGGCCTGGTGGAAGCGCAGAAAACGGAACTTTTCATAGAAAGCGGTCACATGTTCATTTTTAGCTTCAACAAGAAAGACAGCCCAAGCGACTTCACTGGCGCAGGCGCGCCTAAGCGCGTCAAAAAGCAACAGAGAACCAATGCGGCGGTTTTGACTGGTCACTGCCACAGCCAGCCTGCCCAGAAGTATAGCCGGGACATTCCGGTAACGTGGCATTTTTCCGGCAATTTCCTTCGGCAAGGAAACAATGGGAATAGAAGCCGCTGAAAAAGCATAGTAGCCGACTATGGCTGAAGGCTCGTCCATGGCTCGGGCGAGGACAACTGTAGCGAAGCCGCGCACAACATCCTGACCAGCCTGCCGGTGCAGGTAGGTATCCAGTTCAGGCACGCCGCAGGAAAAATTTCGCCTGTCAGACGACCCGGTTTCCTCAGACAGGAGCGAAAAACGCAGATTCATTCACTGGTGACCCTGGCCTCGTATTCCCGGGCCAAGTCTTTGACATACCGCGGCGGATCTTCCACTCTGTCTTCCAAGAGCGATTTGACGAGCAATTCCTGATCCCGAATGACCAGACGTATCAGCTTTCGCCGTTCGATAACCTGCTCCGCTCTTTCCAAGGCGGCGGCAATGACAAAATCTGTCTGCGTCCGGCCTTCCATAGAAGCGGCGTGATCAATAATATCCCGCACCTCTTGCGGAATACGCAGATCCAGACGCGATGATTGGGCAACATGCTGGGTCATAATACCCTCCCCTACATTATCCCAATGTAAAATTTTTCTCTTTACTAGTCAAGGAGACATTACCGAAAATGCGGGCAAGGCTGACCAAGCATGGACCCCGGCTTTGAGGCGCGCCTCTTCGCCGGGGTGACGGGTATTTGATTATAGGGTCCAGGGAGAAGTCTTAGCTACGCTCTGGCCAGAAGGGGACGGACAGCGCTCTGAAAGCCCAGTTTGACCGCGGCGTAGGCCCCGACCGCCTGGGCGTCGAAGCCGGCGCCGTTGGCAGGCATCTTCTCCGGGGCCTGCGAGGCGCTCAAAGTGGCCGACCCGGCCGAGCCATCGGCCGCCGGGGAGGCCGCTTGGTCATTCCCCAGGCCTTCCATTTTCTCCTGGTTCTCCTGGGCCTTTTTGGCCTGGAGCCGCCGGATATCGGCTTCGGCCCTGGCCGCCACGGCCCGGTCCTGGCTGGAGGGCTGAGCCGGCGCGAGGGCCCCGCGCTTGACGGATTGAGCCTCACTTAAAGCCTGGTCGGTATTGGAAGACCCGCCCCGGCTGATGCTCACCTCGCCGCCCACGGCGTATTTCTTGCCGTCCGGGCCGGTCTGGTAGGTATAGCTGGGGCTGCCGGCCAGGCCGCCGGAGGCGGCCACGTGGGCCTGCTCATGGGCCTTGACTTCCTGGTCGCGCTGGGCCAGCTTGCTCACCTGGGCCTCTTCCTCGGGGCTCAGTTTCTTGAGTGGACCCTCGGCCTGGCCAGAAGCGCCGCCGGCGCCAGTTGGTTCCGCAGTTTTTTCTCCATCGACCGGAGCCGTTTTCGGGGCCTCGGCCTCACCCTCGGGGGAGGCCAAGCCGGGCTGGAGCCGACCCAAAGCGCCTTCGGCCGTAAGTTGAGCTTTAGCTTCGGCCCGGCCGGCGGCCCTTTCCTCGGGCGTAAGCGGCGGGGGCGCGGGCCGGGAAGCCCGAGGGGCCTCGGCCGAAACGGCGGCTTCAGGCTGGCCGGCGGATTCGGTCGGATAGGCCGGCGGGGCGGCCTCGCTCCTATTGGCCCTTGGCAAAGGCTCGTAAAATCTCAGGCCAACGGTCAGGCCCGATGAAGCCAAGGCATTCAGATAACTCATAATAATCGACCTCCCGCCCGGGCTGATCCTATTCCCCGGGCGCGGTTCGAGGGCGAACCGTTACCGCTTTCTTATCGGCCGGCGGAATTTTGAACTTTAAGATATACGGGGAAATGATTCCCTTGGGGATGGAGAATTATTCGTCTTCGTCTTTCCGAGCCCAATCTGCGTATAGGCTGGCGATCCCACGGATAAGGTCGGCGACCAAGCCGAAAAACCAGAGGACGGTATCAAAAAGCAGGACTACAAAGCAAAAGATGAAATGCGTAAGTCCCATATGTCCGGCCCCCCTTCCAGTATGACCTGTTTCTTTCTGATTCTATACCATAGGTCCCATAGCCGGTCAAAGTGACCGGAGGCCGTAGGCCTCGAAATGGAAGGCCAGGTCGCGGCCGAAGAGGTGGCCGTCCTTTTTCAAGAGAAGCCAATGGTCGGCCAGACCGGCCACCAGGGCCGGCTCGTGGGTGACCAGCACCGTGACCACCCCGCCGGCCTTAAGGCGGGCCAGGTCGGCCAGGGCGGCCTTAAGGCCCGGCCAATCCAGCCCGGCCAAAGGCTCGTCCAGAAGCACGGCCGCCGGCTGGCGCGCCAGGGCCGAAGCCAGGGCCAGCCGCTTTTTCTGGCCCAGGGAAAGGGTCTCCACTGGCTGATCCAGAAAATATTCCAGGCCCCAGTGCCGGATAAGGCCGTCCACCATTTCGGCCGTCTCCCCGGACCCTAGATCCAGGCCCAGGGTCAGATCTTCCCGGCCCGTTTCGCCCAGGAGCCAATGGTCGATGTTCTGAGGCAGGAGGGCCGTGCGGGTCCGCAAAAAATCCCGGGCCGCCGGGCCGCTGTCCCCATCCACCATAAGTTCCCCGGAATCCGGGTCCAGGAGACCGGCCAGTAGGGCCAAAAGGGTCGATTTGCCGCTGCCGTTGGCCCCGGCCAGAACCAAAACCTCGCCCGAGGCGGCCTCGAAACTCACCTCGCGCAGCACCGGAGCCTTCGGGTCATACCCGAAGGTCAGGGCTCGGGCCGTAAGCCGGGTCAAGACCGGCTCCCGCCCACCAAGCGGACGAAGCGGGGTGAAGAAGCCAGGGACGCGGCGGCGGCGACCTTGACCAAATCTCCGGGCAGAAAAACCAAAAGGACCCGGGCCACATCCAGAGGGGCCTGCCCGGTGTTGAGCCAGACGCCCCAGAAGCCGCAGAAGTGCAGGAGGGCAGTAGCCGCCAAAGCCCAGAGAAAGGCCCGGCCGAAATTGGGCTGGCCCCGGCCCCGGCGGGACGCCAGCCCGGCCACGGCCGCCACCAGGGGAAAGGCCAGGGCGTAGCCGGCGCTGGGCCGGAAGATGATGGAGGGGCCGCCCGCCCCCCCGGCGAAGACCGGCAGACCCAAAAGCCCGGCCAGGAGATAGAGGGCCGCGGCCAGGGCCCCGGTGCGCGGCCCTTCGGCCAGGCCGGCCAGGATCACAAAAAAGGTCTGCAAGCTCAGGGGCACCACGGGCAGGGGTATGGTCAGCCAGGCCCCGGCCCCGATGAGGGCCGCCCACAGGGCCAGGCGCACCAGACGCCTGATCTCCGCAAGGGTCGGGGGGGAAGCGTCCATAAAAAATCAGGGGTAGAGGGGAGCCAAAGCCAAGCCCTCGGTCTCGGCCCAACCGTTTAAGAGGTTGAAATTGGCCAGGGCCTGACCGGAGGCCCCCCGGCAGAGATTGTCAATGGCCGAGATGATCTTGACCAGGCCGCTACGGGGGTCGAGGAAAATACTGAGGTCGCAGAAATTAGTGCCCCGCACCTCGACGGTCCGGGGCTCAAAGCCCAAGGGCCGCACCCGGACAAAGGGGGCGTTTTGGTAAAAACCCAGATAGAGGGCCCGCAATTCTTCGGCCGGGGCGCTGGAGGCCAGCCGGACATAGATGGTGGACAGGATGCCCCGGTTCAGGGGGGCCAGGTGGGGGGTGAAGGCCACGGTCAGGGGCCGGCCGCCCAGGGCCGACAGTTCCTGCTCCATTTCCGGGGTGTGGCGGTGGCCGACGACCTTGTAAGCCTTAAAGCCCTCGGCCACTTCGCAGAAGGAAGTAGCCGGCAGACCGCCCCGGCCGGCTCCGGTGACCCCGGAGGCCGAATCGACGATGACGGGCCAATTTTCAGCCAAAAGCCCGGCCTTGACCAGGGGGGCCAGGCCCAAAATGGCCGTGGTGGGATAGCAGCCGGGGTTGGCCACCAGCCGGGCCCGGCCCAGGTCCCGGCCCCATATTTCCGGCAGGCCGTAAACAGCCTCGGCCAGAAGCCCGGGGGCGGCGTGGGGCTGATACCACTCGGCGAAAACCGCCGGGTCCTTCAGGCGGAAGTCGGCCGACAGGTCAATGACCCTGGCTCCGGCGGCCAAAAGGCCCGGGGCCAGGGTCTGGGCCGCGCCGTGGGGGGCGGCCAGGAAAAAGAGATCGGCCCGGCCGGCCGCCTGTTCCGGGGTCTCGAAGATCAGGCGGTCATAATTGGCCAGCCCGGCCAGACCGGGAAAAACCTCGGTCAGGGCCCGGCCGGCCTCCTGCCGGGAGGTGATGACGGCCACCTCCGGCCGCCGGGGGTGCTGGGCCAGAAGGCGCAACAACTCCACTCCGGTGTAACCCGTGGCTCCAACCAGACCGACTTTCATAATCAGCTCCACCAAATAAAAAAGACCGCGCCTTAAGCCGGCGCGGTCTGGAAATAAAATAGGCGCCGCCCCGGGGCTTAACGCTTGGAATACTGGTAACGAGCGCGGGCGCCCTTCTGGCCGTATTTCTTGCGCTCTTTTTTACGGGCGTCGCGGGTGAGGAACCCGGCTTTCTTGAGGGCCGCCCGGCAGGCGGGATCGTATTCCAGGAGGGCCTTGGCAATGCCGTGGCGGATGGCCCCGGCCTGCCCGACTATGCCGCCGCCGGAAGCCAGGATATAAAAGTTGAACCGGCCCTTGGAGTTGGTGAGGTCCAGGGGCTGTTCCACCACTAATTTCAGGGTGTCCCGGCCGAAATAATCATCCATGGGCCGCTGGTTGATGCTGATCTGGCCCGCGCCCGGGGTCATCCAGACCCGGGCGATGGAGGTCTTGCGCTTACCGGTGGCGTAGAATCTGTCCGCCATTTATTCTCCTTACTTAAAGGCCGAACCTTGGGGCTTAGTTGAAAAGTTCCAGCTTTTCAGGCTTCTGGGCCTGGTGGGGATGCTCGGCCCCGGCATAGATCTTAAGCTTCTTCAACTGCCGGCGGCCCAGGCTGTTCTTGGGCAGCATGCCGCGCACGGCCAGCCTCAACGCTTCGCCGGGTTTGCTGGCCAGAAGGGTCTTGGCCACCGTTTCCTTGAGGCCGCCGATAAAGCCGCTGTAACGGTAATATATCTTCTGGTCGAGTTTGCGGCCGGTCAGGCGCACCTTGCCGGCATTGACCACGACCACAAAATCGCCCGTATCGTTATGGGGGGTGAAGATGGCCTTGTGCTTGCCCCGGAGGCGGCGGGCTATTTCCGAGGCCAGGCGGCCCAGGACCAAGCCTTCCGCGTCCACCACATACCACTTCTTGTCAACTTCGTTTTCCTTCGCCATAAAAGTTTTACTGATCATGGCCGCTTAACCCTTCCGCCTGACTCTGGCCTTGAAAACCGTGAAGCCCCTTCAAGGTTCTCCCAATTCGGAACATATTTTAATATCACGGCGGCATATTTTTGTCAATATTTTTCGCGAACGCTCTCAGACCTGACCCAAGCCGCGCCGCGCACAATGGCAGGCGATTTGTTTCATAAAACTGTTCTTAAGCGGCACTAAAAGGCTAACACATTGTTATCACTGTTTTTAGTGAAGACCGTTCCTTGATTATCGTTTTTACAGCAGATACGTTTACCGCTGCCCGCCCCTCGATCCGGGTTGACTTCTGATCTGTTGTTCCTCGTTATTGTCCTGCTGCCCGCGCTGTTCCCGCCCGCGTTGTGGAGGCTGTTGCTGCTGGCGGCGCTGTTGCTCTTGCTTCAGATCCTGTTCCAGACGTTGCCGCTCGACGCGGCGTTCCTGTTCCTGTTGTCTCTCTTGTTCTCCGCGCTGTTCTTGGGGCCGTTGTTGCTGTTGTTGCTGTTGTTGCTGCTGCTCCTGCTTCTCCTGTTCCAGCCGTTGCCGCTCAGCCCGGCGTTCCTGTTCCTGATGTTGTTGCTGCTCCCGTGCCTGTTCCTGCCGCTGTTGCTGCTGTTCTCTACGCTCCCGCTCGTTGCGCCGTTCACGCGCCGCCGCTTCGCGGCGTTCCCGCTCCGCCCGCATACGCTCCTGTTCCTGGCGTTCCCATTCCAGACGTTCACGCTCCAAGCGTTGCCGCTCCGCCCTGTTGTTCGCACGTTGTTCAATATCCAGTCGCCGGGCGCGTTCGCTGTCATAGCCGCTTTGCATCTGATTGAAATATTCGGTGTCCTGGCGGTTGTAATAGGCTTCGTCATAATAATGGGGAGCCTCATAAACACTTATGCAACCGGATGTTGTCAGGGACAAAATCAGGAAAGCAATAACTACTGATATGCCTGTATGCTTTTTCATGATCGGGAAATCCTTTTATCTAAGGTTATTGTATTCAGTCCACGCCCGGCCCGTGCCGTCGATCAAACGGAAAAAAGATAAAGATACGGCTCCGGGCGTGCGACCGCAAGAAAATATTTGTAGTATTTAAGCTATAATTACATCATAAGGCGAAAAAAAGTCAAGAATGGTAAAAATGGTAAATATTACACGAGATAATATAGCGTCAGCCCCGCGGGTGATTTGCCATTTAAACCGGTTGGTGCTAGAGTGCCGGTCAATAAGGAGAGAGCATGGGCCCTGACTCGATGGCGGCGGCCGAAGGCGGCCCGACCCGGCCACGGAGCCTGGGCCAGACCCTGAAATCCCTGTCCCCCCGGCGCCGCTGGCCGGGGGTCAACGGCTACCGGCATCTTTTAGCCCTGGGCCTGCCGATCATGGCCTCCAACATATCCGTTTCGGCCATGCTGTTCACCAACCGGCTCTTTTTGAGCCACTATTCCCTGGACGCCGTGGCCGCCTCGCTCCCGGCCGGGGTGACCTATGTGACCGTGGCGGCTTTTTTTCACGGCCTGGTCACCTACGTCAGCGTCTTCGCCGCCCAATACACCGGAGCCGGCCGGCCCCGCCGGGCCGCGGCCGCCCTCTGGCAAGGCCTGAACCTGTCCGCCCTTTCCGGTCTCCTCATCGGGCTGACCTATTTCGCCGCCCCCTTCATGTTCCGCCTGGGGGGCCACCCCCAACATATCCAGGAACTGGAAGTCATCTACTACCGTATCTTGTGTGTCCCCGCGGCTTTGAACCTGGTCTTTCTGACCCTGGCCTCCTTTTTGTCCGGCCTGGGCCGCACCAGGGTGGTCATGTGGGTCAACCTGGCCGGGGCCCTGGTCAACATTCCCCTGACCTACCTTCTGGTTTTCGGCTGCCGCCTCGGAGGGCTGGAGGTGATCGCCTCCCACGGCGTGGCCGGGGCGGCGGCGGCCGACGTCATAAGCTGGCTGGCGGTCACCCTCATCTTCATTTTTATAGTTTTCAACCGGAGGATGGAGGCCAGCCACGGCGTCTTCAGCGCCTGGAAGCCGGACTTTAAACTCATAAAAAGGCTTGTCTTCTACGGCTTTCCGGGCGGACTCCAGCGCTTCCTGGAACTGGGGGCCTTCACCTTCTTCGCCTTCGCCGTCGGCCGCCTGGGGGAGATATTCCTGGCGACCAACAACATCATCTTCTCCATCGAGACCCTGTCCTTTTTCCCCATTCTCGGGGTGGGGATCAGCGTCAGCATCCTGGTGGGCCAGTCCATCGGCCGGGACCGGCCGGACGAGGCGGCCGAAGCCATGTTCAGCGGGGTCGGGATCAGCACCTTCTACGTGTCCCTGGTGGCCGCGGTCTTCCTGCTTTTCCCCGAAGCCCTCCTGGGGCTGTTCCTGTCCGACAGCTACACCCCGGACGAAGCCCGCCAGATCCTGGACCTGGGGGTGATCCTCTTGCGTTTCGTGGTTATATATACCCTATTTGACGGCCTGTATTTCTGCGCCTTCGGAACCTTGAGCGGGGCGGGCGATGTCTGGTTTCCCATGGCCGCCATGGGCCTGACCGGGCTTTTCGGTCTGGTTATGCCCATTTGGCTGCTTTTTGAACTTGGCCTGGCCACTATAAGTAATTTATGGGTCGTTTTTGTCGTTTATGTTCTTATTTTGAACGCCGCCGGCTGCTGGCGTTATCGCCAGGGCCGCTGGCGCCACAAAAAAGTGATTGAAAAAGCATGAATGTCCTACCGGAACTGGCCCCCTTCATGTTCGACCTGCCCCCGTCCCTGGTGGCTCAACGGCCGCCGGAACTCAGAGGGCAATCGCGCCTGATGGTCGTTCCCCGCGGCCCGGGGGCCACGGAACAACGCCTGTTCCCGGAATTGCCGGAGCTTTTGCCGCCCGGAACCCTCTTGGTCTTCAACCAGGTCCGGGTGACCTTCTGCCGCCTCCGGGGCCGCCGGACCGATTCGGGCGGCCAGGTGGAAGCCTTCATCCTGGAACCGCCGCCGGAGGGAACCCCGGCCGGTCCCCGGGATCTATGGTGCCTGGTCCATCCCGGCCGCCGGGTCAAGCCCGGGACCGGCCTGGTCTTCAGCCGGGCCGGCCGCCCGGGCGTCCTGTCCGGCCAAACCCTGGCCGCCGACCCCGAGGGCCGGCGCCTCATCCGTTTTCTTTTTGAAAAGCCCCCGGCCCTGGTCTTCGAGGAGATCGGCCATGTTCCCCTGCCCTTCTATATCAAAAGACCCGACGAAGACGAGGACCGCGACCGCTATCAGACCGTTTTCGGAGTCACCCCCGGCGCCGTGGCCGCGCCCACGGCCGGGCTCCACTTCACCCGGGAGATGCTGGCCGAACTCAGAGCGGCCGGCTTCGCCACGGCCGAAATCACCCTTAAAGTCGGCGCCGGCACCTTCGCCCCCCTGACCCGGGCCCAGTTG
>Ga0082212_10001601_pt1 | contig 33347 bp, 27 predicted proteins | sample TergutNt197P3_FD_71548 | JGI IMG/M metagenome (GOLD analysis project Ga0082212, IMG submission 71548) | Neocapritermes taracua P3 segment gut microbial communities from Petit-Saut dam, French Guiana - Nt197 P3 | ecosystem: Host-associated > Arthropoda: Insects > Digestive system > Gut ... | reverse complement strand
GTAAAATGCCTGCCGCCGAAGACGAGGGGCCGGATCGCAAGATACGGGAACTGGTGGGGCGCTTTATCCGCGACATGGGAGATTTGGGGGTGGAAAGGCGGGAACTGACCGCCCTGATCGCCTCATATAAGGGAGTAAATTGATGATTTTTAACAAAGTGAACGAAGCCATCCAGCCGGCGGCAAAGAAAATCCGCCGCCGCCGAAAGGCGGATTATACCCTTTTCTTTATCCGGCTTATTTTTGTGGGTATCGCCGCAGGCGCGGTTTCCGCTTTCGCCCCCGGTTCCGGCCTTTGGCAGCCGGGGCTGTATTGCGCCGCTCTGGCCGCAGCCCTGCTGGTCGCTCTGCTTATAGCTTCGTCGATCCGCAAGGCCTACGAGTGGGAACGGGCGATAGTGCTGCGGTTCGGCAAATTCCACAAGGTTCGGGGGCCGGGGCTGTACTTCCTCATCCCCCTGATCGATCAGGTAGCGCGGCTTATCGACATCAGGATACGGGTAACGGACTTCTATGCGCAGGAAACCCTTACCGGCGATTCGGTGACAGTGAACGTGGACGCCTTTTGTTTCTGGCTGGTATGGGATCCTCAAAAAGCCGCCCTTGAGGTGGAAGATTACGAGGAAGCCGTCGCCCTGGCGTCCAAGGCTGCTCTGCGCAATGTCATCTCAAAAAACGATCTTACCACATTTCTCGCCCGCGGGGACTTAATCGAAAAACAGATACAGGAAGAAGTGGAACGGCAGACAACCGATTGGGGTATCACCGCTCTGTACATCGAAATTACCGACATCCAAATCCCCGAAGAATTACAGGATTCTCTTTCACGGATGGCCCAGGCCGAGCGTGAAAAGAAGGGGCGCATACTGCTTGCCGAAGCGGAAATTGAAATCGCCAGAAAACTTGAGGAGGCGATTGCGATCTATGCAGCCGATCAGGACGCCATGAAGCTGAGGATTCTTTCCATATTGAATGAGGGGCTCAAATCGGGCAATTCGATGATGCTGGTTCCCAATTCCATAACGGACGAACTAAAAACAAAAGATATATTCGGTCTTGCTGCCCTGAATGAACTGAAGAGAAAGGAGGAATCGAAATGACAGTTGTTAAAGCGGTCAATGTGGTAAAGGACTACGGTCTGGGAGGGCATACGGTGCACGCCCTGCGGGGGGTAAATCTGGAATTCTCGGGCGGGGAGTTTGCCGCAATCGCCGGGCCTTCGGGCAGCGGCAAATCGACGTTCCTCCATCTGGTCGGCTGCCTTGATACGCTGACCGGCGGAACCATGACGGTGGGCGGCTCGGACACGGGGAAAATGACCCGTAAGGCTTTGGCGCTGCTCAGGCGGCACAGTATCGGCTTTATCTTCCAGGCGTACAACTTAATCCCCGTGCTTTCCGTGGAGGAAAATATTTCATTCCCCCTTACCCTGCTGGGCGTTGACAATAAGGAAATTAAGGAACGCACCGCCAAAGTGCTATCCGCCGTTGGTCTTGAGGGAATGGAAAAACGCCGCCCCAGGGAAATGTCCGGCGGCCAGCAGCAGCGGGTGGCAATCGCCCGCGCCCTGGTAAAAAAACCTGCGCTAATTCTGGCGGACGAACCGACGGCAAATCTGGATTCCACCATTGGCCGCGAAATTCTTGAGTTGATGGTCGCCCTGAACGAATCCGAGGGAACCACCTTTATATTTTCTACCCACGATCACATGGTCATGGACTATGCCCGCAGGATTGTCCGCATCCGGGACGGCCAGATCGAAAGCGACGAGGTGAAGCCATGACTCTATCCGGTATTTGGTCGTTAAAGAAAATAGCCATGCGGAACCTCGCCCGGCACAAGGTAAAGACGATCCTTACCGCGCTGGCGATTATGGTGAGCGTGGCGGTGTATATCTTTCTGAACTGCTGGCTTGGCGGCATGGCCGTCGAGTCCCGCAGAAATATTGTTAACTACGAGATTGGCGCCGCCAAGCTGCAAACCAAACTCTACTTTGAGAAAAAGGACGAAATGCCCAGCTACGAAAATTTTACCGGCTGGGGGCAGTACCGCGATGTGCTGGACAGGGAAGGTTATCTTAGTGCGCCCCGTTTTGTATTTTCCGGCACCTTGTTTTCACAATCGGGTTCTGCGCCCATTTTATTTCATGCGGTTGAACCGTCCGCCGAAAAGGAAGTGCTGCGCTATGTCCCCTATGTTGATTTCGGGCGGTATGTAGAGAACGGCAATTTTGAGATAGCACTGGGAACGGTGGCGGCGGAAAAGCTGAAAGTGGGGATTCCTACCCGGCCATTCCGGCTTGATCTTGAAGAATTGATCGCTCTGGTTGCGCATAACCAGGAGGACAGGGAATTTATCCGCTCGCTGTATGACGCGGGATCGCCCGCGCCCAAAGACCCGTTTTCCCCCGCCGAAAAATTCGCCGAGGGCAACGAGCGGATGATCCTCAAACGGAGCGCCTCCCGGGCCGACCTGGATCGCTTCTGGGACATGACCGCCGCCTCGGGACGGAACGACGTGCGCATCAACGCGGTGATCGACATAAAGGCTGTGCCGGAAACAATCCGTCCCGACAAATGGGAAGGCGAACTTTTGCCTGCCCTGCGCGGTGAAGACATTCCGCTGGTGGCGGCGGCATACGAGTACGAGGATTTTATGGGCGCGTACCTGTTGTATGAAGAAGACGAGCAGCGCCTTGCCCACATACTCGCCGCCATGATCCGCGCGGATTTTTCCGGGGCGGTGCGCCATGTAAACCAGCTTATAGACGCGGTTGTCGTCGGCGTTATCAACTCGCCCGACCCGCTTCCCAACGGCAACACCGCATACATTCCCCTGGATGTGCTGCAGGACGAGGCGGGCATGATGCTTCAGGGCGCGGTTACGGAACTGTTAATCCGTGAAAAAAACGCCCCCGACTCGCGGCTTCCCGGTAAAAGCGAAAGCGCCGAAGCCATTACCGCCGCTTTGAACCGGGGCCTTGCAGACATGGGATTGTCCCTGCCACAGGAGTTAGGCGTAAAGACCTGGTTTGACTATTCGGCAGATTACATTTCCTACGAGGCGATTCAAACCGGAGCACCGCAGGTGCTGGCAATGATGTTGTTTTTGCTTTCCTTTTTGGGAATCTCCAACACGATACTTATGGCGATACTGGAGCGCACCAGGGAGATCGGCATGATGCGGGCGCAGGGCATGACCGATAAACAGATGATCATGGTCTATATGCTGGAAGCCGGATTCCTGGGGTTCATCGGTTCGGTTCTGGGAATAATCCTGGGCTGCCTGATCAACTATCCGATGGTCAAGCACGGCGTGGATTTCAGCGCCATGGCGGACACGCTGAGCGACGGTATTGGTTTCCGTACTACGGGCGAATTCCGCAGCGTATGGAATCTCCGGGTGATAATCGGCTCCGGCATTGTGGCGACGCTTATTGCGTCGTTCATGGCCTACTTCCCTACCCGCCGGGCGGTGAAGATGCCGATCACCGACAGCCTGAGATTCGAATGACAGAAGAAAGGGAGTCAACGAATGGCGCGAATGGACGCGAATGAACGCGAATGAAAAACGAATATTAGGATTTTATTTGTATTTATTCGTTTATATTCGTGTAATTCGTTGATAAAAATAAGGAGTCTTGAAATGAAAGAATATCGACAGGGCGGTACGGGGGCCTTAATCACAATCGCGTTTCGCAATATCTGGCGCAATATGCGGCGGACGGCTTTTTGCTTTACTGCGGTGGGAATTGCGGTGCTTTTTATCGTGGTGTACTCGGCCATGATCGGCGGAATGATCGAGAATATTAACAAGCTGGTACAGATGTTTGAGCTGGGGCACGTCAAGGTGGTGTCATCGCAGTATGAAGCGGAAATTGAATATATGCCCGTGCAGTTTCCTGTAGCAGACGGAAGAAACTGGAAAGAGCTTGCCGCCGATATTCAAACAATTCCCGGTGTGCGCACGGTTCTTCCGCGAATCACTACCATGGCGACATTGCAGGAAAGCACGATCAAACACGCCATCCTGTGGGGCATTAATGCCGAAAAAGAAGTGCAGGTGAATCACTTTAACCTAATCAACCGGGACGGCGGCATGGTACATGGCCGCTACCCGGTGAACGGCGCCAACGAATGCGCCATCGGATACATCTTTGCCGAAAAATCCGGGCTGGGCATCGGCGACCGGATCCCCCTAAAAACCATTTCCGCCCAATTTTCCGACAAACTGTGGAGCCCGGTCATTACCGGTATTTTTAACTACGAGTATCGCAAAGCGGACGAGCAGTACATCGTCGTAGATTTTGACCGGCTCCAGCAGCTTCTCGTGCTGGATGGCGGAACCCAGCAGCTGATAATTTACGCCGATGATGAAACGCTCAGCGTACCGATAACTGCCGCCGTACAGAATATGCTGGGGCAGGACAATGTTGTTACCGAATGGCAGGACAATTATTGGGTGGCGGTGATGAAAATGGTAACGCCGGTTTACATGATTATCTTTTTCGTATTCCTGATCGTTGCGAGTTTCCTCATTATCAATACGGTAGTGATGATTATCCACGAGCGGATAAAGGAAATCGGCATGATGGGATGTCTGGGCATGACTCGCCGGGAAATTATCGAGGTGTTCTTTTTTGAATCGTTTTTCCTTGCCGCATTTGGCGCGCTTGCCGGGGTAATAGTCGGGGGGCTTATCACCGGTATTGGCTCCAACTTTCCCCTGCGCCTGATGGATCAATTCGGGAGTACCTTTAGTGATTTGCCCATGGGTAACGCTCTGTTCTTCCAGTTCAGCTTCGGAAAACTTTTTCAGGCATGGCTTATGGGCGTAGGAGTGGCATCGGTTTTTACGCTGATCCCGTCTCTGAAAAGCGCGTTTGTGGAGCCCGTTGAGGCATTGCGGAGATGAAAAGAGGATCAACGAATGACGTGAATGGCGTACCTGCGGTACGACGCGAATGAAGAACGAATATCAAAAGGACATTTGTATTCATTCGTTTTAATTCGTGTAATTCGTTGACTCTTTATTAATGTTATGGAGGTTTTTATGAGCAAGAAAATTTTATTGGTAACAATTATGTTGATTGTAGCGACTGTCGCGTTTGCACAAACACCCACGGCAACAGAATTGCTGCGGCGGATTGATAATAATGAAATTTACGACACTATCGAGTATAATGGGGAGATTATCATCGAATATCAGGGACGACGTTATGTGAAAACATTGAAGGCCTGGGCAAGAGGCAATTCGGACAGTTTTATCGAATTTACCAATCCCGAAGACCGGGGAACCAGGTACCTCAAGAAGGGAGCGCGGCTGTTTGTGTATTCTCCGGATAACGAAGGGGTAATGCTGATCTCCGGCCATATGCTCAAAGAATCGATGATGGGCTCTGATATGTCCTACGAGGATACGATCAACAACGACACCCTCTCCAGCCGCTACGATCCGGTTCTTGCCGGTTCGGAAACATGGAACGGGCGCGACACCTGGGTGCTGGAACTGACCGCCAAAAAGCGAACGGAAAGTTACCCCAAACGCAAGCTCTGGATAGATAAGGAAACCGGCGACCTCTTGCACTATGAGCTTTTTGCCCTTTCCGGAGCGAAGCTCAAGGAGTTCAGCATAATAAGGGTGGAAACCAACGCTGGCCGACGCTTTCCGGTAGAGGTGGAAGTGCGCGACCTCTTGCGAAGGGACAGCAAAACAACTTTCGTGATGAGAAACGTTGTGCTGGACCGGCCCATCCCCGATTCGGTCTTTAGCCAGCGGAATTTGGAAAGATAGGAAGAATCAACGAATGACGCGAATGAATGCGAATAATACAAATAAAATTAATATTCTATTCTTCGTTCGTTTATATTCGCTTAATTCGTTGATCTGTTTCTTGGGTGTGGGGGAACAAATATGAAACAGCGTATTATGTTAGTCGTTTTTGCGTTATTCGCGGCCGGCGGGCTTTTCGCGCAAATTACCGTTTCCGGCATTTTGGACTCGTCTGTTTCTTTGCGGGCGGGGGCGGCTGATGCGCCGGCTTTTTCCTACGGCGTTGAAGAATACGCCAACATCCGTATACAGACGGAAATACGCGAGGCAGCAACGATTTTCGGCGCGTTTAACTTTATCGCCGCCGCCGGAGATTATGCGGCGAATGCCGCGGATGTTACCGGCATAGCCGCATCCGGTGAAAACTATTTCGCGGCAATTGAACTGGAGCGCCTGTACTTCCGGCTGAGCGGCGAAAAAGCCAGGCTGGACGGCGGGCTTATGCGGCTGCCCTTCGGCTACGGTCAGGTATGGGGATCGTCGGATTATCTCAACCCGAAAAACCCCCTGAAACCCGACGCCCGCCCCCGCGCCGTTTTGGGAGGGGCTGCTTCATGGTATCCCAACGATGAACTCAAGCTGCTCGGTTTCGGCGCAGCGCCCCGCGACCCGTTCTCCCACGGCGGCGGCGGGCAGTTTGGCGTTTCGATGGATCAGCATTGGGACAAGGCAAGCCTGCAATTGCTGTACTCATTTGAGTCGCCGCATGACGATTCAATGCAGGGAATCCACCGCGCCGGAATTTCCGCTAAAGCCGATCTGGAAGTTGGCCTGGTAATGGACGCGCTGTATGCGTATAACGGCGAGGCGGGCACAAAACTCGATGGCCTCTCGTTCAGCCTCGGCGCGGACTATTCCTTTTTCGGCGGGGATTTAATCGTCCTTGCCGAGTATCTCTACAACGGCGCGGCTTCTTCAACCGCCTTTGGTTACGGCGGATCGTTTTCCAACGAACATTATTTGTATACCGGCCTTACTTGGCGTTTCAACGATTTTACCAACGCGGGTATCGCCCTCATCTCCTGTTTTGACGACATTTCCTTTACGCCGGTTCTGAGCCTGAACCACGACCTCTTTCAGGGCGCCACCCTTACCCTTACGGCGCAGATTCCCCTCGACCGCGATTTGTTTTCCGGCGATGGCAGACGCGGCGAGCTGGGACCAGTGCCGCCGGATAAACTCCAGCCGCACGATCCCGATACAGGAGATATGTTGGGACGCATAGGCCGCTACTTCGATTTCAGCGCGAAGCTCCGCCTGCGGTTTTAAGGCAGCATCTTCATATTGAAACCCATTGCCTCAAAATGCTACAGTAAAGAAACTGCCCGTCCGCGTTTTGCCGCGCCCTGAGGGCCAATACTGGAGTATATATTGTTTTTAAAACACCTCTCGATATTGGGCTTTAAGTCCTTTGCCGACCGTACCGAGATCGCATTCGCCGATGGTATTACCGCCCTTTTGGGGCCGAACGGCTGCGGCAAATCCAACGTGGTAGATGCGGTCAAATGGGTGCTGGGCGAACAGGCGACCAAATCCCTTCGTGCGGAAAAAATGGAAGACGTTATCTTTAACGGCACGGAGAGCCGCAAGGCGCTCAATGTGGCGGAAGTGACGCTGACCATCGCCAACGAAGAGGGTCTTTTGCCGATGGAAATGCCGGAGGTGGAAATCAGGCGGCGGCTGTACCGGTCGGGAGAGAGTGAATACTTTATCAATTCCCAGCCGGTCAGGCTGAAAGAAATTCGGGAACTGTTCTGGGATACCGGGGTAGGCAAAGCGGCGTATTCGGTGATGGAGCAGGGCAAGATCGATCAGATACTTTCCTCAAAACCGGACGAACGGCGTTACCTGTTTGAAGAAGCTGCAGGTATTACCCGTTTTAAGGTGAAAGGGGCGGAGGCGGAGCGTAATCTTGCCAGAACCTCAGATAATATGCGCCAGGTGGAGCTGGTTTTGGGCGAGGTCAAACGTTCCTACGACACCCTCAGGGTGCAATCCGAAAAAACCCTGAAATACCGTGCCCTGCGGGACGAGATTTTTAACTGTGAACTTGATATCCAACTGCTTCGGCTTAAACAGCACCGTTATGAGCGGGACGAACGGAACGAGACGCTCAGAAAACGCTCCGCCGACCGGGATAAAATCCGCGAAGAGATGGAAGCGGAAAGTAAGTCGCTTGAGACGCACATGGATGAAGTGAACTCCATGGAAACGCAGCTGGTAGAGATGCAGAAAAATATTTACGGCCTTGCTCTGGAAAAAAATGCAAAAGAAAATACGGCACGGCTCCTGGGCGATCAACGCAACGAAAGCATGATCAAAATCGAACAGAATGAGTCCAGGGAAAGGCAGATCAACCATAAAATCGAAGAATTGAACAGCGATGCCGCGGGGCAGGATCAGGCGGCGCTTGATATGCGGAAAAAAGCGGCAAACATTGAGGAAAACATCCGGTCTTTTGAGGAAAATATCAAACTTGCCACGGCACGCATCGGCGACAACGAAAAAGCTGTGCATAAGGCCGAGGCAGAGATTCACGGCCTTGAAAAGGAACAGGCCGCATTTGAGAAAAACCTGGCGCAGATAACCGACGACATTGTCGCCGAACTGGACGCCGGCCTGAAAAAAGCCGGCTATTCGGCCGCCGAGCGCCGCAGTATCGAGACAGCCCTTAACGAAAGCCTCGGCAGGCTGCGTACGGTTCTTGCCGGCAGGGAAACCTTTGTCCGTGATCTTGCCGCCGCTGTCAGGACATCATCGCCCAGGGTTGAGGGTGAACTTGCCCGTATTACTGCAGCCCTGGCAGAGGAACTTGCCGCAGCAAAAGCAGAGGCTGAGAAGGCTATTGCCCTGTTCGAAAACTACCGCAGTCATTCGCCCCTGTTTCTCGACGAGTTTCTCGCACCGCAGGGAATTATCACCAAAAAACGGGAACTTGACACAAAGATACGCGGAGCAAAAGACGGCATAGAGGAACGCCGCCGGAAAATCAAGTCTTTGCACAGCGATACCGCCGCGCTGACCGCAAAGACCAACGAATACCGCGCAACGCTGGAGGATCTCAGAATAAACCGCGCCCACATCAACGCCCAGGCAAAGTCCGCCGAGGAACAGGCAAAGCTGATACGGCGGGAACTTGCGGGACAGGAGTCGATGCTGACAAATATCCGTGACGAACTGGTGCTGGATCGAAAGCGGCTTGAGGATATAGACAGGCGCATCGCCGGCACTCACGAAGAGATTACCGGTATCGATCAAAAGTCGATCAGCATGAACAGGGAACTGGAAGAACTTGAAAAGGATATTATCAAACGGAACAGCGATGTTGCCGGCCGGCAGGCGGTTATCAAAAAGCACACGACTGAACTTGAGAAGGTGCAGGAAGCCCTCGATAAAATTCATATTGAGCTGGTGCAGTCTGAAACCGAAATCAAAAACATCCAGGACAATTTCAGGGAAACCCATTCCCGCGATTTAATGGAGTTTGAAGAAAGGATATTTACCATTACCGCACAGAGCGCCGATCTGCGGGAGAAACTCGCTGCCGCACGTTCGCAGAGAAACGATCTTGGTTCCGTGAATCTGATGGCACCGGAGGAATTTTTGGAGACAAAAGAACGCTATGAATTTCTGAGCAGTCAGTTAGCCGATCTGGACAAAGCGCGCAAGGACCTCGAAGACCTTACCGCCGAAATTCGCACCGAATCCTCGGAACTGTTTATAAAAACCTACAATCGTATAAAAAAGAATTTTCACAATATGTTTCGCCGTCTTTTTGGCGGGGGCAGGGCGGAATTGCAGCTTTCCGATAACAACCATGTGCTGGAGTCGGGCATTGAAATTTTTGCCCAGCCGCCCGGTAAAAAACTGGAGCACATTTCCCTTCTTTCCGGCGGCGAGCGCTCCATGACTGCAGTAGCCCTGCTTTTTGCCACATACATGGTAAAGCCCAGCCCCTTCTGTCTGCTGGACGAAATTGATGCCGCGCTGGATGAGGCAAACGTGGGACGTTTTGTGCAGCTTTTGCGGGAGTTCGGCGGCACCAGCCAGTTCATCATCATCACCCACAACAAAAAAACCATCGCCGGTGCGACTACGCTTCTCGGTGTTACGATGGAAGAATCAGGCATTACCAAACTTATATCCATTCGGCTGGAGAACGAGGAAATTGCCCTTGCCGATGCCGGTTTACAGCAGGGACTGTGGGAGGAGGATGGTACTTTTACGGAAGAAGAGGTGGAGATTGAAGAAGGCCGCCAGCTTCCTCCCGGAGTAGACGATCCGCGCAAGGTCAGTGAGACGCAGCTGCGGCCGATACGCTCCGGTTCAGCGAACAGCCAGTGATTTAATTGACATGACCGGCGTGGGGTGGTAGTGTAGAAGTAGTGCCTTTATTCGAGGTGGCGCGCTGGTTCAGCTAAAGCTGAACCGCATTTGCGGGTTCGGTCACATTAGTTGCGCCTGGCCCTGCAGCTTTTTTGAATTAACGCCGCTTAACGCGGCGCTATTATAGGGGCGATTAACTCAGTGGGAGAGTGCTACCTTCACACGGTAGAAGTCACTGGTTCAAGTCCAGTATCGCCCAAAAAACGGCTTCCTGTTTTTGCTGCTAAAAAGATCGAATGGCGCGGACAGAATAAACACCGGTTTTGTAAGTACTCTGATAGCCGCTGCTGAAACTTTGTCCCCATGTATTCCTGTTTGAAGCCTTTGATGAAGACAGATAATGATTTGTCATATTAGCCCGGTCATTCTCGGTCTTAAAATCACCCAGGTTGTTTTCTTTCAGGTTTTTATACATCAAGTCCAGCTCGTCCCTGCTTGGCAGAAACCAGTCACTGAAACCGCCATAGCTCAGGCCTGCACAGAGCTGCGCCGCACAATCACTTTCCTGCAATTCCTTCAGTTTTTCGACCATTATTACGGTATTCCTTTTGCCGGAACCAGTTTCGGTATTTGTACCGGCTACGGTCTGGCCATAAGTTCCGCATTGGGCTTGAAACTCGGTTTCAACAGGTGCCGCTTCCAGATATCGCCAGCCATCGGAAAATTCACCTTTGTCGTAAAAAATAATGCCGCCTGCCGGCCCCCGGCTTCCAATGCTGTAAATTTGAGCGGCTGTCTGCGCATACATTACAGCGGTCAATACCGCCAGTAAGCCGGCAAAGTTTAACATTCTTTTCATAAAACCTCCTGTTTACGAATCGGTTGTTACCGTCCCTTTGCTTTTGGGGAATACCAGATTGAGGATTATTCCGGCGACTGTGGCGAGGGCAACGCCGGCAAGTTCAAATTGCAGATCCCCGGTGATGTTAAAGACGAGTTTGCCGCCGCCTATGCCGATTACAAAGATGACCGAAGTAATGGTCAGGTTGCGCGTTTCCCGGTAATCCACGCCGCTTTCAACAATGGTGCGCAGGCCGCTTGAGGCGATAATCCCGAAGAGCAGCATGGAAATGCCTCCGAGGACCGGCGTGGGAATGGTCTGAATCAGTGCACCGAATTTTCTGAAGAACGAAAGCAGTACCGCTACAACCGCCGCGCCGCCGATGACCCATACCGAATAAACGCGGGTTATTGCCATAACGCCGATGTTTTCGCCATAGGTGGTATTGGGCGGCCCGCCCCACAGCGCCGCCCATGAGGTGGCAAGGCCGTCGCCGGCGAGGGTGCGGTGCAGACCGGGATTCTTGTAAAAATCCTGCCCGACAACTTTGCTCGTTACCAGCGTGTCGCCCAGGTGTTCGCAGATTGTCGCAAGCGAAACAATTATGAAGGTTAAAATCGGCACAAGACTGAAACTGGGAACCTGAAAACTCGGCATACCGATCCAATGGGCTTCCTTCACTATGGAAAAGTCAATAAGGGCATACGCAGGAAAGAAAAAACCCATAATCAAAGTAAAAAAGTAACCGGCAAGCATGCCTATCAGAATGGGGATGGTGCTTAAAAAACCTTTCAGAAGAACATTAGCCGCAACTGTAATGCCCAGCGTTACTGCGGCTATGGAAATATATACCAGACTGTAGTTTCCGTCCGCGTCATTCATTGCCATGTTCAGGGCGACGGGAGCCAGAACAAGACCGATGACCACGATAACCGAACCAATAACCACGGGGGGCAGGGCAGTGTCCAGCCATTTGGTTCCGGCAAAGCGGACGATAATCCCAACAAGACAATAGAACAGACCCGCAGCTATCGCGCCGCCCAGGGCGTACGAAAGCCCGTGGCTTGCCGTTATGCCGATGAGGGGCGGAATAAATGCAAAGGAAGATCCCAAAAAAGCGGGAACCTTCGCACCGGTACAGAGAATATAAATCAGGGTACCGGTTCCTGCGGTAAAGAGCGCGGTTGCCGGATCAAGGTTGGTTAAAATGGGGACCAGAATGGTCGCCCCGAACATCGCGAATACATGCTGAAAAGAAAGGGGGATCCAGTGGCCTAAATTCGGCCTGTCCTGCGGACGGAGTATTTCTTTATATGCCATCGTATTACCTTCCTGGATACATCATACACCGGAAGGGCATTTTATGTTAATCGGAAATTACGCGCTTTCCCTGCCACTTGCCTCTGACCCATCGCACATAGTACAGAGTGCCGCGTACGGCAAAATCAGCTCCCATCGCAAGCCATACCCCCAGCGGACCTGCGCCAAGTGCAAAGGTAAAGAGGTAGGCGGCGCTGACACGGACAAGCCACATGGGAACGGTTGCGGCGATCATTACATAGCGGACATCTCCGGCGGCGCGCAGGGCGTTGGGGAGTACAAAGCACATCGGCCAGCCAAGCGCCATGGAGAAACAATGTATCCGCAGAAATGAAACAGACATCTGCCGGGCATGGGGACTCAGGTTAAACAGTCCGACCAGCGGCTTCAGGAAAATGAAAATGAGCGCGCTGATGATAAACAACGTAAGATATGCGAGTTTCATAACCTTGAAGGTCTGCCTTTTTGCCGCATCGTAATCACCCGCACCAATACATTGTCCGACAATGGTTAAGAGCGCCATGCCAAATGCCATTCCCGGCATAAATGAGTAGGAAATAATCACGCTGGCGATGGCGTTTGCGGCAATTGCGGCAGTGCCAAAATAAGTAAAGATACGCTGGGTCATCAGCCGCCCCATCTGAAACATCGAATTTTCAATGCCGCTGGGTATTCCCACGTTGAGAATGTTTTTTATCATGGGGCGGATAAGGCGTATCCTGAACATCCCTGAAAGGGAAACGGGGCTGGATATGCTGCGGTTGAGCATAACGGTTGTTATTATAGCTGCGGCTATTCTGAAAATCAGGGTTGACAGGGCAGCACCCATCACGCCGAGATTCATAATGTATATAAAAAAAGCATTGCCGCCGATGTTCAAAATATTTGCCAATAGCGCTATCCGCATGGAAACCCTGCTGTTTCCGGTTGAGCGGAACAGAGCGGCGGTGGCGTTGTAGACGGCGAGAAACGGATAGGACAGGCCGGTTACGAACAGGTAAACAGCCGCAGCGTCCATTACATCATTTTCAATTTTGCCGTAAAGCAGGCGGATTATGGGGCGGCGGAACAGCAGCGCCGCCGTCATCATTACAATCGAGATTATTGCGACGACATACACCAGTTGTTTTGCGGCAAGACTCGAATTGGCATGATCCTGTCTGCCTATGTACTGACTGACCACAACAGCGCCGCCCGTGCAGAGGGCGGTAAAAGCAATGATCAAAAGATTATTAATATTGTCGATTATGTTAACGGCAGAGACGGCAAACTCTCCCACGGCGCTGACCATTATGGTATCGACCGCTCCCATAGTGACGGCGAGCAGCTGTTCTACCACCAAAGGCACCAGGAGAGCGAACAGGGCGCGGTTATTCCACCGCTCGGCAATGGTAAGTTCGTGACCCACTAAGGCTCAACCCGCTTCCTATCCCGCGGAAACAGACTCGCCTCTTTCACGTTACTCAGGCCGAGTATGCGGGCGGTAAGCCGTTCAAGGCCGATGGCAAAACCGCCGTGGGGCGGACAGCCGTAGCGAAGCAGGGCAGCGTAGTTCTGCATATCTTCCAGTTTCAGGTTGAAGCGGGGCAGCACCTCAACAAAGGCTTCGTAATTGTGCTGCCTGCGTCCGCCGGTGGTTATCTCCAGCCCCCTGAACAAAGCGTCAAAACTCATCGTGCGGTTCGCGTCGGAAGGATAGGCGTAGAAGGGACGATAGCGGCGGGGGAATTCATTGACAAACACCAGTTCGCTGCCGTATTTTTCCTTCGACCAGTCGCAGAGGAATCGTTCCGCTTCGGGGTTAATATCAAAGATTCTCGCCCCGCCGGATTTTGCCGAAAGTTCCGAGGCAAGTTTTACCGCGTCCTCGTAGCCGATCACGGGGGAGGCCGCCACTGTTTCTCCGCCTGGCACGGAGGCGTTCCACAGCTTAAGGTCGACGGCGTTTTTTTCGGCAACCTGGGTAAAAATATGGGTCAACAGGCCGCGTTCAAGTTCGATAAGGTCCATTTCGGATTCGATAAAACCCATTTCAATATCGAGCGAGACATACTCGTTGAGATGGCGGGGAGTATCGTGTTTTTCCGCGCGGTAGGCCGGGGCAACTTCAAATACCCGTTCCATGCCGCTTGCCACCATCGCTTCCTTGTAGAACTGCGGCGACTGGGCAAGGCACAGTTTGCGGTCGAAATATTCAACCTCGAACAGCTCCGTGCCGCCTTCGGTTCCTCCCCATACCAGCTTGCTTGTCTTGATTTCGGTGAAGCCCCGGGAACGCAGCCATGCGGAAAAAGCTTCGACAATCACTGCCTGTACGTTAAAGACCGCGCGGATTTTGGGATTGCGGACGCTGAGCAGGCGGTTGTCGAGAATCGTCTCGATACCGAGTTTGGAAATGTCACCGTTAACCTGGAAAGGAAGATCGGGCTCTGCACGGCTTAACACTTCGATTGAGTTGACGCGAATCTCCGCGCCGCCGGGGGCTTTTTCGTTCAGGGCGGGCAGTCCCTGTACCTTAACAACGGATTCAAGGGTCAAGTCTGGCTTTTCGTTCAGTACAAGCTGGACAATCCCCGATCGATCGCGGAGGATCACAAAGTTAACCCCGCCCATGTCACGGATCCGGTGTACCCAGCCGCACGCCTCTATTTCAGTTTTGGCTCCTTTACCGGCAACCTCCGCAATATCTTTCGCTAAAACCCGCATGTACAAATGCCTCCGCTTGTAAGGTGAGGCTGTTCCAAAACTTCAGTTTTTGGAACAGCTACCTTAGATTTATTGAAAAAAGCGGGCTTTAGACCACTTTTTTCAAAGCTTGTTCCGAAACTAACCGAGTTTTGGAACAAGCTCAGATTACTTAAATTTCAAAGGGGGTGCAAGAGAAGTTTGCCCGTGCCGCATTCCCCGCGTTAAATTCGCCTAACAGATACGGCTTTTCCGGTTCCGGCGTCAATTTCCGCGATGATTCCCTGCATTTTAGCGCTGCTGCCGCTGTCGGCGGCGGGCTCCATGCGGTACAACACCTGTTTGCGCGCCCTGTCCATACATATCTTTGGATCCATGCCGATTACGCTGCCGGTAATTCCAGTCATTCCAAGATCGGTAATATATGCCGTTCCTCCGGGCAAAATACGCTCGTCGGCGGTTATAACGTGGGTGTGCGTACCGGCAGCCAGGGCACAGCGGCCGTCTATGTAATAGGCAAGAGCTTCTTTTTCGCGGCTCGATTCGGCGTGGAAATCCACGAGTATGACGGGGAGAAGGCTGCTGTCGGCCGGGTTGTGATCCGCGGATGCGGTATTGGCAATTTTTTCTAAAGTATGATCAAAGCAGCGGAAGGGACAGTCAATCGCTGTCATCAGTTCGCGTCCCTGCAGGTTTATGATGATCCAGCTTGATCCGCCCTTTTCCACGCGCAGCCAGCCCCTGCCCGGCAGATTATCAGGGTAATTCGCCGGACGCAGCACCTTGTCATCGTGCTCAAGGGTATCCCAAAAATCCCGTTTTTCCCAGACATGGTTGCCCGATGTCACCGCATCGACGCCACAGGCCAGTATTCTTTGCAGAGCGGCTTTCGTCATGCCAAATCCGTCCGCAGCATTTTCGCCGTTCACGACAGTAAAATCCACAGCGTTATCCTGAATAAGAGCGGGCAGCATGTTTTCCAGCGTATCAAGTCCCGGTTCACCGATTACATCGCCAATCATAACCGCCCTGACAATCTTCATGATATCATTATAGCTAAATGAGTACAGATGTGCTATCGTATAATTAAAACCGGCGGGAGTATTGTATTCAGTGAACGTGCAGAAAGTCACCACAGATATAATTCCCGGTGCACAGGGGCGGGAGATACCGGCTTCGTCAAAACCGCCCCCGGTGCCGTCATCAAAAACGCCGCTGTCTGCAGCGCCGCCGGAAATGCAGAACACCCCCGCAGTCCGGTCTGCAGCGAGCCTGATTGCCTCATTGGGGCTGCCGGCGGACAGCCTTTCCGCTTCCATCGTTTCGTTTGCCCGTTTTTTTTCTCTTCCCATTAAGCCGGAATTAATGGCCGAAATCCGCCGCCATGTCTTTGCCGCTGAAGCCGCACCGCCGGATAAGGAAGCTGCGGCAAAAAACCGGACGGCGCTTTCCCTGGCCGCCGCCGCATGCAGGGACAAGGGAGTGATCCTAAACCCCGAGGGGCTTGCCTCCTATGCCGCAAAAATTGATCCGGAGGGGGACTTTGGTCTTTGGCCACAGCGGCAGATACCCGATGGAGAAGGGCAGCAAAGTTCCGGTGGAAGAGGCCGGCAAAAAAAACGGCAGGACGATTCGGAACATGAAAAAGAAGGCGGCGAAAAGGCTGGCGCGATAACCGCCGCCGAACTAAAAAAAATGGCGCTTAAAACCGAAGCATTTGACCCCCTGCTTGCCCTGTTGAACAGGCTGCCCGGCAAAAACGGGCGGCGCTGGGTGGTGATTCCTTTCTCTTTCGGCAAAGACGGCAGGGAATACCGTGTTTCCATGAGAATCCTGCTTGAAAGGGAGGCCCATGTCAGCCGCATGGTCATGAATATTACCGAAAACAGCGGTACATTGCCGCAGAAACACTGGGTTTTTTCCCTAAAGCCGGCAGGAGACAGGCCATCGCTGGCCGTTTTTGTCCAGCCCGCGCTCCCGCCAGGGGATTATCTGCGGTTGGAGCAGGAGTTTTCACAGCTTATGGATACCCCCCGCGGGAAGGTATCCGTCAAAAATTATACCGAACCATTTTATTGTGAGTCTTCATTCGCCGATAATCTATTGAATTCTGTAAATGAGGCGGTGTAAGATGAGAAAGAGGAAACTTGCATCCGCCATTGGGTATTCGCCCGAGGAAAGCGCGCCAAGGCTGCTTGTCACGGGCAGGGACAGGGAGGCGGAACGCATCGTTGCTGTGGCACAGGAGGCCGGAGTCGTTGTAATGGAAGATACGGCGCTTGCGGCCATGCTGGATTCGTGGGGAAGCCGTGTTAAGCCGGGCGATTTTATCCCTCCCTGGTGCTGGGAAGCGGCGGCTAAAATACTGGTCTTTGTAATGAAGGAAGGGAAAAAACGGTAGTATGAAAAGCATTGCGGCAAGCCTCCTGAAGCCGGAGATGGTTTTTTCAAAACCGGTATACATTGATGAGGGTAACGTCCTTGTTCCGGCCGGAGTTCCCATTCGGCAGAAAGACCTTGATGATCTCAAGGAATGGGGAGTTGAATATGTGCAGACAGAAGGCGTTCCCGGCCTGAGCGAAGCAGCCAATCCGCCCGTTGAAGAAACGCCGGCTCCTCCTCCCCCCCGCCCCGCACCTGCAGCTCCCGATAATTCCGCAGCACAGAGTAAGACCCCCTCTGCGTTACTGCTCTCGGAAGTACTCAGTAATAAAGCACCCTTCCGGATGTATATGTCGTTTATTGAGCGGATGAATATGCTGCTCCTGAAAATCTCCACCAAAGATAACATAACCAGCCAGACATTTAACACAATAGGTATGGAATTATTGCAGGCGGTGAGGGACCAGAAAGACCGGTTTATCGGTTTTATTATCAGCGGCGAGGTCAAGGGCCATGAAATGGCAAAAAGTGCGGTGAATATAGCGATTCTTTCCACTTTGATGGCCCAGGAGCTTCACCTGCCAAACCATAAAACCACCAACCTCATCATTGGTGCGCTTCTGCACGATGCAGGAATGCTCCGGCTGCCCAAGGATATCCTCGACAAAAAGGGTGAGCTTTCCGAAGAGGAGCGCCAGCGAATGCGGAACCACCCCATGCTTTCACATAAAATCGTCACCAAGGAGCTTCGTTATTACGACGAAGTTGGAGATATTGTTCTGCAGCACCATGAACGATGGGACGGGGAAGGCTATCCCGGCCGTATTGCGGGCGAGAGAATCGAACTGGGCGCCCGGATTGTGTCCATTACCGATGCGTTTGAGGCAATGGTCAGCCATAAGCCCTACCGTACCTCCATGGTAGGTTACCAGGCGATGAAGAACCTCCTCGCCGACAATTCCCGGCGTTTCGATCCCAATCTGCTCAAGGCATTTATCCAGACTTTGGGGATATACCCCATCGGCTCTATGGTACGTCTCAACAACGGCGTGATAGCGCGGATTACGGAAGCGCGGCCAGGTGCCCCTCTTCGCCCTAAAATCCGGATATTGATAGATGAACATAGAAAAATGTACAAGAATGATGAGGGAAGAATCCTCGATCTTCTCGCTGAAAAGGGACTGTACATCACCAAAGCGGTAACCACAAAAGAACTCATGGAGCAGCGTGCCTAGCGGGATGAAAGATGTCACATATCCGGCCGCTTTGGGAAGGGAAGGCGAAGATCGAGCCGCCGATACCCTCATTGCAGCAGGAATGGACATAATATCCCGGAATTTCCGCACAAAAACGGGAGAAATCGACATTATTGCCCTTGACGGGGAAACTCTGGTATTTGCCGAGGTAAAAACCTGGTCGGCGTTCGGCATTGACAGCCTGGCATACAGCCTAAGCCCCAAAAAACAGCGCCGGATTATAGAAACAGCTAAGTATTTCCTTTCTATCAATCGACAATATTATGGGAGGGCCATTCGCTTCGACGTGGTTTTTGTAGGCAAAGAGGCGGTTACCCATCTTGCATCGGCCTTCATGGAGCGTGTATGATGACAATGGAGCAGAGCTTGAGTTCCTCAAGAGTTGAGCAGCTGCGAAAACGCATAAATGACAAAGACTATATGTACGCTGCGATTCAGCGTATTGCAATGGTGTTGAGCAACGAATTGATGGATATGTCGCACAGTGGAGGAAATTATAATGGGAGGCAGCGGAAAAGGCACAGGTAACCGGAGAAACCGGCGCAGGCCGTTCAAGCGCCGGGACTGGGACAATGCCCAATCGCAGTCGCGTGATGCCTCCAGGAATACGAAAAAAAAGGCAGATGATTTCCCCCCTGCTGCGGACGGGAAGCCCGAAAAGCCCGCCGAAGGAATGATTGACCGCCCCAGATGGATCCCTCCAAAACCTCCCGCTATTTCCATGCCCGACGATAATTGCCCCTGGTGTGACAAACCCATTAAGGATATTGCAACGGCAATCTGCGAGCCTGACAGCGGGAAGCCGGTGCATTTTGACTGCGTAATCAACCGTATCATTGAAAGGGAAAACCTTGAATCGGGCGACACGGTAAGCTATATCGGCGGCGGACGTTTTGGCATTATCCATTACAACAATCCCCCGGACACCAGGGATTTCAGGATAAAAAAAATATTTGAATGGGAGAAACAGGAAAGCCGTTCCAACTGGCGCGTAACCATCAGCGACCATTATTCGGTAACCTGAAAACAGGATGGGCATGGATACAAATCTCGACCCTGAAGATACCAAAAATGCATTTCTCTCGGATCCAAAAATTGTTAAGCATCAAGATCTTCTCCGGGAACTTGGGGTATTGGATTTTATTGACAATCTTGTAAATGATGTACGCAATTATGAAACACTCCTGACAAGCGGGCTGGATATTTTTAATCGTACCAGCATTATCGAAATAATGGATGCCACGGTATGGCAAATATCCGATCATCTTCTCCCTTCGTTTATCGCGTTTATCTGGAAGCCGATTCAAAACCGGCCTGCCATTACCATCAGGGCTTACCGCAATTACAAGCCTGTTGATATGGATTTGAAGATCGACAACATTATCCCGTTTGAATCGTTCTTTCATAAATTTCCCAAGCCGGTTAATTTTAATGCGCTGGCGAAGTCCCTTAAAAACAATGAGATACTTGACTCCCTTGAAGATGTGTCGACGGAAATCGTTATCCCCATAATCGGCCCCTTTGGCCTGTACGGAGTTATTCTGGTTGGGCGCAAGATTATGGATACCGAATACACCAGGGAAGAGCTTATTTTTCTTCAGCAGCTTATGTCCTTTGTGTCCCAGGCGATTAAAAATCATCTGCACTACGAACATTCGCTGCGGGACGTAAAAACCGGCCTGTACAATCACGGCTTTTTTATGACCCGCATGAAGGAAGAGGTTGTCCGGACAAGGCGCAGTTCTCTGGTATCTTCGGTAATTGTAATGGACGTGGATAAATTTAAAAACTTCAACGACACCTACGGACATTTGGCAGGGGATCAGGTGCTGGAAACCCTGGCTCAGGTAATCAGGCAGAGTGTCCGCGCCGATGATATTCCCTCCCGTTTCGGCGGCGAGGAATTTACCGTCCTGTTGCCCCACACCGATATTGCTACTGCCTGGAAAGTTGCGGAAAGAATGCGCGTCAGTGTGGCGGAGATGCTCGTCCCCTGGGAAATTCCCCTGCCCCAGGTAACAATCAGCATTGGAGTGTTTGCATTTAACCGGGACAGCAATCTGGATACAACCGACATTCTCCGGCGCGCAGATGAAGCATTGTACATTTCCAAGGAGCGGGGAAGAAACTGCAGCACTATTTGGGAACCGGGCTTGATCGACCGTCTTTCGTTGATGACATAGAAAAATATCACAAATTAACAGCGGCCGACGGGAGTCGAACCCGCGTCACGAGCTTGGGAAGCTAGGGTAATGCCGTTATACGACGGCCGCAAGCAGATTTTGATTATGGCAGGAAATTTGACGCCTGTCAATGCCGTGTTATTGCGTTACAAATCATAATACTTCTTAAACTCTGCCGGATGCGGTATCTGACTTACTTCCTCCATGTCGCGGCGTAACCTGATAAGCTGGCTGTTAATAATGCTTGGGGTAAACACTCCGCCCGCCAAAAGAAAGTCATGGTCTTTCACTACGGCTTCGACAGCTTCGCCGAGCGATTTCGGCAGCGCCTTTACCCGCTTCTTTTCCTTCTCGGTCAGGTTGTACATATTTTTGTCATAGGGACCGAAACCTTCTGCTGTTGGATCAATTTTATTTACAATGCCGTCTATGGCGGCCATGAGTATGGCAGTGTAACAGAGGTATGGATTTGCCGTGGCATCGGACGGCCTGAATTCAAAGCGCTTGTCCTCCGGTCTGGTGGCATAGGCCGGGATGCGTATTACGGCGCTGCGGTTTGCCGTGGCAAAACAAATCGTTACCGGAGCCTCGTAACCCGGAACCAGCCGCTTGTACGAATTTGTCGAAGGATTGGTAAACGCCATAAGTGCGGCTGAGTGGCGGAGTATGCCTCCAATGGCGAACAGCGCGGTTTCGCTCAGGCAGGAATAGCCGTTTTTGTCGTAAAATACCGGCTTTTTGCCCTTGAACATATGCAGATGAACGTGCATGCCGCTTCCCGCTTCGCCAAAAAACGGTTTCGGCATGAATGTTACGGTCTTCCCGTTTTGCATCGCCGTATTTTTGACGATGTATTTCAGCTTCTGTGTTCTGTCCGCTATATCGCGCAGTGTCGAAAATTCAACCTCTATCTCAACCTGCCCGGGTCCGCCGTTCTCGCTGTGGTGGTATTTAACCGGTACACCGTTGTCTTCAAGCAGGCGCACCATTCTGTTGCGCAGATCAAAGCTCGCATCATAGGGCAGATCGGCATGGTAGCCCTTGTGCGCCAAAACCTTGTAGCCCCGGTTGAAGCCCGGTTCGTCATAGGTTGAATCGCAGGTATTCCATTCCGCCTGTTCCGAATCAAGGTGTACCTCAATGTTATTCGGCTCTATTTTGAATTCCACGCTGTCCAGAACATAAAACTCAAACTCCGGTCCAAAAAGGCATCTGTCGGATATCCCGGTGTCCACAAGGAATTTTTCGGCTTTTTCGGCAATATAGCGCGGGTCGTCTTCGAAACGCTCGAAGCCGTCCCTGCCGATTTTGAAGATATCGCCAATCATGCTGAGCGTCGGCATTTCGGCTATGGGGTCAAGGAACGCGCTGGTAATGTCGGGGATAAACACCATATCCGATTTTTCAACCGTTAAAAAACCATAGCTGGAACCGTCGAAGCCAATGCCTTTCTTCAAAAGATCTTCTGTAAACCGTTCGGCAGGAATGGAAAGGTGATGCCACCTCCCCGCAAGGTCTATCTCCTTGAAGTCAATTATCTTGATGTTGTTTTTTTTGATAAAATCGGCGAGCTGTCCGTAGTTTTCAAACATTGTAGTGCCTCCATGTCAGATGAAAATCAGTGTTAGCATAACATAAAAATCCCTACCTGAACAACCGCTGTATCTCCCTGGCGTAGAGCGCCGAGATGCGGTGCCGCATAATATCCTGTTTGGCGGAAAGCTCCCTGCCCGTTTCAAAAGGCTTTGCCAGAAGAGCAAATTTATAAATACGCTCGAAAGGCTTAAAGCCGGTTTTGGGATTGATCCTCTCGCTCAGTTCGGAAGCGATCAGCTCGTTAATTTCCGGCTGCTGCAGCAATAGTTCATAGTCAACAATGGGGATGCTATGCTCCTCGGCAAAGGCCATGATCGCTTCCTGCCTGGGGACGATAAGGGCGGCGAGGAACTTTTGATCCTGGCCTGCGACCATGCAGTGCAGAATGTAGGGACTTTCTTTCATAATATGTTCTATGGGAACCGGCTCGACATTTTCGCCGCCCCTCAGCACGATGGTATCTTTTGCGCGGCCTGTTATGCGTAATTCATTGTCGTGGGAAAGCATGCCGATGTCGCCGGTGTTGAGCCAGCCGTCTTCGCTTAGCACTGCGGCGGTGGCATCGGGTCTCTGGTAGTAGCCCTTCATTACCTGCCTGCCTCTGACAAATATAAGCCCGTTGCGGCCCGGCGGCAGGGTTTTGCCGTTTCGGTCAATAATTTTCGCTTCAGTTTCGGGCAGCAGCTGACCGATGGTTCCCCGCCGCGAACGCTTGTACTGCCGCACGGTCAAAAGGGGAGCGGTTTCTGTAAGGCCGTAGCCTTCCTGGAGGCGCAGCCCGACCGAGTTGAAAAACAGGTCGACCCGCGCCGGCAGGCTTCCCCCGCCGGAAACCCCTGCCCTGAAGCGCCCGCCCAGCCGCCGTTTAAGCCGGTTAAACACCAGCACCTGGGCAAGGCCCCTGGCCGGCAAGAGGAGCAGCCAGGGGAAAAAACCGATTACCGAATCCAGCGGGCGGATGCGCCCCCGGAAGTTGGGCAACAGGCCAAAAGTCAAATCCCTGAAATGGGTGTGCATCATTGAAAACGAGACCGCCAGATCGAAAAGGCTTTTGGTAAAACCTCCCATCGATCTGACGCTGCGTGTGATGCCGTCCATTATCGCCTCCCAGACACGGGGAACGCATACCATCCAGTGCGGTTGTATTGCCTGAAAATCTGCCATCAGTATTGAGGAAACAGGTTTGGAATAGGCGATACTGGTCCGGTAGTAAAAAATCACATATTCAATTTCCCGCTCATACACATGCCAGACCGGCAAGACCGAAAGCCAGATGTCGGCGGGCTTAAGTTCCAGGAACAAAATGAAGGATGGCAGCTGGCAGAGGAAGTTGCGATGACTGAGCATGACTCCCTTCGGTTCGCCCGTCGTACCGGAGGTAAAAATAATGGTTGCGGTATCCTCCTCTTCCCCCTTGTCCATTTCCGCCTCGGCGCGGCCGCTCTGCATAGCCTCGTTCTTTTGTCCAAGGGCGATAACGCTGGCAAAGTAATGTACCGTTATGCCCGCCGCCGCCGCCGCTTCCTCGGTTTCTCTGTCTGTTGGGTCGAAGGTCACCAGGGTTTTCAGTTCCGGCAGTTCCGCCTTGCAGGAAAGAATTTTCAGTACCTGCTTCTGGTTTTCGACAAAGGAAAGCCGGCATTGTGTAAAGCCCAGAATGTACGCAAGCTCCTGGACGGTTATGTCGCAGCCCCTCGGTACGTCAACTGCTCCAAGAGAAAGGATGCCAAAATCACTGACCATCCACTCATGGCGATTGTCTGCAATCAGCCCGATATTGTCAGCCCTTTTGACCCCAAGCTCCATAAGTCCGGCGGCAAGGAAACACATTTCCTCGTAAAATTGCCGGTAGCTTTTCGACCTGAATGCCCCGGACGGGTCCTTGTAGTATTGAATGGCAATGTCCGGGCTGTCTTTGGCACGGGTTCTCATCATCAGCGGCAGGGTTTTTTCCATGCCGAACCTCCATTTTCTATGACAAAATACGATATAGTGTCATAATAGATTATCACAGGGATTATTGCAAGCGGGAAAAAATAAACCCCCCCAGGAAAAGGAGGTGAGGAAACCTGGGGGGCAGTTTGACGTAACGGCAGGTGTATCACAGAGATGCTGAAGCTGTAGATGATTGTTAGGCTAAAGCTGTAAAATTCATCTATTCCGTTTCATCATTCTAAAACAAATATATGAATTTTCAATTTCAGATTCAAGAAAATTCGTCAAACTCATTCCAGGGAAAACCAGTAGTATCATAAAATTATTCTATTGGCAGATAGCTTTATTTTGGCAGATAGCTTTATTTTCCCGGCATCATCCTGACAAAGGTTCCGTAGCGGTACACAGGTTCATCTTCCGGTACCGGCTCCGCTCTGGGAGCCGGTGCTGCCCTGGGTAAATCGCCGTGTACAACGGTAATGGTTTTGTTTTTCTCGATGACCTCGGCGATTTTCCGGCGGATGGCATAGGGGCGGGCAGCCATGCAAAACACCGGAACAGAGCCGCCGATGCCGGTGATAAAAAGATTCCCGTAACCGAATAACCTGCCCATCAACCCCTGGGTACAATATATGCTTTCTATACGATCGACAGGTATATCCATTATTTTCAGCCGGAGAATGCCTTTCTTTATCAGCAGCCGCCTGTTGGTAATGCCGAATTCAGAGCCTATAAACAGGAATATCTTCCAGACAAAAATCAGCAGAATGACGACAGCCCCCGCCAGAAATAAATTCCAGATAATCAGGTTGATTAACGAGGAGTGCGCAAGCCCCAGAACCATCCCTTCCGGGTCAGTGTAAGATTCGGTCAATACCCACAGAACCGTCAGTACAATGAAAACCGGCAGGGACAGTACCATGTGTTTTACGACAAACATCCAGTGCAGCACGGGCTTATACAGCAATTCTTCCCCTTCAAGGAAATTTTTCTTCCTGATAAACCTCATGGCCGGCCTCCGTTTTTGCTATTACAGGCAGTGTGATAGTATAATCCATGCGTATTTGGCTGTCAATAGAGTATTTATTTCAGCCGATATATGAAGGGGAGGGTTGAGATTTTTGAGGAATAACGGGGTTTTTACCCGCGTTACAGCTTTTTTCAGAAGAATGAAGCTGATGTGGCGCGAATTTATCAATCTGCGTGAAGACAATTTCAGGTATCGCCTTGCCGCCCTTGTCTCGGCGGCGGTGCTGGCGGCATTTGCCCTCGCATTAACCCTCTCACTGTTGGGTGCGGTGTTCGGCCTGAAGGCATTCAACCCGCTTTTTGGATCGTTTTTTTCCCATTCCTACGGAATACTTGCGTTTTTTATTCCGCTTTATCTTGGCTATGCGGCATTCGTTCTTGCCGATCCCCGCTGGAAACCGTCTCGTATCTATACCCTTGCCGCATCGCTTTTTCCGTTTCTCACTCTTGCCTTTGGTTTTATCATTATCCGTGATTTTGATTCTCTTGCTGAAAAATATACCTTTCTGGATTTTACCGGAAAGACGGTTTTTGGGCTGCTCATAGTCGTGCTCACCTTCTTTGAAGTAGTAGCACTGCAAATGCTGAGAAATGTCCTGTTCAGGGGGGAAGGGGAAGCAAAACGCTGGTTCCGGCGGGTAAAAGGCCCGTCCCTCCTGCCGCCGCCGAAAGCAAATTTGAAAGAAGTGTATGCAGAAGCGGCCGCTACGGGGGAATGGGTTGATCTGCGTACGCTTCATGCACAGGCCGATGAAAAGCCAGGTGATGAACAAATCGATCTTGATCTGCCGGCAGTCAGGCCGTTAAACAGCCCGCTTGCCCTTGAGTACCTGACCGAAAAAGAAAAAAATCGGGGGAAGGACAGCGCCGCCGGCAGTGTCGAGCGGGCGCTGGAAGAAGCGGAGATGGCGGCGGCAATGCACAGCGAGAAGGCCCGTAAAAAATCGGCAGGCCATTATGCGGGGCGTTCATCCAAAAGAAAATACAATGTTCCGCTGGATATTCTTAACCAGTACCCCGACGGCGAATACTGGGTTATCGATCAGGCGACCCGGGACGCGGCGGTTACGCTGAAAGAAACCCTTGAAGAATTCAAGATTCAAGCCGAGGTAACGGGAATCAGAAAGGGTCCGGTAATTACCATGTTTGAAATCCTGCCCGCGCCCGGAATAAAACTTTCCCGCATCATCAATCTGCAGGACAACATCGCCCTGCGCCTCGCCGCTTCCTCGGTGCGTATCGTCGCCCCCATCCCGGGGAAGCACGCTGTGGGCATTGAAGTTCCCAATGCGAAGCGGAATATCGTTTCGTTTAGGGAAATTATCGAAGGTGAACTGCAGCGTGAGGGCAAACGGCCGGAGATTCCCGTGGTTATGGGGAAGGACATTACCGGCGAGGCGCTTACCGTCGATCTGACCCAGACGCCGCATCTATTGATTGCCGGCGCGACAGGTTCGGGAAAATCGGTCTGCGTTAACTCGATAATTCTTTCGATACTGTATCTTCTGCCGCCTTCCGAATGCCGCCTTATCCTTATCGATCCGAAGATTGTCGAGCTGAAGCTCTACAACGATATTCCCCATCTGTTAACGCCGGTTATCACCGAACCAAAACGGGCATTTCAGGCGCTGCAGTACTGCATTTTTGAAATGGAGCGGCGCTACGCCTGCCTCGATTCAATGGGCGTGCGGGATATCCGTAATTACAACAAACGCGTCAAGGAGCGGGACCTTGCCAATGAATATCTGCCGTACATTGTGATAATCGTTGACGAGTTTGCCGATCTTATGGCGACTACGGGCAAGGAACTGGAGACAACATTGTCCCGCCTTGCCGCAATGAGCCGCGCCGTTGGCATTCACCTGGTACTGGCGACGCAGCGTCCTTCTATTGGCATTATCACCGGCCTTATCAAGGCGAATATTCCTACCCGCATCGCCTTTATGGTGGCCAGCATGATCGACTCGCGGATCATTATCGACACGCCGGGAGCGGAAAAATTGCTGGGCAAGGGCGATATGCTGTTCTCCGGCGTGGTTGACCCGTTCCCCGTCCGTATGCAGGGCGCATTTGTCTCGGAAGAAGAAGTTGAGGCGGTGGTCGCCCACGTTAAAACGCTTGGAGAGCCCGACTACATTGACGATGAAATTTTTTACGACGAGGACGAGGAAGAACTCAGTCCCTCGCTGTTTTCCGATGGCGATGATCCCCTGTACGACAAGGCGCTGGAGATTGTGCTGCAGCAGGGCAAGGCAAGCGCCAGTTTTATCCAGCGCCGCCTGAAAATCGGCTACAACCGCGCCGCCCGTCTCGTCGAAGAAATGGAACAAAAAGGCGTGGTTGGTCCGGCCCAGGGATCAAAGCCGAGAGAACTCTTGCGGGGAATATAAGTCCCTAATGTACATTACGTGCAACACGGAAGCCGACATAATTATGCGGCATTGACGGATTGGAGGCATACCGGTATGCGGAACGGAGGTACCTAAAACCGGAAGTCCAGCCTCCGCCGCGAATAACAGCTTCGTTGGAACCTCCCCTGAACCTGTGTCCGGTATGACCTGTTGGATCTGTTTGAGCGCCGGTTTCATAATATATATACCACAGATCCCAGCACCATTCGCCAACATTTCCAATTATGTCAAATAAGCCCCAGGGGTTTGCCTGGAAGCTGCCGACCGGTGATGTGTGCGCATAGCCATCATCATAATCCCTGGTTATGTCCCATTCAGCGTATGGATATACTTTCTCCGCGGATCTATCCAGCATATTCACTTTGCCGAACAGACTTTTCTCGTCCTGCCCGCTCCAGTACCGTGTTGTTGTTCCGGCGCGGCAGGCGTATTCCCATTCTGCTTCGGTCGGCAGCCGGTAGCCGTTGGCCTCCCGCGTCCATACTACATCCCGTGCGCTTATTGAATAGACCGGAGTTAAGCCATCCTGCCTGCTCAGCCAGTTACAGTAATGGGCCGCGTCATACCAGCTTACAAGGACCACCGGATGATTGTCGTCCTGATCAAAACCGGGATTTTTCCAGTTTGCGTCCGGTTTTACAACCCACCTTGTTTCCACCCAGACAGTTCCGCCGCCGAATCTTTCGGCGTCTGTCTGATATTTGGCGTCATCTGCAAAGCGGCGAAACTGGCCAACCGTTATCTGATGTTTGCCCATGTAAAAAGAACTAACCGTAACCTGATGCTGATTTTCATCGTTGGAACGGTCCGGTTCGCTCTCCGGGCTGCCCATGATGAATGTTCCGCCGTTGATTCGTACCATTTCGGGAGGCGTGTACCGGGATGCAGACGGCCGCGCTCGCTCAGATGCCGCCGTGGAAGATGCCCGGGAAGACGCCGGGGAAGCCGCTGCGGCAGACGTCCGCTGCCGGCCTGAATTACCAAGGAGATGCGATACCTTTGTTTCATCGGGGTCAATGTCCGATGTTGATGATACTTCGATAACGGCGCTTTCAACATTGAGCACTTTGATGCGGAAACGATATTCGCTTCCCGTGTCGGTTAACGACCCGGACACAACAAGCTGGGCGCCAAGTTTTTTGCCGATGGCCTGTGCGGATTCGTCGCTTACTTCGCCGGACATCTGGAAGTGTTCTTCCTGCCGTATTACATCAAGGTCGCTGCGGCTGACAACGACAAGCTTTCTTCCCTGAACCAAATGGCCGGACATTTCTTCAAGGACATACTCCGAGAACTGTTCAGACGGAGAATAAAAGTTTAACAGCGCGATTATCTGTCCCCCGCTGACATTTTCTTCAATTTCTTCAGCCGCTTTCTGAATTGCCTGATCCAGCAGTATTGTGTTTTTTTTGCCCATGTTTCCCGTGGCGCATGAAAAAGCGAAAAAAATTACAGCAAGAAATAACAATTTTTTATTCAACACAACTTCCTTGTGATATAGTATCAATTTCATTCGTTGTCCTCTATTGCCCTCTTCAGCGCCACTCCCATGTAACGGATATTTTCCAGCCAGTCCGGGGCGAGGGGGTCGAGGCTGATAAGCTGTGCGCCCACGGCATCGGCGACGGTCTTTGCGGCGCTTGTGGGAAATTGCGCCTGCACAAAAATTGCCGCGGGCTGTTCTTCCCTTGCCAGCGCGATCAGGCGGTTCAGGTCGCGGGGGCCGGGCGATTTGCCGCCGGTTTCTACCGCCTGCTGGCGTATGCCGAATTCGTCAAGAAAATAGCCGAAGCTGGGGTGGTATACAAAAATATTTTTTCCGTGCAGCGGGGCAAGCTCTTCGCGCAGGGCGGCAAATTCGCCGTCAATTTCCTGCACAAGCGAGCGAAAATTTTCTTCATAGTGCTCCGCCCCCGCCGGGTCTAGTACGGTAAGCGCGTCCCGTACATGGGCGGCCAATATCTTTGCCGGCTCACAGCCAAGCCAGGTATGCCGGTCGATGTCGTGGGGGAAATGTTCATCGCCGGCATGATCGTGATTATGCCCTTCATCGTTGTCATTGTGATCTTCCAGTTGTCTGAAAATAACCCCGGCGGTACCGTCGACAACGGGCAGGGCGGGGAACAACCGTTCTATTTTCGGGCGGAGGCTTATCTCGAATTCGGTGCCGGAAAGGATCCACGCGCCTGCTTTAGCAAGGCCGCTTATCTGCCGGGGCGTCGGCTCGTAGCTGTGGGGGTTCTGCCCCGGCCCTGCCAGAACCAGCGTTTCGGCCCTGCCGCCGCCGATGCGGGAGACAAACCAGGCCTGCGGCACAATGCTCACCGCGATTACCGGCTTGTCCGGCTGCCCGTTAGGGGTAACTTCGCCCTGCCGCGTACAGCCGCCTAACAGAAATATTATGCACAATATACTCACGCGAATTACATTACCCCGCATTGGTTTTCTTCCTTTTTTTTCCAAGGAATGCCCTGGCGCAGACGCCGATGAATCTGAGCCAGAACGGTTCCAGGCGGCGGCTTACTGTGACAAGCAGTTCCATAATGGGCAGATTTTGCGGGCAATGTGATTCGCACTTGCCGCATTTAACGCAGAGGCGCGAACTGCTTGAATGTTCCGATGTTAAACCGGTGCTGGTGATAAACTGTTTTACTCCTTCGATATAGCCCATCGAATAAATGGTGTTGTAGGAGGCAAAGCAGCCGGGGATGTTGACTCCTTTGGGGCAGGGCATACAGTAACTGCAGCCCGTGCAGCGGATCTTGCAGGCACGGTTCACTACATCAAGGGTCTGACGGAATGTGTCAAATTCCGCATCGCCGAGCATTCCCGCTTTGGCAGTATCGGCGAGGGAAAGGTTCTCCTTCAGCTGTGCCATGTCGTTCATGCCGGAAAGCAGAAGGGTTACTTCTTCCTGATTCCAGACCCAGTTGAGTCCCCATGCCGCCGGCGACAGTTTCGGGTTTGCCTTTTTGAAAATGTTCACCGCATCTTTCGGCAGGTTTGTGGCGAGCTTCCCTCCCAATAGCGGCTCCATGATCATAACCGGCATTTTTTCGGCAGCTTTCTTTAACCCCGTTACTCCCGCCTGAAAATTTTCATCGGAATAGTTGTACTGAATCTGGCACATCTCCCAGTCGTAATCATCAAGTACTTTCAGGAATTCATCGCGGCTTCCGTGGTAGGAAAAACCAATCCGGCGAATCATCCCTTCTTTCTTTTTTTGGGCGATCCATTCTTCTATTCCCCAGCTTTTAAGTTTTGTCCATTGGTCAAAGTCGGTGATCATGTGCATCAGGAAATAGTCGATATAATTTGTCCTTAGCCGCTTGAGCGACTGGTCAAAATAACGGTCAATATCAGCCGGGCTTTTCAGAAAAACCAGGGGCAGTTTTGTCGCAATATATATTTTTTCCCTTGCCTGGTGTTTGTCAAAAATCGATCCAACGGCTTCCTCGCTGCCCTGGTATATCCAGGCCGTATCAAAATAATTCACCCCGCCTTCAATGGCATATGTGACCAGCTCCTCGGTTTTCTTCATATCAATGCCGGTAATATTCCTTGGGAACCGCATGCACCCCATACCCAGCACGGATAGTTTATTTCCCGATATTTTATCTATTCTGTACTGCACAAATCCCTCCATCATCAGTATAATGAAAAAATGACGCAGAAAAAAGCCCATTGTCTTTTGCTTGTCCTTATTATTGCGGCGGTATACGCCGGGGCGCAGGAATATAATTCAGTCCCCCTTGACCATGAAGCCTACGATATAATTGAAATGGGAATTATGTACGGGATAATTTCCCCGCCGCCTTCGGCAAAACCCTGGCCTCAAAGTACGGTTACAAAAATGCTGTGGGAAATACTTGACGATCCGGGGCAGGTATTGTCATCGCGGGAACTGGATGCAGTCAGCAATGTCTATGATACTTTTGATCGGAAAAGCGGACTCGATCTAAAAGAAGGAAGATACCGTGCCGAAGACGGCAACGATACTTTCGAAACAGGTCTTGCATGGGAAAGTTTTTTTTCAGTCTCGGCGCCGGATGGTTCGATTGCAAGCGTAAACACAATGAAATTGTACGCCGCCGGCGATTTTGCCTATTATTTTTCTTGGAATGTTACTGCGCTGGGAGAATTTCTCTACATTGATCGGGATAATGTTGTTTCGCCGTTTTTTCCCTATACCTGCAGCAGGACATGGGACGGCGGCGTTCTTTCGCTGCGCAATGCCGGCGCCTATTCAGCATGGCCCGGCGATCCTGCTGTGGCGGGCGGGTTTTTTGCGGAATTAAACGGCGCTTTTTTAAATGAACAACTGCATCTGCGCATCGGCCGTCTTCGCCGTGACTGGGGGCCCCAGGCAAACGGCACTTCGCTGTATTTGAACGCGCATGCCCGCCCCTTTACCGCGATTGAGGGAACATATTCGCCGCTTGCCTGGCTGAATCTTTCGTTAATGAACGGTGCCCTTGAGTATTTCAGGGAAGACAAACGATTGCCCGACAAGGGGCCTTTCGTCAATATGATCTCAATGGGACAGGTTGAAATTAATCCGGTAAGGTTTTTTCACTTTGGAATGGGCGGTTCTGTGATCTGGCTTGATCAGATAAATGCGGCGTTTTTTGCCAACCTCGAACTTCGCGTACCCCGCCTGCTGAAATTGTGGGGGAGCCTATTTGTGGATCAGGTAGATTCGTTTCCTGATAATTTCTTTAATATGAACAACAATAATTACGCGTACCAGGCGGGACTCAAGGTACTTGTCTACTGGCTTCCCTTTGGCGTCTTTACCATTCGTTATACGAAAGTCGAGCCGTATTGCTATACCAATGCGTATGATAGATATAACGGGAAACCAATACCTTCGTCTTCCGCCCATGCCAACGGAGGGGAAAGCCTGGGCCATTATATGCCGCCCAATTCAGAAGAGCTGCTGCTGCGCCTTGAATCGAGACCATTTCCGGATATTAAGGCCTATGTTCAATTTCAATCAATGCGTCACGGCGCTGATTACGGAGACTGGGCGGTACCGGGCTCTTCAATTCGGGACAAGCTGACCGATGGCAGTTCAAAGAAATATTTTTTAATGGACGGCGCATACCGCCAGGACAATGTGATTAAACTGGGAGGTTCCTGCAACATTAGGGCATGGGCAGTACCGGTTTCCGTTTATGGCGAAATGGGCCTTGTGATAAGGCGTTTTACGATTAACGGCGATGCCGGCGTTGGCAATGAGGCGGACTACGAGCCGCTGGATAACAATGTTTACCGTGCCGGAAATAATTTTATTTTTTCTGTCGGGTTTAAGGTTTTTTCACATTAACAGCAGAAAAACATAACTACGGTAATGATGAGTAATGTTCAAGAAAACGTTTCATCCTGTCACTGGAAGGGTTATCCAGTACATCCTGAGGGGGGCCGTATTCAACGACAACGCCTTCATCCATGAACAGGATAGTATCGGCGACCTGCCTCGCAAATTGCATCTCATGCGTTACAATGATCATTGTTGTGTTTTTTTCCGCAAGGCTGCGTATTACCTTGAG
>Ga0082212_10001600_pt1 | contig 33366 bp, 18 predicted proteins | sample TergutNt197P3_FD_71548 | JGI IMG/M metagenome (GOLD analysis project Ga0082212, IMG submission 71548) | Neocapritermes taracua P3 segment gut microbial communities from Petit-Saut dam, French Guiana - Nt197 P3 | ecosystem: Host-associated > Arthropoda: Insects > Digestive system > Gut ... | reverse complement strand
TCCTGCGTCTGTTCCGCCGCCTCGGTTTTTTCTGCTACAAACAAGTCGTAATCGCCTTTAATAGATTCTACCCGCATACGGTCTACAAGGTTTCCGGGTTTTACAAACAAACCGATAGAGATACCCATCAAAACAGCAAACAGGGTAGTAGCCAGATAATAAGTGATTGTTTTTATACCCAGACGCGAAAACGTTTTGATGCTCTCTAAACTCAAAATTCCTTTGACAAGCGAAACAAAAATCAAGGGAATGGCAATCAGTTGTAACAATCGGATAAAGAGTTGCCCCCAAGGGACGATCCAATGATTGACAAACCTTTCTCCCTTGAAATGGATAGCGATGAAACCGATGATAATTCCGGTAATCATCCCTGCCAATATTTGCATATACAAAGGGAATGAGGATTTTTTCTTTTTATTATTTATTAATATATTCATATTTAACCATTTGCGTTATTATTATGACAACAAGCATTAAGCACAAACCGTTTTTCTTCGTAATAATACGAGTAATCAATTCCTTTCATAAACATTTCGAATCTGTTGATTTCATCGGTCAGGGCATTTTTCAGCAAGTTTTTCAAACAGGTACTTTTTACTGCGCTCATTACCATCGCGTTCAGGTAATCGTTTTTATTGATTTTACTCCAGTCTACGCATTTTTTCAAGCGTTTTTTCAGTATCATTTCAAACCAGATGCGCGTACTTCGCCCATTGCCTTCCATAAACGGGTGGGCGATGTTCATTTCTATATATTTATCGACAATTTCCTCGAATGTGCTTTCGGACCTTTGTTCAATTTGTTGTAATGTGGCGCCTTTAAAGTACGCAACTGCAAACTGAAAACCGTCTTTGGAAATGTTTTTTTGTCTTATTTTTCGTGCAAAATCGTAAAGCCCGCCAAAAATATATGCATGAATTTGTTGCAAACATTTGGATGTTCCAATATCTTTTGGATTAACAAGATTGCTTTCAAAAAAAATATATGCCTTTTTTTTGCTTTGTCCGTCGATGCTGTTATCGCTGTAAATAAACCAGTCAAGGAATTTGATGGCTTTGTTACTGGAGAAATGTGTGGCAAGCGTTATCACGCAGTTATTGTCAAGAACATTTGACTGACGTATTTTGCCGTCAGGACTTTCGATCTTGAACTGGGTAGTGGCGCTACCGATTTGATGATTCTCTATTTTGAGTTTGGCTTTCAGGTATTTCCAATAGTTTCGGGCTTTTTCGTAATCATCGTATTCGCCCAAAACGGCTACGATTTCCAACACAGAAAACCACCATTTGTTGTTTTCTTCGTCCCAGATAGCGCGAACTTCGCGGTCGTCAAAAAAAAGGATTGATATTTTATTCATACTTGTCGAATGTGCTCTGGATTGCTTCGTTCCTACTAATGACGTCACATTGCAACGCCATTATAATCAACCAAATACAATTTGTGTTTAACGGCTAATTTTTGCAGTAAACGCATCTCTCTTTGTTCTAATTGTACGGCATATTGTTTTGCGCCCTGTTCAACATAATCTATCCCCATAGTGAGCGCATTATAAAAAGCGATGGCTATTTTTCTGGCGCCTGCCTTAATAGCGATCGGCGCCCCTTTTCTTCCTTTTAACCTTTTTATAAAAACGCCTATAGCGCTGTCTTTACTGTTCATTAAACTTTGAGCTGACTGACGGAAAATAAGTCCTGCATTATTTGAAGTGCATTTAAGACCTTTTTTCATTTTCCCGCTCTGTTTGTTTTTGGGGCTTAATCCTAACCAACTTACAAACTGTTTTACGGTTGGAAAGCGACTCATATCGGTACCGACTTCACCTGCCAGACGAAGCATCGTACTGTCGTTGATGCCTGCCACCGATGTGAGATTTACTCCGCCATTGATTTGAACCATTGTTTTATGCAAGTCTTTTATTTGGGGATTATGATGCCGTGCCGGTTTGCTTGAACTTGTTACCTCTATATGCCTGTTGTTTTGATTCAATTTTTCAAGCAATTCGGCTATCTGCCGTTCTACGTTCCGGATGGATTGCTGATGTTCATCCCATAACCGGAGATTCTCTTTCAGCAGCATAATATACGACTGGTGGTAAGTACCTTCAAGAGATTTGATCACATCCTCCATTTTCTTTTTCTGAATGCGCTCATGGCACAGGCAAGCCAGTTTTTGCGGGTCTCGTTCACCATCTATAATGGCTCTTATGATGCGCAAGCCGCTAGCTCCATGGATTTGAGAAATCACGTTCCGGAGTTTGATGTTCATCAATTCCAGGTATTTCTGCATCTTGTTGACGTAGGTACTGCCCATTTCAACTAAATCCATCCGTTCACGAGATAATATCCGAAGTTCCTTGTACAGGCCCTCAGCCACGATGCTTTCGCGCAGTATCCCGGCTGAATACAACTTCTGTATCCACTGACTGTCTTTTACATCCGTTTTCCTGCCCTTGACCTGTTGAACCTCGCGGGGGTGAACTAAACAAACTTTTATGCCATACTGTTCCAGCATCGCATAAAGGCTCATCCAGTATACGCCGGTCGCTTCCATGGCTGCCGAAGCAATACCGTTCTCTTTTAAATACTTGCAACACAAATGATAATCGGAGGTGAATGTCCCGAATTTTACAACCTGTTCCCCATCTATGGAAACAAAAATCTCTCTCGAACCGATGTCTATGCCGGCTCCGTTTGCATGAATCTCTTCAAATTTTACTGCTTTTTCCATCACTGTCTTTTAGTAATAACTCATGGTTCAAAGGGAAAATTCGCAAAACTGCGGGTATGCTACTAAGCGGGAATTGCTCTTTTAAAAAACGTATCACCAATTTCTACTTTACCATCCTTTGAAGCAAGACTCGCAAACAAGCAACAAGCATTAATCGAACCACTGCTACACTACCATGATTTTTTTTGCAAATATACGCATTTCTTAATTCCCCCGTCATTTCACGCTACTTGATTGCAAATCATACCCATTCGCAATGACGGGATGCGACAATTTGAAATGCACCCAAATCTTACACCTCCAAAAATTATATAATAGGGACATAAAACGAGGATGCTTCGCCGAACTGAAAATTTTAAAAAAAAAATGTAAAAAAAATTTGATAATAAAAAAAAGATGTTTAAATTTGCGGCGTAAAAAACAAAAACGATAAAAAATATGAAGTATAAACCATGAACCGTGTGAACAATTTTTTTAAAATATGAGAAAAACCAAATGTTAAATTTTATAAGTTATTAACTATGATTACATTAGAAAGTAAAAAGAAAGCATGGCGACTGCCTCTATTGGCGGTAGTCGCAATTACGGTGGTCTTCTTTTCATGTAACGATGAAACGACGCCCGGTTCGGCGACCTCACATGACCCGAACAAACCTGTTAACATTTATTCCTTCCAGCCCGATTCGGGAAGGATCAGGGACCAGTTCCTGATTAATGGAAGTAATTTTGGTAACGATCCATCTCTGATAAAAGTTACTTTTAACGGTACCAGTCAGGCATTGGTACTCGGTTGCGTGGACGACCAGATTTTGTGCTTAGTGCCGCGCTGTACGGATGGATTAGTTGAAGTATCCGTACAGGTAGGCGATACGCAAGACAAAACCCTGCCCAGACGGTTTAAGTACAAATCAAGCCGTCAGGTTATTACGGTTGCCGGAACAGGCCAGTCTGCCAATGATTTCGACCACGGTGTATTAGACCGTGCAATCATTGACCCTGTTTACATTGGTATCGACCAGAATCAAAACATTTTTGTGACCACCACCAATGACCGGTTAGTCACCATCAATGAAGAAGAAAATACCATCAGGACGCTCCTGACCGTTGACCAGGGTTTTACGCACCGTTGTACGCCGGTTATCCATCCGTTGACCAATTGGGTATTGCTGGGACACGAATCGGTGCGCGACCGCTTTTTGATGCTTGATCCCAAAAGCAACTGGGCGCCTACCTTGAGTTTTATTCGGAACTGGAATGTAGGTCCTATGGGAACATGGGATGGTGAAGATAAACCGCCACGCACGAAATATTCCGTACCTTCCGGTAATAATATTCACCATTACTGCCTGTTGTATTGCGAGTATGATGGCTTCTATTACGCGCGTTACGGCCGCGCTAATGATAACGGACATATCGTACGAATTGACCCGAACACGTGGAACGCAACCATCATCGGTATGACGCCTCCGGGATGTACGTACGGAATGGCATTCAACACCTGGCGCGACCCCGATGACCCCGACGACCTTGAAAAAAGCAGGACCTGGGAATTATGGATGTGCTACGCAGGCGACGATGGCGCAAACAGTCAGTTACAACATTCAATTTGTACGATCGATGTCCGTGACACATTAAGGTGGAGGGATTTACCGGAGAACGCAACCGCAGCAACGCATCCTTATGGAACAGATGCGTGGTGGTTGGATATTATGTCTTCATGGAAAAGATTGACGGCGCAAGGTCGAGGACATCGGGATGGACTGTTACAGCAAGCGCAGTTTGCAGGACCAAGGCAAATGAATTTCGACGATTCCGGCGTTTTATATGTGGGCGACAGTTACAACCATTGTATCCGCAAGGTCGATACAAGGACAGGCATTGTGTCGAACTATGTAGGCATTCCGGGCGTTAGTTCACCCTTCTCGGATGGAAACGAGAAAGATGCTACCTTCCGCGAGGTACACGGCATTGTGAGCATCATTACGCCAAACGATTATCTGCTCTATGCCTCCGACTGGGGCAATAAGCGGATTCGCAAAATTGCCGAAGAATAATTTATTTACATTAGAAATAGTAAACTATGCAAAAAATATTTAAATACATATTAATATCTGTACTGGCAGTGGCAAGTCATTCTTTGTCGGCACAGCAGAGCGGTACAACTATAATGGTTGAAGGTACGTGCTATGAGGCGACAACCGGCGAGACGTTACCGGGCGTTGCCGTTACCGTCCAAGGACGTCTTCAAGGTACACAAACCGATGCAAACGGAAAATTCAGCCTCAGAGCAGCTGTAGGCGAAACGATGGAATTCAATTACATGGGCTTCGAAACATATAAGTATTTGGTAGTCGGAGCCATTTCCAATCTGAAAATTGAAATGAAAGAATCCACGCTGCAAATGGATGAAATTGTGGTGACAGCGGAAGGGCAGCGGCGTAGACTCTCAACGACGGCCGCAATTTCCTCAGTAAATACAAAAGACCTTCAAGTACCCGCCCCTTCCATCGCCAATATGTTGGGCGGTAAAGTGGCCGGTATCATCACGATGCAAGCCAGCGGCGAGCCGGGAAAAAACTTAGCTGAATTTTGGGTGCGCGGTATATCTACTTTTGGCGCCAACTCTTCTGCTTTAGTGCTTATCGACGGCTTGGAAGGCGACCTGAACTCTATTGACCCTGCCGACGTCGAGGCGTTTTCGATATTGAAAGACGCCTCCGCAACGGCTGTCTATGGCGTACGTGGCGCAAACGGAGTAGTGCTTGTTACGACCAAACGCGGTGAATCGGGAAAGCTGTCCATCACAGGACGTGCCAACACGACTCTGTCGCATATTCGAAAGCTGCCTAAGTATCTCCGCTCTTACGACTATGCAATGCTTACCAACGAAGCGCTGCAAGTACGGGGCGAACTACCTCGTTACAACGACGTTGAGTTGCAAATCATCAAAAACGGATTAGACCCCGATTTTTATCCGGATATTAACTGGCAGGATGAAATCATACGCCCTACGTCGTGGAAGCAAACTTACTATGTCAGCGGACGCGGCGGTAGCGATGCGGCACGTTACTTTGTCAGTCTCGGCGGCTCGTCCGAACAAGGCGCATATAAAGTAGAGAAAGGGAATTATTACACACAAAATGTAGGGTACAATACTTATACCTTTCGTCTGAACTTAGACCTTAATATGTCGCCGACTACGGTGTTAAAATTCAATTCCGACGCTTTCATGTCTATCAATAACCGTCCCGGCGGTCCGGACACATCCGATCAGATATGGAATATGCAGGCTTATGTTACGCCGATCCTATTTCCTATCGTCTATTCAAACGGGCAATATCCTTCAGGAGGCTCGTCCGCATATTCTCCCTATATGATGCTGAATCATTTCGGAAAAACCAAAATGACAGATTACAAAATGAAATTTTCCATCATTTTGGAACAGGATTTGAAATTCATTACGGAAGGACTAAAATTCCGACTCTTGGGCGCTTACGACCGTAATGGAGGATATGGGGAAATACGCTCGCAATTGCCTGCCATGTATTTGGCGGAAAGACGCAATAACAGGGGCGAATTACTCACTATTCAAACCTATACCCCCAGCGATCAGGAGATGTATGAGTCTTATAATGAAAACGCATTCAGGGCATTCACCCTTGAATCGAATTTCAGCTACGAACGTGTTTTTAACGATGACCATCGCGTAGGCGGAATACTGTTTTTTCATTTAAACGACCAACAGAATACCAGGCAATGGGTTGACCAGATGTCTTTATTAATGGGTTATGCACAGATACCCAAGCGATATTTACGTTTGACCGGAAATGTACGTTACAGTTATCAGGATACCTATTTGTTTGACTTTAACTTTGGCTTCGCCGGCACCGAAAACTTTATGCCCGGTAAACAGTATGGTTTTTTCCCTGCTGTATCTTTTGGTTGGGTGCCTTCGAGCTATGAATTTGTGAAAGACAACCTGCCTTGGGTCAACCTGTTTAAGATTCGTGGTTCGTATGGTATGATAGGCAACTCCGACATCGGCGGTACGCGCTTTCCTTATTTGAGCTTCCTCGAAACCATAACCAGAGGGAGTGTATGGGGTGGAAATACACCGGAGGCAATGATCTATATTTCTCGTGTAGGCGCTGATAATTTAGCATGGGAAAAAGCAATCAAATCGAATCTTGGTTTCGATGTGAAATTGTTGAAAGATAAATTCGAACTCACGGTTGATTTATTCAAAGATAAGCGCGATGGTATATTCCAGCCGCGTGTACAAATACCGGCTTATGTAGGCCTTACGAATGCTTCCTGGGGTAACGTAGGGGGTATGATTTCGTGGGGTACCGATGGAAACATCTCCTATACCTACGACTTCAGCAAGGATCTGAGCGCTACGGTACGCAGCAACTATACCTACGCTAAGAACAAAAGAACCAGAGATGAAACGCCCAACTATGAGTATCCCTATCAGTACAACATCAACCAACCCAACGATGTGTGGCGCGGTTTGCAATGCCTTGGTTTCTTTAAGGATCAACAGGATATAGACGCCAGCCCCACACAAGCCTGGGGTAACGTTATGCCGGGCGACTTGAAATACAAAGACGTCAATGGCGACGGTGTTATTAACGAAGATGATGCTGTTCCCATTTCCTACAGACAAATGTTTCCATTATTTGTCTATGGCTTTGGCGGCACGGTTAATTATAAATCTTTGTCGGTGGGCTTTTTGTTCAAAGGAACCGGCAAGATGGACTATTATAAAAACGGTGCAGGCTACTTTCCTTTCATTAACGAAAAAACGGGAAATGTGCTGCAACAACATGCCGATCCTGCTACGCGCTGGATACCTAAATGGTTTTGCGAAGAAAACGGTATTGACATGAAATATGCCGAAAATCCGAATGCACAATTGCCACTTTTACAATATGGGTATAATCGAAACAATTCCCAACTTTCGGATTTCTGGAAAGACAATGCCCAATACTTACGTTTGCAGGAGGTAACCATCAATTATAACCTGAAAAATGCAATCCTTAAAAAGGTGGGCATACAATCACTCGACCTTCAATTGGTGGGCAACAACCTCCATGTCTGGGATAAAGTGAAGATTTTTGATCCTGAACAGGCAAATAGATTGGGTGCGGTTTATCCTATCCCAACTACGTATTCTTTCCAATTGTATATTAACTTGTAATCATTTTGAAATATGAAGACAATTATTTTTAAGAAATTTTTTGCGATAGCGCTTATCGTCATCACAGGCGTATTTTCTTCATGCAATTACCTAAGTATAGAAAAATACGTTGAAAATGACCTGAAACTCGATTCGGTTTTTACTCAAAGACGTTTGCTTGATGCATTTATGTGGGGGACGACAAGATACTTACCCGCTGATGAAGGTAATATAATATTCGGCCCCTTTACGCCGGGTCCGTTAGCCACCGATGAAGGATTTTCACATTATAGAACATCTGCGGGTTTGTCTTTTGTTTTGGGACAAATAAACGCAAGTTATCTTGGTAGTTTTGATTCGAACATGGGCGGATGGACCGTCTGGTATCAAGCCATTCGACATTGCAATCTCGTCCTTTCGCGCATGAATGAGTGTCAGGATTGCCTCAAAGTCGATATTGAACGTATCACAGGCTATACAAAGTTTATGCGCGCATACGCGTACTACCTTATATTGATGAACCACGGGCCGGTTATTCTAATAGGCGATGAGGTAATTGCCAACAATGAAGAAATCGCCTTTTACGACCGTCAGCGCGATCTGTACGATGATTGTATCGACTATATCTGTAAGGAATTTGAAGAGGCGGCCATCGATTTACCATACCGTCAACTCAATCAGGTCATGGATTTTGGTCGTCCTACGAAAGGAGCCGCATACGGACTCGTAGCCCGATTGAGGCTGCAACATGCCAGCGACCTGTACAACGGTGGCGCTTCAGCCAAATCCTATTTTGGAAACTGGACACGCAAGACCGATGGCAAGCACTATATTCAACAGGTGTATGACCCCGGCCGTTGGGCTTTAGCCGCTGCAGCTGCAAAAAGGGTCATCGACTTGTCAGATAGTAGAGGGAAGCTGTATTATTTACATACCATTAAACTGGCGCCGGGCTTTATGCTTTATAAGGAATCGCGCGTAGAGATGGAGATTGACGAAGAAACAGGCGAAGAAAAAGAAGTAGAAGTCATTACCGGCGGTTTGCCTACCAATACCAGGGACCCGAATTATCTCAATGATTGGAGCGACGACGGCAACGGCGGCGCCGGCGGTATCTGTCCGTATCAATCCTATCTGTATATGTTCAGCGGAGATGCGGAGATGACCGGTATTGCCGAATTTATCTGGGGACGAAACTCGCCTTCGATGACAGGCACTACACGATATTCCTTTCCGCAAACCAATAACGGATTAAACAGCGTATGTGTAACTCAAAAAATTATTGACGCTTACGAAATGAAAGATGGAACCTCTATTACCAATTCTACGCTGTACAATCCCAATGGTTTTACGCCTAAACGGCTTGAACCCTTTTTGGATTACCGATTAAATTTGGGCGTGAGTAATATGTATGTCAACCGCGAACCGCGTTTTTATGCTTCCATCGGTTTTTGTGAGGCTTTTTGGCCTAACCGTTCAACAACAAATGTTGCAAACAAAGACCTCACCGTTCAATATTATGTCGATTCGTCCGACGGAATGTCAGGCCCCAATCCCGACGACTACCCCATCACCGGGTATGTACTCAAGAAATGGGTCAGCAACAATGACGCATGGAATAACGGCGAAGGCGCCATTCAACTCCCAAAACCTTTCCCTATGATCCGTTATGCCGAAATTTTATTAGCCTACGCCGAAGCGTTGAATCAGTTAGATAAATCTTACACGGTTCAACTCGACGGCAGGGATGTAACAGTCTCCCGCAATAAGGACCAGATCAAATGGGCGTTCAATCAGGTGCGCTACCGTGCAGGTTTACCCGGGCTTAACGACGCCGATGTAGAAGATGCAGGATTAGTCATGCAAAAGATCAAACGCGAATGTATGGTGGAATTTCTGTTTGAAAACCGTCGCTATTTCGATGTGCGCCGCTGGGGCGATTACGAGGCTTCGGAGAACCAACCTATCATGGGAATGAATGTTTCAGGCACCAAAGCGGCTTACTATCAAAAGATGATCGTGCCAAGCGTGCGCGTCTCACAGCGGGTAGTCGATCGTAAAATGATTTTTCTGCCTATACCGAAGTTGGAAATGCTAAGATTGCCTAAGTTTGACCAGAATCCGGGATGGTAAAATTTAATTGAAAATTGAAAATTTACAGTTTAGGATTTTTAATAATTAAGAATTTTTTACAATTCATTAAATTAAGAAATATGAAATATAAGAGTATAATTATGATTTTTGCATTTTTTGCAACGCTTTTTAGCGCATGTGATCGCAATGCAATTTTTGAAAGAGAGATGTATAAGGCGCGTGTTGCCTTGAAAGGCAATATGAGCGGCGGGTTCAACATCGTCGAGCAGGAACACGATTTGGATAAAGCCGATGCAAACGGCTGGTCGTCGGGATTCATCTCAGCCAACGTTGGCGGCGCATTACCCACAGAAGAGAGTATTGTCCTGAACATGATTGTTGACCCGACTTTGTTAATGGAATATAATCAGGTTAATTTCGGGAGTGACGACTACCGGTATGCGCGACTGCTCGCGTCGGATAAGTTCAGGATTCCTCAAATGACCATTACAATTCCTGCCGGCGAACGGGGAGGGATCATGCCGATACAACTTAAACTCGAAGACCTTTCGCCCGACAGCATCTATTTTATTCCTTTCAAGGTACAAAAATGTTCTGCTTACGAGTTAAATCTTGAAAAAAGCGTCTTATTGTACCGGATTCAGTTTAAGAATTTCTGGACAACGACGCAAGATATTACTGAGTACAGCCATCGTGGTTTTCGTCTGCAGGCCACTCAGTTGGATCAAGAACCGCCCGCTACGCGTACGCCTACCTATTTGAATAAACGGATTTCGCCCATTTCAAAGAACGAGATAAGGGTCAATTTCGGCACAAAAGCATTCAGCCCCGATGATGATCCCCAACAAATGATTCCTAAATGGTGCATGAGGATCATGATAGAAGATGACGGAAATCTGACGATTGAACCCTGGGATAAAACGAACCTTGGCCCCGGAGAAACGCTTAAGCAGGTAAAACGCGATAATTTCGATGGCCTTGATCGATTTTTGAATACGTACGAGTTGTGGGACGACGGATTTGGAAGATTCTTCAGAATTTTCCGCCTCTGTTATGACTACACTGATCCTGATTCTAAAATCGAATACAGGATGTGGGAAGAGTTGAAACTTGAATATAGAGAACAGAAAATAAAATAAACTTTTTAATCATGGTAAAGAAAGATAAAATACAGTATTTAGGCAGTTTATTGATGATTGCCTTGATTGTAGCCCAAGTCGGCTGCAAGGATTTTAAGTATGATACCTATTCGGTAACCGACACGCCATACATCGACCATACAGCGATAAATCTTTATTTAGGAACCGATGCGGCGATGGCTTCCATACAATTGAATAGCAGCCCTGCTAACGCGGCGTTAACATGGACAAGCCAGAATACCGCTGTCGCTACAGTGTCCTCAACCGGACTTGTCACAGCGACAGGCGAGGGCTATACCAATATCATCGTGTTGTCCGATAACGATCAGTTCACGGTGAGCGTTCATGTGATGCAATGGGTTCCGGTGCAAAGCATTGAATTAGACATGGAATTTGTACAAAAGTATTGGTACGGCGTGATGGACAGGTTCAAAGTCAATGCTTTGTTCGAACCTACCAATACTACCGAAAGAGATTTGGTTGTATGGACTACGTCTGATCCGTCTATTGCTACCGTTACCAACGAAGGATGGGTGACGTACAGGAATGTCGGAATAGTAATCATTACTGCTAAAGCGAAAGATGTCGAAAGGTCGGTCACATTAAAAGTAGAAGCTCCGCCTTTGTATAATCGTAATGACATCGAATTTATTGATAGAGCCAACTGGAAATTCCCCGGCTATCAGGATGGAAATCAAGATGCGCAAATAGGTTATAGCTCGCAGGCTACTAACGAAGGCGGAACGCCTAACGGCAGGGTGATAGCCATGATTGATGGCGCTGAAGGTACATTCTGGCATGCCCGCTGGAGTCCCGCTTCTACTTTCCCTCATTGGTTTATTATTGATCTAAACGAAGAGGTTGAGCTTGGAGGCATCATGTACAGACGTCGTTCCGGCGATGACCGCGGCTCTACCGGATTCCAGCTTTTTACAACAGGGTTGGACCTCTCATACGATCAGACAATACTGTCAGAGCCTTCCATCTGGGAAGCATGCGGTCGTTTTTCGCATCCCGCTAACACAGACAATTATCTCTGCTTTCCAATTTTGCCTCCCTATCCAAAGGCGCGTTATGTTAAATTCGTATTTGGCCCCGAGTACAAAGGAACAAGCGATTATCCCATGATTTCCGAAATTGGACTTTTCAGACCCAGAGTAGAAGTGGAACCCGAACCGGAACCCGAACCGGAACCCGAACCGCCATTCAGACAAGACTGGTTATATACCGTTGAGACGCTTGAGGGAAATTTTCTTGATGAATGGGGTTGGGCTTCAACAGGCACAGAGTACAATAGATGGTTTAAATTTATTGATGAAAAAACAGTGGCCACCTGCTGTGTGGATTGGGGCGCTGCATGTTCAAGACCCGATTGGAATTTGGATGACAATGGAGAATATTCCTATTATATTACTTTAACAGATACACCGCCGGTGAACGGTGTGTATCAGGTTGACATATCTTATAAGGATCTCGTTTTCTTCAATAATAAAAGTACGTATGATAGCAATACCAATGAATTTCATCTGGAATTTGAAATGCAGGATGATTGGGATGGCGATCCGGGTTATAAGATTGTGGAACGGGCAAAAAATAGACGAGCCAGATAATTCTAAATAATATATTATTAAATGAATATTCAAATGAAAAAAAGTATTTTGGGTTTTGCTGCGATAATAGTATTCGCGGCGGTATTCATGTCGTCCTGTAAAGACGATGAAAATGAAAAAGAAATAGCGCTAACACTGAGCAGCGTCAAGATGAGTCATGCTAAGATTGATGTGCCTGTAGGCGATGGAATATGCGACAGTACTTTTGTGCTGACTTATGATCTCGTGCCTGCAAAAGCGAAGAATATAGAGTCGATAACCTGGAGCAGCAGCAATACAGGTATAGCTTCCGTGTCGGTAAGCGGATTAATCACATCCGTCTCTTTGGGAACTTCAACCGTTACCGTTACGGTAAAAACAACCGACGGAAAGACGTTTACCGACAAATGTGACGTCACGGTTGTTCCTTCCCCGATAGCTGTCGAAAGCATAGAATTTGAATCTGATGGGCATGAACTCATACCTAACGGAAAGGTCACGCTGAAACCTGTTATTTTACCGGAAAACGCCTCCAACAAATCGCTGAACTGGGAATCTAATAATTATAATGTGGTTGATATTGATGATAATGGCGTGGCAACAGCTGAGGCTCTTGGAAAAGCTATTATTACGGCTACTACCGTGGACGGCCAGCTTAAAGCGCGTATCAATGTTACCGTCGTCGGAGTGGCCGTATCTAACCTTACGTTACAAGCGCCGGGGAAAAGCCTGGAAGTTGACGAAGAAGTACAATTAGTAGCCACTCTGCTGCCGACTGACGCCACGAACCAAAAATTAGTATGGACGAGTGAAGACCCGTTGATAGCCACAGTTGACACGCTCGGTAATGTAAAAGCTGTGATGATTGGAACGACAAACATCACAGTCGCCACCATAGCGAGCGGACATAAGGCTTCGTGTGAAATTGAAGTTGTACCAACCGACTTGAAAGGAATTTCGTTAGAGGATAATGCCGACGAGGTTAAGGTGTTCGACGACATTAACAAGGATCGTACCTTAGTCGTAACCTACATCCCTTCCAATGCTACAAACAAGAATATTACATCTTGGACAAGCAATAATACGGCTGTGGCTGATGTCGATCAAAACGGTAAGGTAACCTTCAAAAGCTCCGGTATGGTTAGCATATCAGCTACCGCTGAAGAAGGTGGATATTCAAGCAGTCTGGATATTGATGTTGATTATAATGCAAGGATCAACCAGGCAAAATGGTCTATTGTAGGGTACAATGATAGCTGGAACGGCACCAATACGGCAGGACCGGGATGGAGTTCGCAGGCAACAAACGAAGGCGGCGTAGATTCACCCACAGGAAGGGTCACAGCCATGCTTTCGGATGATGTGAACATCTTCTGGCACTCCAGCTACTCGAGTCCTGCTCTTGACTATCCACACTGGTTTATCGTTGATCTGGGCGAAGAGATAGATGTTGATGCTGTGATGTTACAACGCCGACAAGGAAACGGCGGTACTGCCAAAGGATATAATGTGAAGACTTCAACTAAAACGAATCCTGACATCGATGATCCTATGGGTGGTTATGATTGGGTAGATCGTGGCGATTATTCCTTTGATCCGGGCAATAATGCCCGTCAGGCTCAAGGCTTAAACGACGCCAACGTCAAGGCGCGCTACATCATGATGTATTTCGATACAAATCATAAAGGTTCAAGCAACTTTACCATGTTCGCCACCTTCGGCCTCTACAAAAAGCAATAACATGTAGTGATAGTTAAAAAAAAGAGGTTGTCATTTTTGACAACCTCTTTTCTTTGTATGTTAGGCATGATAAATAACTTGCAGGGAGCAAGTCCCTGTCTGCGCCTTGTTGGCGGGAAGCAGTAGCGACTGGCAAGAGTGTTGCGGGTGACCGCAAATCTGATAGAAGCCATCAGCAAAATCGAGGTGATGACGAACAAAAACCTGATATTGACAATAGACATGAAGCTATTACTTATCACATTTTTCCTGTATATTACCGGATGTATTTACGGTCAATATACATTAGAGGCTGTAGTGTTGGACGGTATAACCCATAAACCGGTTGTAAACGCAAATGTATATTTGGATGGTACTACCAAAGGAACTACAACGGATTTGCAGGGTCGATTCAAGATTACCGTAAAAGAAGTGATCAACACTTCGTTAGTTATCAGTTTTATCGGTTATGAGAAAGTTGTGATTCAGTCGCCCTTCCTGTCATTGCCTAAAACGATCTACTTGGAAGAAAGCGAAGAAAAAATTCCGGAGGTGGTCGTAAGAGCGAAAATAGATAAAACAAAACGCAACGAGATGTTACGTGTTTTTAGAAATCATTTTTTAGGTCATCATGTCGGCTCTTGTAGAATACTGAACGAGGACGATATTATTCTGACGCATGACACTAAAAATAATGAACTTACAGCAACTTCAAAAAAAACGTTGCTGATTGTTAATAATTTTCTGAAATACTATGTCCGGTATGACTTAAAGGAATTCAAAATAAAATTATTATATGGCCCTCTTTCCGAAAAGAATAACAATTCGCCTTATTTTGGTCCTCTTAACAAAGATCATATGAAAAGTAAGGAAGAACGAAAGTCTACGAGCGCTTATGCTATAAATCCCATTTTTTACAGGGGTACAGTCTCATTCAAAGATATCGGTAATGGAACCGGTGAGTTGAACAAACGCCGAAAAAAAACGTATGATCATTCTTTTAGATGTTTCTTTCATTTATTGTCAAACGAATCAATAAAAAGCGGCTATAGAAACAATGAAGATGAAATAAATAAATTCAGGTTAGTTACGACTCATTTTTTTAATATCGGTTTTTACAATCAGGAAGATGTGTTTTTGGTATCTACTTCGGCTGACTATCCGTCAATGAAATTTATTGAAATTTTACCTCAAAAAAAACAACCGGTCAGCAGTACAATACACGGAGATACAACAGGTATAGTTATAGATGTGAGATGTAATAACGGAGAACTTTCTTCCATCGCATTTTTGACTGAATCATTCCAAATTGATCAGTATGGAAATACGGATTTACAAAAGAATTACTTCTTTGGAGGCGCTTTTGGAAATCAACGTGTTGGCGATTTGTTACCGCTTGACTACATGCCCGGGCAAACAGAAAATGTCTCGTCTTCACTAATGAAAGAAGAAGTCCCTGTAACTGCGACAGAGCGCGTTAGTTACTATATTGAACAACAGGCGATGGCATTTCCATTAGAGAAAATCCATGTTCACACAGACAAAACCAATTATATCGCGGGCGAAACGCTCCGGTTTCGGGCTTACCTGATTAATTATGACACAAACACTATAAGCGTAATACATTAGGCTTATAGGTAATGCTTTGACGCAGGCGCTATTTTCAAACTCAAAGCGTGACAGGATAGGCACGCTCTCCGCCTTTGTATTTCCATATAATAACATACTCGCCTTTAGCTCGCTTGCCGTTGATTTTTCCGTCCCATACATAAAACAATTGAATGCCATTTCCCATTTTTTGAACGGTAATCGGGTAGAGGGTCGTTTTTTTAAGCGGTCGTACAAATATCTCCACATCCGCCATTTCACCGTCCGCTTTCGACAGGATGATAGCGTTTTCACCGGCAGGTACTACCGACGGTATAACAATCGCTTCCATTTGTCCGGCGCTCTCGCCGATCCCTTTCATCCAAACCGGCTCTTTCACTACAGCTTTGGGGGCATGTAAACGGACAAAGCCCGCTATGGCCGGGAGATTTTCCGACAAACTCCGGTCCCTGTTACGCGCCGTATTTCGCAATTGAAGGATGGTAGTATCGAATTGAGCGAGCGCTCCCCAAAAAGTGCCTGCCGTCGTTGGATAGACTTCCGAGGGACGCGGTTTTTGATAACCGGGCATTTTGGAGTTGGAATTTTCCCATTTTGGAGCGGACAAATCGCCATTCCACATAAATTTTAAATTCGTATGTATAAAACGTCGAATATCGTCGTCCGTAAAAGTAACGCCCATATTATAGGCATGAACGACCTTATCTATTTCGCCTGCCTGATAATCGCGATAGGGATGCGTGCCTACCCAGTGCGACAGGATACGTTCATTACGGGTCGACTGGATATTAACGTCGCCCTTTGAGACGGGTTCCCAATAATTCCACGTATATCCTCCCTGAAAAGGATTCAATCCCGCTTTAAACCGGTTGTAAATTTTTTCTGCTTTTTCCTTATACTGTTTTTCGCCGGTAATATCATAAATGAGTAACATGCAATGTGCCATATCCATCGCTTTGTTAAACGGTAAACAGGGGAAAACAGCGCCTTCACCGCGCGCATGGTCGTTCTTGTACCACGTACCATTTATATCACCGGGTTTACAGAACATATTCCATTCGCTGTAACCTGCAAAACTGCCATCCACGACAAAAGTACCCCGTTTTTCCCATTTCTCAATCAAATCCCTTTTGCCGATGGCCACAAAACGGTCGGCGCTTTTACCGTACTGTTTTTTTAGTTGGGGATTGTGATGAACGATCGAAGCAAAATGAAGCATGTGAACAATTAAAATGGCGTCGCCTACATGCACATCGCTCCAGTGTTCATCTTCATTATATATATAAGGGCCGATAAACCCTTTATACCCGTCAGGTCCGACGGCCATCTTATCAACCAGCATGTTCAGTATTCGCTCCGTAGGTTTTAACCATTCGTCTGTCGCGCTTTCGCATCTGCGAAGTATAGGGCCAAGGAAATAATTAATATTCCACCCGAACTGTTCGCCTGTCACGCCACCATCCGGGGCTTCCTGAATTTTTTTAGCCAAATCGGCTGTTTCCTTTTGCATCAACTCCGGTTTGTCGTCGTCAACCGTGAACGCAGTAAGCATAAAAATGGATGCTATCCAAAAAATTGTTGTTCTCATAATCATCATCATAAATGGGTTAATTTCCGGGCAAAAGTACGTTATTTTTTCAAAAATATAATTTTTTTTAAAAAAAGTTTTTTTATTATAAAAAAAATATATCTTTGCAGGATATTATCGTAATCTTATTTATAATTTATATTATGCAAACCTTAGTATTAACCTAAAAATGAAAGTTTTATGGAATTTATTTTTCAACGAAGGGTAAATCTTTCAAAGTGCCTTCGAAAAGCGTTTACGGGAGCCTGTATATGTGTATATGCAGTTCTGATGTTTTCTTGTGGAGACAATGAAGATGTGGGGGTACAGTATGACCCCGCTAAAGTCACTGTACTGAATGATTTCTATCCCACGGAGGGGAAATTTAAAGAAAAGGTGATCCTCCAAGGCACGAACATGCCTACCGATCCCGAAATGGTGAGGGTGTATTTCAACCAACGCCGTGCCCCGGTCATCGGCGGGACGACAGAACGTATGTATGTCATGGCGCCGCGACTACCGGGCGCTGACTGTGTGATTTCGGTGGTCATTCTCGGTAATGACTTGTCGGTTAAGGACTCGATGGTTTATAACAGCATCTTTAATTACGAAGAATCGATTACAGTTACCACCGTAGCCGGCAATGGCGACCATCAAGCTGTTACAGAGGGACCTTTGTCAGGCGCTATCCTGCAGCCGCGATACATCAGTTGCGACACTCAGGGGAATGTTTTTATAACGAACTGGCGCAACGATGACAACCGCGATAATTGCTACTTATGCCGTCTCAATGAAGAGGAGGATGTCTTCACCCGACTAAGTTCTAATCGCGTCGAGACCAATGTCCCCTGCTGCGACCCTGTAACAGGCATTATGTCGGTAACTAGTGAAGCCACCTTGGGCGCTTTTTTAACTGCCAACCCCGACGAGTATTGGGCGCCGCGTCAAAGAGAAATGATTTTCACCAATGGCCGTCCGCATGATAGTCAGGGATGGAAGCATTGTATGGTGGTTAATCCTGCAGATGGATACCTCTATGTACGGTGGTATCATGGACATATTGTAAGAATTAACCAGACCACGTATGAGGCGTACATCATTGCAACGTCTGAACAGGGCGACAGTTACGGTTTAACATTCCGTCCGTCCGAACCCAATATCCTGTATATGTCGTTTCGGGATAATGCCGGTATCTATGCCAGAAGTATAGTTACTGTTGACGTATCGGCAGGAAAAGATTTGGAGGAAACCGACCCGGATGCTGCACGAGCTGCCGTAGAAGCCACAATGAAACGGGTCAGCAGTCCTTCGACGGGTGGCGGACATCGTGACGGTCCTTTAGAAACGGCGCAGTTTAGTACGCTGGGACAGATTTTCTGCGACCAGGATGGATTTATTTATATAGCCGATGTTAATAATCACTGTATCCGAAGGATCACACCCGAAAACCAGGTAGAAACTGTATTAGGCATACCAGAAAGAGCAGGATGGCAAGACGGTACCCGCGACGAGGCGCTGTTCAGAAATCCAAGAGGTATAGCTATCGCACCGGATGGATCGGTATATGTAGCCGATACGGGCAATGCGCGGCTACGAAAGTTGTCGGTTAATTAGTGTTAAACATTTAATCTTTATCTAATGAATAAAATGAAATTATTAAAAAGTTCACGGCATCGCATCTGTATGCTGTGGATGTTATTGCTGACAGCGTTTACGCTTTCTGCACAAACCTATACCATGAAAGGCACCATATTTGACGAAACCGGCGAAACGCTTCCGGGTGCATCTATCTACCTGAAAAACAAGGTGTCGGTAGGTACGAGCTCCGGCGTTAATGGCGAGTTTTCCATCAAAGTGGATCGTAACGAAATAATCGTTTTTACTTTCATGGGTTACGAAAACATCGAGTATTTAGTTCAGAAAGAAGAGCAGAACCTGGAAATTCGGTTTACTACTGCATCACAGGTATTGGATGAAGTCGTTGTATCCGCTTTAGGCCAAAGAACGCGTAAGATTTCACAAGTTGCTGCTATAACGTCAGTAGAAACGAAAGACCTGCAGGTGCCGGTAGCATCAGTTGCCAACTTGTTAGGCGGTCGTGTGGCGGGCGTGATCTCCATGCAAACCAGCGGCGAACCGGGGAAAAACCTTTCAGAGTTCTGGATTCGTGGTATTGGTACCTTTGGCGCCAATTCAGCCGCCTTAGTCCTTATCGATGGGTTAGAAGGCGACATCAACAATATTGACCCTGCCGATATTGAGAGTTTTTCGATTTTAAAAGATGCCTCAGCAACAGCGGTTTATGGTAATCGTGGCGCTAATGGCGTTGTTATAGTTACCACCAAAAGAGGTCAATCGGGCAAATTGACGATCACCGGACGCGCCAGCCTTACCATGTCGCACCTGACCCGTCTTCCCAAGTACCTGCGCGCTTACGATTATGCCAACTTAGTCAACGAAGCCATGTTAGTGCGCGGCGATATACCGGTTTACAGTCCTGTGGAAATAGACATAATTCAGGACGGCTCCGACCGAGATATGTACCCGGATGTCAGCTGGCAGGATGAAATCCTAAAGCGCAACTCTTTTAAACAAAACTATTATGTTAGCGCGAGCGGCGGAGCGCAAGTAGCCAAATATTTTGTCAGCTTGGGAGGTAGCAGAGAAGATGCCGCCTATAATTATGACAAAAGTAGCGTGTATGCCTCCAACGTAGGTTTCAACAACTACAATTACCGCCTCAATCTCGACCTTGAACTGTCGCCTACGACCAACCTTTATTTCGGTTCGGACGGATACCTGACAGTTATTAATTCGCCCGGTACTGCCAATACGAACTTTATCTGGGGGTCGCAGGCGAATCTTACCCCGCTGTTACTGCCTACCCGCTATTCCAACGGACAGTATCCTGCTACAGGACCTGAAGCCCAAACATCGCCTCTCGTTCAGATCAATCACATGGGTCGGACGTCCCAACAGACCTATAAAGGGAAAGCCACGATGGCGTTAACACAGGATTTTTCAAATCTGCTTGAAGGGTTGAAATTCAAAATACAAGGCTCTTACGACATCAATAGTATGTTCACAGAAATGCGTCGGTTAGCGCCCGCCATGTATCAGGCTGTGGGACGTGATACCAAAGGCGATTTAATCACGATTCTCAGGTTGCCCGAACAAAACATCTCGTATGGAAACATGACCGATCAATACCGTAAGTACTTTTTAGAAAGCAGTCTCACATGGAATACGGTGCTGAACGACGACCACCGTGTGGGGGCGCTGGCGTATTGGTACATCCAGGACGAAAAAAGAGCCATGGAATCAGGGTCTAACCTGACTGCTATACCCAGAAGGTATCAGAACATGTCAGGCAGGATCAACTACGGATATAAGGATATCTACCTGATTGACTTCAACTTTAGTGTCTCCGGATCGGAGAATTTCCAGCCGGGTCGTCAATATGGATTTTTCCCTTCAATAGCATTAGGGTGGGTATTGAGCAGTTACGAATTTATGAAAGACAAAATGCCATGGATGAACCTTTTTAAGGTCAGAGCTTCTTACGGACAGTCCGGTAATGCACAAATATCCAACCGTCGCTTTCCTTATCTGACCACGATGAGTAATGCAAACAGGTCGCCATGGGAATCCGGATCATCGGTGTTTACCGTTTCTGAAGCTACTATCGGCGCCGATAACCTCGAATGGGAGGTTGCTACCAAACGCAACTTGGGTTTTGAAGGCGGATTCCTGAAAAACAAAATTTCGTTCGTGGTGGACCTCTTTAACGATACGCGCGAAGGTATTTTCATGGAACGCGTGCAGGTGCCGCAATATGCAGGGTTAGTGACGATGCCCTATGGTAATGTCGGTAAAATGAGAAGTTACGGTACAGACGGAAATATCAGTTACACGCATGATATCAATAAAAACATGAATTTCACCATCAGGGGTAATTATACATTAGCAAAAAATGCCGTTGTTGATTGGGAAGAAGCTAATCCCAAATATCCATACCAGGAAAGGGCAGGTTATCCCCATCAATCCGTCGTAGGATATCAGGCGTTAGGTCTTTTCAAAGATGACCATGATATTGAAACCAGTCCGATCCAATCGTTTGGAGCAGTGATGCCCGGCGACATCAAATATCGCGATGTTAATGGCGACGGACGGATAGATGCCGACGACAGGGTTCCGCTGGGATTCCGACCGGTACCAAACCTGATGTATGGTTTTGGCGGTGATTTCAGGTACAAAGCATTTACCTTTGGCGTCCTGTTTAAAGGCAGAGGTAATACCGACGTGTTTCATGTAGGTTATAATGATAACGGCGCAGGTTATATGCCATTTAACAGCGGAGCGATAGGCAATATATTGACTTTAGTAAATGATCCGAAAAACCGATGGATTCCCATGGATTACTGCTTAGAGCATGGCATTGACCCGAAATATGCAGAAAATCCTAACGCGCGCTTCCCCAGGTTGTATTACGGACGTAACAATAACAACACCCAATTGTCGGATTTTTACAAGAGTAACGCACGGTATCTTCGCTTGAACGAGCTTACGCTCAATTACAATCTGAAAAGTCAAACGTTGCGTAAGATCAAGATTTCGTCCATCGACATCCAATTTATTGGAAGAGATTTGTATGTATGGGACAAAATAAAAATATTTGACCCTGAACAGGCTCAATCAAATGGTAATGCGTACCCGATCCCTTCTACTTATGCTTTACAGTTGTATATTCACATGTAATTTAATCATTTAATTAAGAAGAAAATGAAAAAAATAATATCAATTTTGATTCTTTTACCGATACTCTTCAGTTCATGTAATTATCTGAATATTGATAATTATTTCAGCGACGAGTTGAAATTAGATTCTACTTTTGCCGAAAAACGTTATGTGGAGGCATACTTGTGGGGTATCCCAACAGGGCCAACCGGGTTTGTCGATGAGGGCTCGCTGATGCAAGACTCCTATACGCCCGGTCCGTTAGCGACTGACGAGGCTTTCACTGCCATGGGAACTCAGCACGGATACAATGGAATGGCTTTTGCTTTGGATGAAATATCGGCGTCCAATTTCCGATCGCTTAATATTTGGCCCAGGATGTATCAAGTCATTCGTAAGTGTAATACGCTAATCAACCGTATTGATGAAGCGCGCGACATCACTAATGTTGAAAAGTTTAAATTTATTGGCAACGCCAGGTTTTTCCGGGCTTACGCCTACTATCTCATCTTGTTGAATCAGGGGCCTCCAATTCTAATTGGCGATGAAATAATACCTAACAACGAGAATCTAGCATTTTATAATCGGGTACGTTGCACCTACGACGAGGCAATAGAATATATTTGTTCCGAATTTGAAGAGGCCGCCAAATATTTAGATGCAAAGGTTCCTATTATGTTTTTTGGCCGTCCTACCAAAGGCGCCGCCTACGGCTTAGTCGCGCGACTGCGCTTATATCATGCCAGTCCGCTGTTCAATGGCGGACCCGCAGCGAAGTCTGTTTTCGGTAACTGGAGGCGCAAAGACGATAACGTACAGTATGTATCGCAGACCTACGACGAGAGTCGTTGGGCGTTAGCCGCCGCCGCCGCCAAAAGGGTTATCGATATGGGCGACTATAAACTATATACGGTACAGGAATATTCAGGCACGAAACCAATGCCTACCAATGTGACGTCCGATCCCGACTATTACAAACATTGGACGGATGGAGGCGCTGCAGGCATTGACCATTTTAAATCGTACTCCGAGATGTTCAACGGCGAAGCGGTAGCAGTCACCAATCCTGAGTATGTGTGGGGGAAAACTAGTAGCACGCTAACCGCCAATACCCAGATGGCCTTCCCCAATACCAACGGAGGATGGAACGGCATGGCAGTAACACAGAAAATAGTGGACGCCTTCAGGATGTATGACGGACGTAACATCGACGAATCCAGTGAGGATTATCCCTATTCGGAGACAGGCTTTTCGACGTCGGTAGAGAATTTTTCGGATTACCGTCTCAACGCCAATGTGTTTAATATGTATATCAACCGCGAGATGCGTTTTTATGCCTGCATAGGATATACCAACTGTTACTGGCCGTTGGGTTCCACCACCTCAACACAGACGCGTGAAATATCCTATCTATATGATGGTAATAACGGGAAAAACACTTCTTCCGACCCGCTTAACTATCCGCCTACCGGATATGTCATCAAAAAGTTTATCCATCCCATGGATGCATGGAATGGCGATAACGCTCGGCGCATGGTCAAAGCTCATGGGATAGTCCGTTATGCCGACATCCTGCTGATGTATGCCGAAGCGCTCAACAACCTCACCCAAAGTCATACCGTTGTAATAGATGAGGAATCGCAGACTTATTCTCGCGACCCGCAAGCTATCCGTTTGGCGTTCAATCAGGTTCGACACCGTGCCGGCCTGCCGGGAATGACCGATAATGAAGCCGCCAACGCCGCTACCGTACAACAACTGATTGAACAGGAGCGTATGGTGGAATTTCTTTTTGAAAATTCCCGCTATTTCGACGTCCGACGCTGGGGTAAATATGAAGAGACCGAAAAGGTAACTATAACAGGCATGAACATTGAAGGTAACGCCGATAGTTATTACCGACGCGTGGTGCCTAACATCTACCGTATCGGCTCCCGCATCGTCCACAAGAAATTACACTTTGTACCACTTGCGCTGGATGAAGTACGGCGATTGCCGCTGTTAGACCAGAACCCGGGATGGGAGGAGTAAATTAATTGAAAATTAAAAATTACGATTATGAATAAATACATAAAAATAATAACTATTATTCTTTTTTGCGGGTTATTTTCCTGCAATGAAAATGAAGTGTTTGAGAAGGAACAGTATAAAAATGTGTTTGCCTTAGTGAGCGGATCCGACAACATTAGTACTTGGGTACACGATCTAAGAAAAACAGAATCGGAAGGCTATGTTTCAGCTTCACTTGGCGGAACCAAACCAACAACGGAAGACATCCGTATAACATTGGTGGGTGACGACAGACTGATTGACAACTATAATAATGTTGCCTACGACGTCAATACGACGAGATATATAATGCCTTTAGCGCCCGGTAAATACACCATCGACAACTACAGTTTTACCATTCTTAAAGGAGAGGTAAAGGCATCTATCCCTGTTAAAGTCAGACCGGACGGCTTATCGCCCGATTCTTCCTATTTTATAGCGTTGCGTGTAGATACTTACTCGGCCTACGAAGTGAATCCTCAAAAGGATTATCTACTCTATCGTGTGCAAATCAAAAACTGGTGGTGCGCTACCGGCGGTACGACCTATAACCAGCGTGGTAATTACATTACTACCGGTTCAACACAAAATCCTATTCAGATTTTTGGTACTAAGAGATTATATCCGTTGACCGAAAAACGCGTTCGACTGCTTGGCGGCATTGATGTAAATGACACTTCTAATGAGAATATATTTAACCTGTACTCGTTTGTAATGAACATCGGCGACGATAACAAAATCACAATCGAGCCTTACAAAACCCTCGACATTAAGCAAATAGATGGCGATATCGAATTTCCGAACAGGGTGGTTCTCGAAAACGACGGTTTCAAGACCTACAAGAAGTTTTTGCTGCATTATACCTATACCTCTTCCAATGGTACTAACTACACCATCAAAGAGGAACTACGTTTGGAATATAAAGAAGATCCGAAAGATCCCCGTTTTTTAACCAATTAATTTAAATTAAGATGAAAAATCATAAGAAATTCAACCCTTTCATCGTCGGTTTATGCCTTATATTACTTGGCTTTATCACAAGTTGTGATAATTACGAGCGCAAAGGCATTGTAACCCCCGAAATTACAGTCAATGAACATTCGCTGAATTTATTTGTCGGCCAAACGGCGGAACTGAAAGCCAGTCCCATCGGACTTGCTATCACATGGTCAAGCGAGGACACACAAGTGGCCACTGTTGACAATAATGGCACAGTAACGGCTGTAGGCGCCGGTAACACCTTCATCTTCGCTCGTTCGGGAAGTATGTATTGCCGTGTGCCTGTTAGCGCGCTTGTTCGTATTTCCCTGACAGATTTCGATCTGGGAGCAACCAATTTACTATGGTTTCCCAGAGAAAAACAACAGTTCATACCCGTGATGATCCCGCGGGATGCTAACGATATTACATATCCCTTTTGGACTTCACGCAATAGCAATATAGCGACTGTCGATTATAAAGGCGAGGTGATAGCTGTCAACCCGGGAACTACTCAAATTGAATGTAGAGTAGGAGCTATTACGAAGACGCTTAATATTGAAGTTATCGACTCTTATCCCATGTTTGGCCCTAACAAAATTACTGCAAGTGCGCCTTCATTAATTAAGTTTATCGATTTCGACTTTGGCGGCGAAGGCGTTGCGTATCATGATAATGATGCGGGCAATAGCGGCGGCAACAACTACCGAGCTAACGGGGGTGATCCCAATTGCGGCGTAGACATTGGAAATGACTTGGCTGTCGGCTGGACAGGCGCAGGCGAATGGCTGAAGTATACGGTAATATGCTTTGATGAAGGCGAATATAATCTGTCATTAGACTTAGCCGGCGACGGAGAAAGTGAAATTTATTTCGAAGTGGATGGCGTAAACGTGACAGGCTCTATCATCATTCCGCGCACCGGCGGTTGGAGCAGCTGGCTCTGGCAAGATATTGAACCGACTTTTTATTTTTCTGAAGGCAGACACACCATTCTATTTTATTTAGAAAGAGCCGGATCTAACTTCCGCACCATGCGCTTTACTTATAAAAATTAGTTTGCAAAGATAGCGTCGACAGCATCCATGCTGTTGAAAGATGCATGGCAACAACAGAGAAGCAATCCGTCAGGATTGCTTCTCTTCGTCGTTTTTCCGGAGCTAAAATAAATAATCAGAGTTTGTGAAAAAGAATATCATTCAGACGGTTCGTCCAACCCCTCCGAAAAATGAATAATGTCATTATCTGGGTGAAAATCCTTAGCTTTTTATGCGAAGGCAGTTGAGGTTTTCAAAAAAAATAACGCTGTCATCATGGCATTTTTTTTACAATTTTTTATTAAATTTGCGGAAAAATTGTAACACATAATAATTTTTTTTAACTATGAAAACAATACTAATATCATGGTTACTAACCATATCCGCATTGTTAGCGGCACAACGGCCTGAGTTAGGGTGGTCGCAAAACAGGATAAACGAAGCAAGTGAAGAATTATTGACCTTCTTCAAGTCCAGTAGTTATTTTTCGTCCAATATCCCGCACGAAAAGGTATATCTGCATTTCGATAATACGAATTACTTTCATTATGATAAAATATGGTTTAAGTGTTACGTCGTTATTGCCGGCAACTTTCGATCAAGCCCATTAAGTAAGACCTTGTACGTAGAGTTGTTAAATCCCGGAGGAGAGATTATTGATAAACGGATTTTGAAAATCGAAAACGGGCAGTGTCACGGAGAGTTCACATTGAATCACCTTCCATTTTATTCCGGCTTCTATGAAGTTCGCGCCTATACGAAATATATGCTGAATTTTGGCGATGACGTTATTTTTTCGCGCATACTGCCTGTTTTCAACAAGCCAAAAAATGAGGGCGACTGGGAAGAAAAAAAGATGTTACAATATACTAAATGGAGTTCTTTTCCGATGAAAAGAGCGCAACAGGAAAAAGGCAATAAGGTTAACGTGCGCTTTTTCCCCGAGGGCGGTAATTTGATTCAGGGAGTATCATCGAAGGTTGCATTTGAAGCTACAGACGAAAACGGTAATCCGATAGAAGTTACGGGTTTTGTAATGGATGCTTCAAATCAGGTACAGCGCCGAATAGCTACCGAACACGAGGGAAGGGGCGTTTTTTCGTATGTTCCTGCGAGCGGGAAAGAGAAAGCTGTTACCGAAGTGGATTATGAAGGGAAAAAATACCGTTTTGACTTGCCGGTAAGCCAACCGACGGGCGTCGTTATGGAAGTTGATAACCTGAAGCATTCCGATAGCGTATATATTACAGTGAAAAGAAACGAACAGACGCCCGTTGATCTTTTTGGCATTGACATATTAGGCAACGACAACCCGCAAAACGCTTTCATAGTCTTCACACAGGATAAAGAAACCGATGTAAAAATATGTAAGAAAAATTTGACGGCCGGCGTTTCACAAATTGTGTTGTTTAACAGGCAGGGCGACGTCCTTTGCGACCGGCTGATTTACAACTTTCCGAGCGAAAGGTTAGATATTAAAGCAAGCGCAAACAAACCGACATACAATTCGCGCGAATTGGTGGAAATGGATTTTCGGGTAACTGATCGCCATGACAATCCGGTGAATACAACATTCTCATTGTCGGTACGCGACGGCGCTAACGAAGTTGATTGTCGTAGCAACATCCTGACCGACTTGTTGTTGATGTCGGATATTAGAGGGTATGTTCGGAATCCGTCCTATTATTTCGAGGTTGATAGCGATGCCGAAGAGATGCTACCCGCTTCGTCTTCGACACTCGCTTCCTCATCATCTTCGTCTTTGCTCAACGACCGTGCAAATGTAAGGGCAATGCACCTTGATCAGCTGTTGATGGTGCAAGGATGGCGACGATATTCATGGAGGCAAATGGCCGGCGTCGATCCATTTGAACACGAACCATTATACTTTCCGGAGATGGGAATCGAAATTCATGGTTCTGTCGTTACTTTTGACAAAGGAAAACCAAGGCCTGGCGTGGACGTATCCATATTATTGAGTAAGAAAGATGATAAATCGGTAGAAAAAGCCATTGAACATTTTGTTACTGACGAAAAAGGACGGTTTTCGTTTGTGGTGGATGTGCAGGATACATGGGATATGGTGCTGTCGGTCATGGAAAACAATAAGAAAAAGGATCACCTTATCCTCTTGGACAGGATTTTCACGCCTGATCCGGGAAGCTACCGGTTCGCTGATTTACAGGTCAGTATTTCCGAATCGAATGATGAGATTAGCGCTGTCGAAGAAACTATAGTACAAGAAATGGATGCTGATTATGAAGACTACAGGGAGGCTGCAATACAGGATTCGTTGTCTAAATTGGGTATTGATAAAAGAACTATTCATTTACCGGAAGTGACAGTCAAAGCAAATCGAAGAACAAGAGAACAGCAGATTTTCCGTAACCGTTCCACATCCATTGCTTATTATGATGTACATACCGAAATAGATAATATCTATGACAGAGGCGATTATATGGGCGATAACCTCTATGAGTTTTTAAATCGTCTCAGTTTTAATTATGTGAATAAAAAAACGCCTGAAATTATAAATAGCAATGAGGGATTCCGTTCAGCAGAAATTGAAATGTTCAAAACCATTGATGCCAGTCGAGAATCCGACGATAACGTGAATCAAAGATTCTATACTAACCAAGATGAAGCATCGAGCGATATTTTTGATTATCCCTTTCATAATGTGATGTATTACAAAGGCAAGCCGATGCTTTTTGTTGTTGATTACAAGCCTACAGAAATAAATATTTTCGAATACCTGAGTTACAATTATCTCAGACTTCCCGCCATTAAATCGATTTACATTAATGAAAACACCTCTGTGATTGCTGATTATATAATTACTTATAGTCCTATGGAAACACCCTTGCAATTAGCTATGAAGTATAGTTGTGTTGTATTCATCGAAACCTATCCGGATGGGAAGATACCGGCTGCCGGAGCGAAGGGTGTACGGAAAACTCGGTTAGACGGATATAGCGCTGTGCTAGATTTTTACAAACCGAATTTTTTGGAACCATCTCTTGAGCCTGACCCCGACTATCGTCGTACCTTATACTGGAATCCTTCTGTAACAACCGACGAAACCGGTTCAGCCAGAATAAAGTTTTTTAACAACAATACCTGCAAAAAATTCAGCATCAGCGCTGAAACCATTACATCACAAGGTATGATTGGAGTATTGGCGAAATGAATAATGTCATTATCCGGGTGAAAATCCTTAGCCTTTTATGCGAAGACAGTTGAGCTTTTCCAAAAAATAACGCTGTCATCATGGCATTTTTTAAACTGACTTTTTTAACTTTGCAGAAAATTTGTAAATCATATTTTTAATTTTTAAGCTATGAAAACAATACTAATATCATGGTTATTAGCCATATCCGCATTATTAGCGGCGCAGCAGCCGGAGGATGACGGTCTGCAGTATGAGATAGGCGATGAGGAGAAAGAGTTCATGCCGTTTTTTGAATCCAGCCGTTATTTTTCGGTCAACATTCCGCATGAGAAAGCCTATCTGCATTTTGATAATACGAGTTACTATCAATACGATAACATCCGGTTTAAGTGTTACCTCGTTACTTCTGGCAACTTTCAGTTAAGCCCATTAAGTAAGACCATGTATGTAGAATTGTTAAATCCTGGAGGCGAGATACTTGACAGGCGGATTTTGAAAGTCGAAAATGGACAGTGTCACGGAGATTTTACGCTGAATCACCTGCCGTTTTATTCTGGCTTCTACGAAGTTCGCGCCTACACGAAATACATGTTAAATTTTGGCGATGACGTCATTTTTTCGAGATTGTTACCCGTTTTCAACAAACCTCAAAATGAGGGTGACTGGGAAGAAAGAAAAATGTTTCGATATACTAAATGGAGTCCATATCCGATGAAAAGGGCGCAACAGGAAAAAGGCAATAAGGTCAATGTACGTTTTTTCCCGGAAGGCGGTCATTTGGTTCAGGGAGTAGCATCGAAGGTCGCTTTCGAAGCGACGGACGAAACTGGCAACCCGATTGAAATTACCGGCATCGTTACAGACGGTTTAAAGCAGGAAGCCGGTCGATTGATTACCATGCACGAAGGTCGTGGTTTTTTCTATTATACCCCTATTGGCGGCAGAGATAAAGCTGTTGCCGAAGTGGAATATGAAGGAAAAAAATATCGTTTTGACTTACCTGAAAGCCGACCGACCGGCGTAGTCATGGAAGTCGATAACCTGACGCATCCCGACAGCGTAGGTATCACCATAAGAAGGAACGAACAAACGCCTCCCGAACTGTTTGGGATAGACGTTATAAGTGGCAACAATCCTTATCAAAACGCTTACTTTGCCTTCACAGAACAAAAAGAAACCTATTTGCAAATAGATAAGAAAAATTTGTCCTCCGGCGTATCGCAGATCGTGCTGTTTAATAAGAGGGGCGACGTCCTTTGCGACCGTCTACTGTTCACATATCCGAAAGAACGGTTAGACATCAAAGTAACCGCTAACAAGCCGGTTTATAATCCGCGCGAGTTAGTTGAAATGGATTTTCAGGTAACCGATAACCGGTCCAATCCGGTTCAAACAACCTTTTCCCTGTCGGTACGCGACGGCGCTAACGAAGTTGATTGTCGCAGCAACATCCTGACAGACTTGTTGTTGATGTCGGATATTAAAGGATACGTCAGAAATCCATCCTATTATTTCGAGGTTGATGAAGCCGTTGAAGAGTCACAACTAACTTCAGATTCGGCTTCATTCGGCAATCATACAAATGAAAGAGCAAGTCGGCTTGATCTACTGTTGATGGTCCAAGGCTGGCGACGCTATGTATGGAAACAGATGGCGGGCGTCGAACCTTTCGAACCGGAGCCGTTATATTATCCGGAACAAGCGATAGAAATCCATGGTACCGTCGTTTCTTTTGTCAGAAAAAAACCAATGCCGGATGTGGATGTTTCTTTATTTCTAATGGAGAAAGGAAAAAAAACGAATGAAATAAAAGAAAAAGCGATTGAATTGTTCAAAACAGACGAACTGGGTCGGTTTGCTTTTATGGTAGATGTGAAAGAAAGATGGGATATGATCATATCGGTGATGGAAAAGAATAAGAGGAAAGACCACAGTATCATCTTAGACAGGATATATAAGCCTTATCCCCGAAGATACCGGAACTCGGACTTGCTCGTAAGTATTACCAAAGACAGTAACGGAAACAGTGGTATAGACGAAATTAATAGAAATGAAATGGATGATGATTATGAAACCTACTTAGCTGCTATTCAGGATACTATTAGTACATTGAGCTTAGACAAGCGAACGATACGCTTGCCGGAAGTGACTGTCAAAGCAAAGCGAAACACAAAAGAGCGTGAAATCTACCGCAGTCGTTCATCGTCGTTAGCTTATTATGATGTACCTGCTGTAATCGATGAAGTCTATGATCGAGGCGATTATATGAATGATGACATCCACGATTTGTTTAGACGGCTCAGTAGTAATTTTGTAATCACAAGACCTTATCGTTACTCAGATAATGACCTACTTAGCGAGAATAACAATGAAAGTAAAGAGAGAAACAACACAAGCAGCGAAATAAAAAATGAGGTAATTTCAAATATTGGTAATGAACCAGATGGAAATGTATATTTTAAAAATAAAAAGGTACTTTTTGTTGTTAACTATAAGAAAACTTCTTTGGGCATCAGTGGGTATCTCAATTATAGCAGACTTAGACTTGCTGCCATTAAATCAATTTATATCAATGATAAAACATCAATCATAGCTAATTATATTGATCCTGGATTTTCGACAGCATCAACCTTTGAGCTAGCGCTTGGTTATGGCTGTGTTGTATTTATTGAAACCTACCCTGAGGATCAAATTCCGGTTGCAGGCGCGAAAGGCGTACGGAAAACCCGGTTAGACGGATATAACGCAGTGAAGGACTTTTACAAGCCGAATAATTCAGAACCATCTCCGGAACCTGACCCTGACTACCGCCGCACATTATACTGGAACCCATTTGTAACAACCGACGAAACCGGTTCAGCCAAAATAAAGTTTTTTAACAACAACACCTGCAAAAAATTCAGCTTAAACGCAGAATCCGTCACCTTCCAAGGCATGATTGGAATTTTATCGCAATAATATATTTTTTTTTGAAAGCAAGAAATGTTGTGCCGACATAATTCGGCACAACATTATCATGAATAAAATTTATAGTAATCTGAATATATACAAGTTGCAGAATATTAATAAAATAAGTGATGTTTTTCTTGCATAATTGGATAGAGACAGCTATCTTTGTATGCAAAAATTGAAAGATATGAAATACAAGTTCACAAGGAAAATGGTTAATTCTTGATATATTTTCATCTCCGATTGAAGAATCGTTAGACTGGTCGAACCGTTGGTATAAACTTGCTAATGCGCTGCCATTGGATAAGATGGTTAGTGAGCCTTGTCGAACTATAGAACGGATATACAACAGTACACTTCGTAATGAGCACAACGGAGCAGGGAACAAGTCTGCCCGAATGGATGAATCGGGTCATTTACATGCAGGCAGTTTGATAATAGATATAACCTGTTGTGATGCGGAAGTGAAATATCCGACCGACCTTGATGTATTGAATGATGCGATAGAGGTAAGCGCCTGTGTACTGAAAAGGCTATGTGCCAAAATCGGCAATCCTGCTCCGCTCACATTTGAGAAAGCGGCCAGCAGCAGATTTCTTGAAGTGGTCAAGAAGAAGCGTAAGAGTAAAAGTCCGGTTTGTAAAAGAATTTTTTGGACTTTTACGAATATTGGAGGTTTTCGCTAATAAGCTCAATAGACGGTACGCTTTGTTCCGGAACAGATGCTACTCTTTGTCCGACATCAGTTCGATGACAAAAATTTTAAACGATTATCTGCGCATTATTCCTACCGGTTTTGTGCCTGATACTAATTGAATG
>Ga0082212_10001599_pt1 | contig 33380 bp, 29 predicted proteins | sample TergutNt197P3_FD_71548 | JGI IMG/M metagenome (GOLD analysis project Ga0082212, IMG submission 71548) | Neocapritermes taracua P3 segment gut microbial communities from Petit-Saut dam, French Guiana - Nt197 P3 | ecosystem: Host-associated > Arthropoda: Insects > Digestive system > Gut ... | reverse complement strand
GTATTGCTTTGCGTCCGGCAAATAATAATGTTCAATACTTTTGCGGACGATTGAATCGAATTCGGAAACCGTTTTCAAATCTTTGGCCGTAACCGCACCGCCGATAACGCGCAGATAATTGCCCGGTCCCGGAAACGGCTGGCGGTTCAGATGAGGCAACGGAATGCCCAGCCAGCTGCCCACCGTTCGGACTTCTTCTTTATTAAACCGTTTTAACGGTTCGACCAGTTCCCAGCCGCGTTCGGCGACAAGCGCGTCGATTCCGGTGTTATGGTGCGTCTTTACGAATTTATGCCCGTCCGCGCCGCTTTCGTCCAGGTCCGTTTTTATAGTTCCCTGGCCGAAATATTTAATATTATCAAACCGGCCGGCCGCGGCCGCGAACACTTCGATAAATTTTTTGCCGATTATTTTGCGCAACTCTTCGGAATCGGTGACGCCGCGGATTGCTTTTAAGTATTCTTTGGACGCGTCCACCGCGATGAAATTAGTGCCAAAGCGCTCCGTAAACAGGGTCTTTATCGCGTCCGCTTCGCCTTTGCGCATTCCGCCGTGGTCCACGAACACGCATTTTAACCGGTCGCCGATTGCATCGTGTATCATTACGGCGGTGACGAACGAATCAACCCCGCCGGACAGGGCCAGCAGTACCTGTTCCCCCGGTTTGACGGTCGCCTTTACGCGGGCTATTTCTTCGTTCATTATTTTGAAAAGTTCGGGACGCTCGGACTGGTTTGGATAGTTCACGGCTTTGGTTCCTTTTGATAACTCTCTTTCCCTGCTTGTGGTTCTATACAACAGATTTATCGAAAATGCTAGTTATTTATGCAACTGTTTATCCGTATGGACATGAACCCGACCATGACGATTGCCGCCGTCAAAACCACCAGGTACCAGCGCAGCCATTCGTATCCGCCGAATATTCCGACCAAAAACAGGCTGGTATACGCAACCGTGCGGCCGGCGTTCAGCGCGGATTCCCGGAAAAGAAAGTATTCGACTTTATGGTTCTTTGTCACGCATTTCGATTTGGACAGACAGTACATGTTGGTTTCGGCGATTATATCCATGACCGCGATGGCGGTCACGTATACGAAATTATATATCAAAAACGTTATTTCGGACGTGTACGTGACGAACAGCGCCAAACTGCACAATGCCGCCAAAGTAGATGCGAACATCAACCGCGAAAAGGCCGACTTTCTGCCGAACCTGCCGAAAAGAAAAGCGGTGCCGATTGCAAATATAGAGAATATAGTGGTGAATATACCCAGGTTCAGGTCGGTCTTGAACATATAAACCGTATACATTATGACGATGGTGCCCAGCGCGCCGTCTATGGAAAATCCGCGCAATGTTTCGATAAAAAACAGCCGCCGGATAACCGGAAACCGCATCATGCAGCGCCAGAATCCGAAAAGGTCCACTTTTTTCTTTAACCTGTGCATCGACGGCTTCATAAAAAACATCAGCCCGAATTCCACAAAGCACAAAACCAAAAGCGCCACGGCCATGTCTTCGTACGAACCCGCAGTGATGAACAGCCCCAGGATAAGCGGCGCGACAACCTTTGTCACGCGGCTGACCAGCGAACGATAGCTGACAAACCGCGACATCAGGTCGGCCGGGATTTTTTCGCCGGTCATAACGTGCAATGGAGACCAGTACAACGCCACGTGCATTCCGTACACAATCGCCAGCGGAACGATATAATGAATTATGGATTCTTTTAAGAACACGATCGCCCCCAGGCAGATTATCTTTGGAATCAGGTTAAGTTTGAAAACGGAAACCTTGTCTTTTCTTTTGACCCAGTCGGCAAGGATAAAAAATCCAACCCCCAATGCCATGTGCGTGAACAGTTCGTACAAGGAAACGGATAGGATTTCATTTACGGAATTCTGCATTATGAACGAAATCAGAAAGGTGCCCAGGAACAGGCTGGAAATCTTGTGCAGCGAATGGATGGCCAAAAGCAGTTTGGAATCGTTGGGCAGGGCGGGTGATTTTGTCATTTCAGGCCTTTATAAATTGGGAACAAACACCCAGGCATTATATCATAAAACGATAGGAAAAGAAAGCAGGGGTAGGGCCCGGCCTTTGTCCCCCTTCGCGCTTTGCGCTTCGGGCGACACTCCTTCGCGGTTCACTTCTCCGCTATTCGGGTGGCCTGCCACCCGAAGCGTCGCAGACGCGAAGGGTGGTGCCCCCAGCAAGAATCGGACTTGCGTCTCGTCCTTACCAAGGACGTGTTCTACCATTATACTATGGGGGCCCATAAATCAATCTGAATTCATTATCTGCTTTGCGTTTACTCGTTTTTGCGCGGGTCGTGTATATTGAATACACTCCGCCGCGTCAAAAACTTCGCAATACGCAGCATCTAACGCATTCATATTGATTTCTGACGAAAGGCATTATAACAATAGTAATTCGAAAATCAACTTGATTTTTGGGAAAAGTCGTCTATACTTTGAATGTCTAACCGACCCCGCGATGACGCGTCTGACAAACGAGAGAGCAGGGATGGCAGGACATACAAGATAAAAATCAGGGTGGCACCGCGGTGGAATTCATCGCCCCTGGGATAACGAAAACAAAAGGTGCCGACCATGCTGTCATTAAAATCAATATATCGTACCCATACCTGCGGGGAATTAAAGAAATCCGACGTTGGCGCGACCGTCGTCCTGTCCGGCTGGATACATCGAAAGCGCGACCACGGGTCTTTGCTTTTCATCGACCTGCGCGACAATTACGGAATCACCCAATGCGTTTTGGATATCGCGGACAGGGCGCTTTCCGGTGCGGAAAAAATCCGCCCGGAATCAGTTATAACAATAACGGGCGAAGTCGTCGCGCGCGACAATGCCGCCGTCAACGATAAAATCCCGACCGGCGCGATTGAAATAAAGGTGCGCGAATTCAAAATCCTGACCGAATCCGAACAATTGCCGTTCCAGGTGTTCGGGGATGAAGAAACCAACGAAGAATTGCGGCTGAAATACCGCTACCTTGACCTGCGCCGGGAAAATATGCACCGCAACATATTATTCCGCAATGCCGCAATCAAATTCATGCGCGACAAAATGTGGGATTTCGGATTTTCTGAATTTCAAACGCCCATACTGGGCGCGACATCACCCGAAGGCGCGCGCGACTTTATAGTTCCGTCGCGGTACCATCACGGAATGTTTTATGCGCTGCCCCAGGCGCCGCAGCAATGGAAACAGATAATCCAGATTTCCGGATTCGACCGGTATTTTCAAATCGCGCCGTGCATGCGCGACGAAGATTTACGCGCGGACCGAATGCTGGAATTTTACCAGCTGGACATCGAAATGTCGTTTGTGGAACAGGGCGATATACAGAGAGTCTGCGACGATTTGGTTCCGGAATTAATCGGCCACATGGTGCCGGATGCGAAAATCGTGGCCGAAATTCCGCACTTCACTTATTCCGAAGTCATGCTGAAATACGGCACGGACAAACCGGATTTGCGCAATCCCATCATAATATCGGATGTGTCGGATATATTCAAAAATTCCGAATTCGCAATTTTTGCGGATTTCGTGAAATCCGGCGGCGTTGTGCGCGCGGTTCCAGCGCCGGGTTCTGCGGACCGGCCGCGTTCATGGTTCGATAAAACGGAAGAATTCGCCAAAACCGAATTGGGCCTGGGAGGACTTGGCTATATCGTATTTGCGGAAGACGGTCCAAAAGGGCCCGTTGCAAAGAAATTGACCCCGGAACAAATCGAAGCAATTCTCGTCAAGACCAATGTGCAAAAGGGCGACAGCATTTTCTTTATTTGTGAAAAAGAATCCGTTGCCGCGAAATCCGCCGGGCGCCTGCGTGACCGGTTCGGCGTCGAACTGTGCGAAATCGACCAAAAAGAATTCAAATTATGCTGGGTCGAAGATTTTCCGTTTTTTGAAGAAGACGAAAATTCGCCGACCGGAATCGCGTTTGGACACAATCCTTTTTCGCGCCCCCAGGGTGATTTGGAAAAACTGGACCTGTCCGACCCCTTGGCATTAAAAGCGTATCAATTCGACATGGTTTTGAACGGGCACGAAATTTGTTCCGGCGGCCTGCGCAATTACAATCCGCGCGTCATGCTGGAACTGTTTTCCGTCGTCGGAATGAACGAAGATGCGGTAAAGGAAAAATTCGGCGGAATGTACACCGCGTTCCAATACGGCGCGCCGCCGCATGGCGGATGCGCGTTCGGAATCGACCGCCTGATATGTGAAATGCTTTCCGAACCGAACCTGCGCGAAATTGTCGCATTTCCGACAAATCAGCGCGGCCAGGATTTGATGATGGGCAGCCCGTCGGCGGTCGGTGAAACAAACCTGCGGGAAGTGCATATTCAAATTCGCAAGAAGAATTAATTAAAAAATCAATTAGAACGAAGCAAATGCAAACCTGGGTCCCGGCGCAATCAAAGATTGCGCGGGGTGGGTCGCAGATGTATTGTTTCAATTGATTTTTTGCCTATGAAGTAGTTCTTATAGAAAGCGTGCGCGTTTCGTTTATGATTGAATCATGAACATTACGCAAATAGAGCATATTTCGCATCGCATGAAACTGTCGCCTTACCAGTCGTATATTCTGTCGACGAACGGGCACAAGTACAAGCTGGATTCCCTTATAAAATACGGCGACGTGCTGTACGCGCCGTATTTGTGCAACCTGTCCAAAGACGCGCGCGATTATTTCGGCAAGTTCGTATTCGGGCCCCGCGCCGATTTAATCGGGTCCGATAAAATGCTGGTCATCGGACAGCGCGGAATCAAATTATACGCAACCGGATTTTACAAGGCGATGGACAATACCGGACACCATTATTACGCGGATTCCCATGGCCAAAGAGTGGCCAGGTCGATGTTCGACAACATGCTGGGCCTTTAAAATTTAGGATACAATTTCGTGAATTCCCGCATGAAATCCGCATCGAAAGTCTGCATTATTTCACCAAGAGAATAATTGCGCGCGCCGCCGTGCGATATGCTTACCGACAACGGGGCCGGCGCCGGACTTGTCCCGCGCAGCAATATCTGCAAGTTGCCCGACGCGATGCCGCGGCGCACGGTCAAATCGCCCGTATATTCGGTATGGCGAGTCGCCGCGAAAAGCGGCGCGGTCGTTCGAAAGACTTCGTTTTCATAGCGTCCGGAAAGATGCAGCGACCGCAACGCGGAACGGCCGCCGGCAATAGCGTCCGACAGCGCGAATTCGGCGTTCGTTCTTGTAATCCGCCCGGCGTTGTCATAAAAATTGTCGAAACCGAATCCTGTAAGCGTTCCGCCTTCGAAAGTAATATCAACGTCGCCCGCAATGTTTCGCCGGAAATCCGCTGCGGTAAATCCGCTTGTCTCTAAAACCGCGCGCGCAGTCATCGCGGTATCCGAAATATTAAGGTGCGATGACGGGGGCAGGACCGCGCCCTTTATTTCGAAATTTCCGGACTGGATTTCAACCCTATACCGGTTCGCGGATTTTTGCGTAATCTGCGCCAGCAGGCTGCCGCGCATACTGTCGGTTACGGACATAGTCTGCGCGCCCGGCCGCAGGGAATATACGAATTTTTCGTACGTTTCGCCGCCGAATTTTATCCGGTCCGCGGTCAGCGCCAAAGACACGTTCAGCGCGAACGGCAATGTAATCGGTTCCGCCGAGGTGAATTTCACGGATTCATAATTGTCCGCATAGTTTTTATTAATCAAACTATCGATGTCCAGCAAAGGCCCGTGCAAATCGAATGCCAGGCCATTGAACGTTCCGACAAAAGTGCCGCCCGGCGTCGCCAATTCGAAATCTGATATGTACGGGCGCGTCCATTTGCCGCGCGCGGCGACGTTTGCGTTCGGATTAATAAACTGCACGTCCGCGGACGGCGCGTACGCGCGAATCAGCGCCGCCATGTTTCCGCCCAAAACAAACTGTCCGTCCGTATGTTGCGAGAATTCCCAATCGTTCGTTTTGAATGAAAAAGACGCGGTGCCGTTTTCGATATGCACGGCCGTCATTTCGCCAATCGCATTCACCATGCCGGCCGGCAGCGGCGGCATATCCCGGACGGGGACGGGCAGCGCCGCAATGCTGGTGTTGCGATGGCCGTAATACGATATGGAAAAATCCTTGTCTTTAATTGACGCGTTCCCGTGCAATCCGCCGCCCAGATTGAACCGGACCGTGCCGACGTTCCGACGGAATATGGAACCCAGGGCCGAGAACTGTGCGGCAAGCGAAGATTTTGCCGGGTCGTAATTTTCGGAATTAAATTCCAAATCGAAAGAATCCGCGCCCGCGCCCGCGGACCCGCTTGCGGAAAATTCCGCCGACATATAATCCCAGCGGGCGCAAGACCACGCCGCGCGGTTTCCGGACAGTACGCAGCGAAAGGATGCGCCCGTGTTCTGGAATATCAGTTCCAAATCCTTTGCAGTATCGCCCCGTATCTGTCCGCGCGCCGAAAGCGACACGTCAGGTCCGCTGGCGGCCAGGTTTCGGACAGTCACCGCATCGCCGTCGGATACGGACGAAAGCCGCAGCGCGGAAAATTCATATCCGCCGATTTTGAACCGGCCGACTCCACCGAACCGTATGTCGGAATTGTGCAAAAAGGCCGGGTTTTGAAGTAAAAACGACAAATCCATATCCATGTCGTTCAGGGCCAGATTTATCTTTTTGCGGGAATTTTTGAAATCGATTTCTATGTCGCCGCCAAAATCGCCGCCGTATGCCGCGCCCGATATGTTATAAAATCGCACGCCCCCGTCCCCCCATTCGAAATCCGATTCGAATTTGACGCGCGATTGTATTTTCGGGATATCGAATTCAAAAAATTTGTTCGCGTCCGACGTTTCCAAAACAATGTGCCCCGCCGCCGATGCGTTTCCGGATTCACCCGTCAAAAGCCGCCCCCGCAAGTGCAGTTTTTTGTTTGGGTTTGTAATTATGAAATAATTGCCGTCCACCTCTACGGTGTATTTGTGTTCGTCCGTCCGGACCGTACCGCTGAACGTATTGTTTTTAAGAACGCCGTTTATGTCTTTGTATGTTTTATGCTTGAACGTAATCCGGCCGTCTTTGAACGTTATGCGTCCGGGAATCTGCGCCGGCGCCAGGTTTTCTATATTCAAATTTGCGCCTTCCAAAACAATGGTGCCGTGCGCCGCCGCCACGTCCGGATTGAATATCGAAAGAAACGGAATTCTTAACGACACGTATTCCGCGCGTCCGCCGTATGCAGGAATCCGGACGCCCTGCGCGCTGATGGCCGCGTGGCCCAAAAGCGACAGCCGAACGGGCCCGTCTATTTTCACGTCGATTCCGGTTTGGGTCTTGACCGTGGACTCCAGCGCGTGCCGCAGTCTGTCCAGATTGATAAACGACGGAAGGACAACGCCCGCGATAACGGCGGACAGCAGAACGGCCGTGCCTGTCCATAAAAATTTGCGTCTGGTGCGGGCTTTCATGAAAACTAACTCTCTCTTGTAATTCAATTATAATGTGCTTATATAGATATGGCAAATGAAAAACAAAATTTTCGACCTTATCTCCGAATACAAACCCACCGGCGACCAGCCGGTTGCCATCGCCGAACTGGTGGCCGGAATTAATGCCGGCGAAAAGAACCAGGTTCTGTTGGGTGTAACCGGGTCCGGCAAGACTTTCACCATGGCGAACATTATCGCCGAAACCGGCCGGCCCGCGCTGATTATGGCGCACAACAAAATTCTGGCCGCGCAATTATACGCCGAAATGAAACAGTTTTTTCCGAACAACCACGTCGAATATTTCGTGTCTTATTACGATTATTACCAGCCGGAAGCATACGTTCCCACAACCGACACATACATAGACAAAGACGCGTCGATAAACGAACAGCTGGACCGCATGCGGCATGCGGCGACGCGCGCCATGCTGGACTTTCGCGACACAATCGTAATATCCAGCGTATCGTCCATATATGGTTTGGGCAGTCCGGAAACATATTCCGATATGAAGATGTCTGTATCGGTCGGCGACAAGCTGCCCGTCAAATCCGTTATCGACGAATTGGTCCGATTGCAATACAAACGGAACGATATCGGATTCAACCGCGGCGAATTCCGCGTGCGCGGCGATTCTTTGGATATCTTCCCGTCGCATTCCCAGGATACGGGCGTGCGGCTGTCTTTCTTTGGCGAAGATGTCGAAGAGATATCGGAATTCGACACATTGACCGGGCAAAAAATTCGCAAAATTAACATGGCATGCGTTTATCCGAACACTCATTATGCGACGCCCATGCCGTCGGTTTTACAGGCGGTGAATGAAATCCGGCGCGATTTGGAACCTCGTCTGGAATATTTCAAGAACAATATGAAATATGTCGAAGAGCAGCGTCTGCGCGCGCGGACCATGTTCGATATAGAGATGATGCAGACGACGGGGACTTGCAGCGGCATTGAAAATTATTCGCGCTATCTGTCCGGCCGTCTGCCTGGCCAGCCGCCGCCGACATTGTTCGAATATTTGCCGAAAGACGCGATTTTATTCGTCGACGAAAGCCATGTGACTGTGCCGCAAATCGGCGCAATGTCACGGGGGGATAGGGCCAGAAAGGAAACGCTTTCCGAATACGGATTCAGATTGCCCAGCGCGATGGACAACCGTCCGCTGACATTCGAAGAATGGGACGCGTCCCGTCCGCAGACCGTATTCGTATCCGCAACGCCGAACGATTGGGAAATAGGGCAGTCGCGCGGAGTGGTCGTGGAACAGGTTATACGCCCGACCGGTTTGCTTGACCCCGAATGCGACGTCCGTCCGACAACCAACCAGGTCGACGATTTATTGCACGAGGTCAAGAAAATAAAGGGCCGCATACTGGTGACCACTTTGACCAAAAAGATGGCGGAACAATTGACCGACTATTTGGTCGAAAACGACGTACGCGCGAAATACCTGCATTCCGATATAGAAACGTTAGAGCGCATAGAATTGCTGCGCGAACTTCGCATGGGGAAATTCGACGTCCTGGTCGGCATAAATCTGCTTCGCGAAGGGTTGGATATTCCAGAGTGCGAGATGGTCGCAATAATGGACGCGGACAAGGAAGGGTTCTTGCGTTCGACACGTTCTCTTATCCAAACAATCGGCCGGGCCGCAAGAAACGAAAGGGGCAGGGTCATTCTGTACGCGGATAAAATCACCGATTCCATGCGCGCCGCGCTGGATGAAACTGCGCGCCGCCGGGCAAAGCAAACGGCGCACAATACCAAATATGGAATTGTCCCAAAGTCCGTCGCGAAAGCGGTTTACAGCGAAGTCAAGAACCGCGAAATAAAAACGGACAAAGCCCGCAGATTCATCTATAATGACAAAGGCGTTATGGACAAGGAATCGATGAGGAAGGAAATAGACAAGCTGGGCAAGCAAATGCGCCGCGCGGCCGAAGACTTGGAATTCGAAAAAGCCGGGGAAATCCGCGACATTATGCGCCGGCTGGAAGAAGACTTGTTATTGTTGGAATAAGGATGCAAAAATGCCGGATAAAACAATTTTGAAAGATGTAAATGAAACAAAGGCGTGGGCGCAAGAATTCGCAAAGGCTTTGCGCGCGCCGGCGACCGTCGCGTTGCACGGCGATTTGGGTATGGGCAAATCCGAAATAGCGCGCGCGGTTATCAAACAGCTTTGCGGCGCGGATACCGTCGTGCCCAGCCCTACGTTCACGCTGGTGCAAAGCTATGACGCGCCGGGCGGAATCAAAATTTCCCATTTCGATTTATATCGAATATCCGACCCGTCGGAACTTACCGAAATCGGCCTGCCGCATGCGTGCGCGAACGATATCACTCTGATTGAATGGCCCGGGATAGCGTCGCATATTCTGCCCGCGGATACCATACATATTTATATAGAACAGGAAGGCGAAGTCCGAAGATTAACGCAGGATTAATTCCTGGACCGCGGCGGGAAAGTCGGCCGCCTTTGCCAGAAAATTGCCGGACACTAACGCGTCCGCGCCCGCCGCCCAGCATTCTTTCGCGGTGTCCGGATTGATTCCGCCGTCCACGGAAATCTTGAAATTCAATTTATGCGTTTTTCGCGCCGCGACCAGCGCCGCTATGCGTGTCGCGGCGCCCGGTAAAAATTTCTGGCCGCCTTTGCCCGGCGCGACCGACATTACCAGCACTTCGTCGATTTCGCGCAGTATGGGTTTTAATATCCCAAGCGGACTGTCCGGGCCGATTGCAATCCCTGCGCGTTTTCCGCATGACTTTATTTTTGCAATCGCGGCGCGGACGCCGTATGTTCCGGTCGAAACAATTATCGTATCGGCGCCGGATTCCATTGCGGCGGCGGCCCAGGTTTCCGGGTTTTGGGTCATCAGGTGAACATGCAGATGGGCGTCCGTATGTTTTCGTATGAATTTTAATTCATCCAGTCCGCCCGCCATTTCGGAAGTGTACAGCCCGTCCATTATGTCGACATGAATCATTGAAATTCCGCCCGAACGAAACCGCGCGTACGTCGCCATGTCGCGCATGTTGAACGCCAGGGTGCTGGGCATAATCGGAATCGCTTTTTGTTTTTTGCGTCCCCGGAACAGTTTTCTCACTCCGCCCGCAATGCCGGTCAGGATGAAGCCGCGCCTTTTTTTCCGCATTACTATTGTGGCGGCGCGGGGCGCATACCGCGACCAGACGTACGCGGCGCATGATGCGGCCGCCGCCCCCGGACCCGGAATTTCCGCATCCGCCCCGAATATGTTTTGCGCGGCGCCCGTCATTCCCGGAATGTCCGCGCCGCCCCCGGTCAGATATATTTTTGTCGGATTATATTTCGCGCGCGATGCCTTGGATAAATCGGCCGCCTGTTGCAATATTTCATACAGCGCCGGCAAGGCCAAATCGTTGACATCCGCGCGGGTGAAATCGTGCTGGTCGCTTTCGCATGCGGGCGTGAAGCGGTCCCTGTCCCCGCTGTCCAGCGATATGTTGTCGCGCTTTATTTTTTCGGCCGCGCCCCATTGCAGGCCCAGTCCGCCGGCGACGGCGTCGGTAACCGCGTGCTGGCCGGCGGGAATCCGTTTCAAAAGCATCGGGCCGCGGATTGTCCAAAGCGACACCGCCGTATGCGACGCGCCCAAATCGATAAACAACGACGATTCTTTGGCCGGCCGCACGGTCTGGGCCAAAAGAAAGGACGTGTCAAAATATTCCCGCGGTCTGATGTGCGCCGCGCGCAGGTGTTCGCGCGCGCGCGTTATGCCGTCCGTATCCGCCGATACGGCGCAAAAAATCGCGGACAGACTTTTCGACACCTGGCCGACCGGCGTCGATATGTTTGGAAAATCCTCTAAATCGTACCGCAGCGGAATCAAATGAAGAACGGACGCACCGCCCCGTATTTCGGGCGCGTCCATAATCGCGGATGAAATGTCCGAACTTGTTATCCTGCGCTCTCTGGCCCAATCTTTTCTGATAGGTATGATTTTATAATCGATTGCGCCGAAATTTCCGGTCACAAATGCGGAATCGAACCGAACGCCCATGGATTGTTCCAAAATATCCACGGTTTTTTTTATGGCCTTTGTTATATCGCTGGATTCGAACGAGGCGGTCTGTTGCGACGACAGCCGTCCGCCCGATATCCGGACCGCCATTCCGGAAACCCCGGAAGTTCCGATATCAAGGCACAGATAAGATGAGTCTAATAGGTTCATGTGAACTGAAAATTGAGAACTGATTTTCAGTTCTCAGTTTTTTATTTTTACCAATGTTCTTTCCATATCCCGCATGTCCAGCACGGATATTCCGCGGTCCAGTATCCGGTTTTGATTGTGCAGAATGACCAGACGTTTCAGCGCGGCCGCCATGTCCGATTCCGGCAGCATGATTTTAATCCCGGAATTGGTGTACAGATTCCATCTGCGGCCGTCGGTCCATTCCACGCGCCGCAAAAACCCGGAAAGTCCCGGGATGCCTTTTACAGTACGGACGACAGCCGATATATCGTCGGGCAGTTTTCCGGAAAACACCAAGGTCCCAGCGGGCGCGTCGGCAATTGCATTGTCAAGCCGGCGTCCGTCGGCGGCAAGCGGGTAAAACTTTGCCCCGTCGGTCCAGACGGCAACGACTTCGCGCTGGCGCACGGCGATTGCCAATTTTCCGGACGGGATTTTCCGGACGGATACAAAGCGGACCGCAGGAATTCCCGATATTTCCGAAAAAATCCGGTCCGTATCCGCGGAATGCAAAGACCGGCCGCCGCTGATGTTTATCGCGGTCGAAATATCGCGCGCCGAAAGCGGCCCCGCGCCGGCGTCCAGCGAAACCGCCGTGACGGCGCCGCCGCCGGTCATGGAAATTCGCACAATAAGGTATATGGCGGCCAGGACAGAGGCGCCAAAAGCCAACCAAAATAAAACGGTCTTGTTCATACTTTTATTATATCATAAATAACCGGGAATTAACAGCCCGCGCCGACCAGTTTTCGTATCGCGCTATCCACGTCGAATTCGCTTGCCGCGGCCGTATTGCGCCGTCCGATTTTTTCGCGTTCCGACGCGTTCAGCGCCAGCGCCACATCCAGCGCGGCGGCGATACTTTCAGGGGATGCGGCGGATTCCAGCGCTATGTTAGGATTTATGCCGCATTCGTTTTCGGACCATATCGCGGGCCGGCCGACGGCCAGCGCGGCCATCATCAGCGCCGGGTCGGCCGCGCCCAGCGACAAAACGGCATAGGAAGAGCGCAGGACGGTCGCCGCGTCCGAATCCGGACTGGTGCATATTATATGACGGCCGGATTTTTCTATTTTTCCGACCAGGCGCGCGGCGACGGATTTGTCGCTTATCCCGAAAATCGCGACGACCAGGTCGGACGAATCCACGATTTTCATCGCGCGTATCAGCGCGTCCAGGTTCAGCCCCGGCGGACTGACGACCGTCACCAGCTTTTGATGCGGCGCAATGTTGAATTCGGATAAAAACCGCGTCTGGCGCAGGGTCGACACGCTTTGCGGATTAAATACCGAAAGGTCGATGCCGAATTCCACATCCCCGTTTGCGATGTCCAGTTTTCTTGCGCGGGCAAGCCTGGCCGCGGCGCGGTCTATGGCGTAAACCCGCGGGTTTTCGGACCGAACGCCCGCGCGAAAATCATCGCTGGAAAACAGAAACGTGCGGCCGAATATGCGAAGTCTTCCGATGCGAAAGTGCGGTATCCGCAGGCGCGAAGATTCGCCCCATCCGGCGGGGGACGCGACGAATACCGGAATTCCCCGGCGCTGCATACAGGTCGCAAGCGACACAAGCCCCCTTGACAGTTCGGATGTTATAAAAAGATAAGGCTGTTTCTTCATTTTATTTTATGCCGCGCGCAGCAGGTATCCCTTGCGGAACATGCATCTGCGGTATGCACCGACCGACTGCGACGTCGTGTTGGCGGGAACGGAAAGCAGCATCCGCTGGCCGACGTCCGTATGTTCGTTGGATTGGAATGTCACCCAAAGGCCGTCCCATTCGGGCAGCTGGGTCGCGGAATTCGGCATAAGAAGATTCGATACCCGCGACCGCGGTTCGTGCGGGGAACGCTTTATGCCAAGGCACGCCCTGTGGTCGCGCACAAATTGTTCGGTCGTGACCATTTCGTTTTCCCAATTCAATATGGTCGCGTTGTCGATAGAGCCGCGGTTCGACGAAGAGCAGGCGCAAAGCGCCATAAGGCACAGGGCATAGGGCATAGGGCATATGCGTTTTGAGCCGGTTAAAGTCTTTTTCCATAATTTCAAGATTTTTATGCCTTATGCCTTATTACTTATGCCTTATAGTATAATTCATTTGCATAACATGGGCAATAGTTTTTATAATAAGGAGACCAGCGGAGGAAGGACATGGGCAAAGTCGAAAAATTTGAAAATCTGGCGGCGTTTTACGAACAGATGAAAACCGTCCAGGCGGCAATCAGCGTGATAAAGGGCGGAATCCCCATCGAAGGATACGCCGGGCGGTTCTTTGCCGCGGACGTTCTGGAAATGATAGTGAACGGGCCGGCCGGCGCAATCGACGCCGCGCGCATGGATGCGTACAGACAGGAATTCGAATCGGTAAAGGAATGGGTCACGCCGCCTGTAAAGCCCATGCACGAAATGACGCTGGAAGAATTTGAAAAAGTTATGAATATTTGATATGGCATAAGTCATAGGGCATAAGGCATAAAAGAAATTGTCGAAACATCGCACATAGAGGACAAGGTATGAAATCGTTGAAAAAAATTATGACAAATACAAAACGCATATGCCTTATGCCTTATGCCCTATGCCTTTTATTGCCCGCATGTCAGCCGCGGCAGGAATTCGACACCGTGCGCGTCATCGACACGCTGGTCATAGACGAAAGGTCCGTGCCGATATATCCGCGCAAGGCCGCGCTGACCACCGACACCGCGCGCCGGTTTGCGCTGGATTTGCCCGCGCGCTGCATCGTCGACTGGGGAAACCAGCGTGTCCTGTCCATTCTGCCGCAGGAAGATGTGGAAATGGTGCGGCTTGACGCCGGCGACCCGCTGCCCGATATCGGCGTGAACGATTTCGATTTTGAATCGCAGACCGTATCCCAAGTCTTGGAACGAATGTTCGCCGGCACGGGAATAAACGTGCTTGAAAGCGAACCGATACTGGACAAAATATCCGGGTCCATAGCGTCCGGACAGGTTGAAGACGCGACCGAACTGATAACCACAATGGGCAAGGCGTATTATTCGTTCGATTCGGATTTGCGGGATTTGACGCTGAAACGCAATGCGCGCTGGCTGGTTAAAATGCCCAAAGACCAGAATATGATTATGGCGCTGGTCGACGCGTTCCGCGGCGCCAATATGCGAAACCTGATGGTCAACTGGGAAGACAAGACGCTTATCCTGGAAGGCAATTACCAGACAGAGCGCGAGGCCAGGCAAATCATCGCCGACCTGGGCGCGCAGAAATACATAATCGCGTGGGACATCGACGTGTACCGCGTGTATCCCCGGTCGGATAACCCCATTATATGGATGAACATGCTGCCCGCGTTCGGACAGAAAAATGTAAAGATGTCGATACCCGGCGTCGTGGGCCGCCTGCTTGTCACCAGTTCCGAAATCAATACCAAAACGCTGCAGACCTTTCTGGGCCAGCAATCGAACGTCGTCCTTATATCCCAGGGGACGTTTTCCATACCCAACGGCTGGCAGTCGCGTTTCGACATCGGCCAATGCACCCGCGAGGAACGCCTGGAAACCGACCTGATAATCGGCGCGACCGGACGGTTCGGCGATTACGGCGGCTATCAGAAAATAGACGCGAAAATAGCGCTGCGCACGCGCGGCGGGGAAATAGCGTCGTTCAGCGTTCCGTCTTCTTTGGGCGACAATTACGTGATTATCGGCATACCGACCCATTCGTTTGTTGAAACGCCGGAAACGCTGATTTCGCCGTTCGCGGAACTGGTGGTGTTTATGAGCCCGCGCGTGGTAGAGGTAAGGAAAGATTAATTTCCGATTTAGGATTTCTGATTTATGATTTGGCTTTGTCCTGATTAAATCAGAAATCCTAAATCGGAAATCATAAATCAAAGGTCTGATTAGTGTTCACCAAATTAGAGACAAAAATAGCGTTCCGTTACCTGCGCGCAAAGCGCAAGGAAGGATTCGTGTCCGTCATATCGTGGGTGTCTTTGCTTGGCATAATGCTGGGCGTTGCGACGCTTATCGTCGTTATGTCCGTCATGTCCGGGTTCCATCACACTCTGCTTTCCCGCATCGTCGGAATGAACGGGCATGTGGTCGTATATCATCAGAACGGCGCTATATCCGATTACGATTTTCTGGTCGACAAAATCAAACAGAACAAAATTGTCGCCGCGAATATAAACGGCATCGTTCCCGTTATGGAGGGCCAGGTGATGGCGTCCGCGAACGGCGTCAATTCCGGCGCCATGCTGCGCGGCATGCGCATGACCGATTTGGCCGCAATCACCGCGGCCGGGACCAAGATTTATGGAAACGAACTTTCCGACATTGCGGACGGACAATTAGTGATGGGCCAGGTGCTGGCGCGGAACATGCGCCTGACCATGAATGATTCCGTGACGCTTATCGCCGCGAACAACGGCACGCCGACCGCTTTCGGAACCATGCCGCGCATAATGTCTTATCCCGTGAAATCGACTTTTCTGATGGGAATGTACGAATACGATTCCGGTTTTATATTCATGACGCTGGAAGGCGCGCAGAAATATCTGAATTCGCCGGATTCCGTATCGCATGTCGATTTATTCCTGCGCAATCCGGAAAAGACCGACGCGGTGGCGGACGCTTTGCGGGGCATGCTGCCCCCCGGGTTCGTGGTTCGCGACTGGCGCGATTTGAACAAGGGATTCGTCGGCGCCTTGCAGGTCGAACGGAACGTCATGTTCCTGATACTGATGCTTATCATCATAGTCGCGGCGTTTAATATAGTGTCGTCTTTGGTCATGCTGGTCAAAGACAAATCGCGCGACATCGCCGTGCTGCGCACCGTCGGGGTCAGCCGGAATTCCATGATGAAAATATTCGTGCTGGCCGGGACCAGTATCGGCGCCATAGGCGCGGTGTTCGGGACGGCTTTGGGCATCGTCGTAGCGCGTTACATAGAAGACATCAGACAGTTTATCCAATGGGCGACCGGGCGCAATCTGTTTCCGCCGGAAATGTATTTCCTGTCGGAATTGCCGTCGCGCATAGACCCGGTATCGGTTGCTGGAATCGCTATTGTCGCAATCATGCTGTCGTTTTTGGCGACTTTGTATCCGGCGTGGCGCGCGGCGAAAACCGACCCGGTGGAAGTGTTAAGGTATGAATAGTACGGAAGAACGGTTTGATATTTACGGCCCGGACGGGAACAAAACCGGACGTGTCGCCACCATGGGGGAAATATACGCGGAACAGCTGACCATCAGGACGGTCGCCGTATGGCTGGTAAATTCAGCCGGGAAAATTCTGGTGCATCGGGACGGAAAGCGCCAGCACGGAACGTTCGGCGAGGTAAGGGTCTCTGTCACGGGAAGGGTTTCGGCGGGCGAGGCTGGCCTTGACGCGGCGCAAAGGGAAACGTTGGAAGAATTGGGATTGGATTTTCCAAAGGACAGGTTCGAATTCATAAAGACTTTGTTTCATATCGGCCCAAGATACCCGTCGTATTTCACCGATATATACGTTGTCTTTACGGATTTAGGAATATCGGAAATGAACCCTGATGAAAGCGAAGTTGCTGGATTGGAATGGCATGGGCTGGGTTACTTGAAAAACTGGAAACAAAACAAATTGAATATCAGTCAGAATTTCGAATCAAGATTGAATGTTTTGTCGGACTGGCTGGATACAAAGGAATAGAAAATGGCGTCGATACTGAAATCTTTATCAACCCTAAAGCGCCGCGAAATCGTGATGTCCGTCCGCGAAATCGGCAAGACGTTTATAGAGGGCGGACAGCCGCTGGCCATATTGCGCGGCGGCGGATTCGATTTGCATCGGGGGGAAATTATCGCGCTTGTCGGGCCGTCGGGCTGTGGCAAGTCGACCCTTTTGCAATGCGTGGGATTATTGGAACAGCCCACGCGCGGACACATATTCATATCGGGCATGCCGACGCACAAGATGACAGAGGAACAGCGCACGAACGTGCGCCGCGACAAACTGGGCTTTGTTTACCAGCGGCATAATCTGTTGGAAGATTTTTCCGCAGAAGAGAATGTCGCGCTGCCCATGCTGGCGGCCGGTGTTTCGGAAAGCGCCGCGGGCGCGCGCGCGAAAAAATTATTGAAATCCGTAAATATTCTGCACCGCGCGGAACACAGGCCGGCGGAAATGTCCGGCGGCGAGCAACAGCGGACAGCCGTCGCGCGCGCGTTGGCGAACGGACCGGATATAATACTTGCGGACGAGCCGACGGGCAGCCTGGACCCGAAACATGCGGGCGTCGTGTTCGATTTATTGCTTTCGCAGGCGCGCCAGCACAAGATGGCAATGCTGTTCGTGACGCACGATATGAACCTGGCCCAGCAGGCCGATAAAATAATCACTATCAAAAACGGGATAGTGGGATAAACAAAAAAGGAGAGAAAAATGAAAAAACTTGGAATTACTATTATTATTGTTTCGGCGCTGGGTATCGGGGTTGCGGCCGGATGGCTGGCCGCGCACGGCGGGTTTGACAGCGGCATGTCAAAAGAAACTTGTAAAGAGTTGGAAACAAAGATACGGGATTTTTCTCTGACCGGGGGCATGGGCACCACGGCGGAAAGCATGACCGCGCGGGCGTTGCAGTTAAAAGAACTGAACAATGTATACAGCAAAAATTGCGTCGGTATAAAAAGTGTCTTTAATAAAGTGAAACCATCGGTGCCAGTACTGGCCGCGAAAACCGAAAAGCTTCCCGAAAGGACATGCGAAGCTGTGGAAATAAAAATGCTGGAAAAGATTAATGACGAAAATGAAATTGACGCCAGAAGATACGACGCCTATGAATATTTTATACAAAATGCGCGGATTTATGCGGATTTGATGCGGTTGGGTTGTCCGGAAAATTCGGAAAAATTCCGTGCATTGGCAATTCGACAATTGGACATTGCAACCGCATTGCAAGGCGAATTCAATGAACATGATGCATATGATAGCAATGCCGTGCAATCCCACGCCAATCGCATGCAGGTGTATAAACAAGTGCATGGGGAAAGCGAATTCATACAGGAAGCCCGGCGGGTTATGGAAAAAGCGCGTCATTTGGGCGAACCCGCGCTGCAATTCCTGGGCGCGATAGAAAAGGTTTTCGCGGAATAAAAAAACGCCGCGAAAGCGGCGTTTTTTTATTTGGAGTTTTAAGATGCGTCGGCCCTTTGGCCGACGGTCTATTGTTTCGCGTTTTGCCGTTTGACATATAATATCATATCCAACAAATTGACCGCGGCCATACTGGCGTTGACCATACCTGGTTTCCCAAGGCCGAACATTGAAACGGCGGGGCCGGGGGGAAGGGCGGCAATGCTGCCAATCGCGGCGTTGTCGTTGAATGCAGAACTGTCTTTGCTGTTTCCGGGGATTCCATACACTTGCGGCACCATGATATTGTCGCCGTGAGTTTGTTGGAATTTTATAACTTTTCCGCCAAGGTCGCCGGGAAGGGCCGCCGCCATACCCGCAACCCCGATAAGAACGTACGTTTGCTGTTCCTGTAAAATCCCGTCGACAAAATTTCCCAATTCCAATTGATGACGATGAGCGGACAAAGCATGATATTGAAATCCAACATCCAAAGCGCGCAGTATATCGGTTCCGGCGCCGACAATATCCTGGTCGCTGGACGAACCGGATAATATGACGACCGCCCTGGGTCCAAGAATGCCATAGTTGCCATTTTCGGAATAGTGCGAATCAATATTCATTTTAGGTTGTTTAAGCCATGGGGTGAATTTGTGTGTCATGGTAAGCCTATTGTTTTAATTTCTCTCTACGCTTCCCGTTTCAACCATGATAATAAGTTATCGCATAATATGTCAATTTTAATTTTTCCCGATTTTACGGCATAAAACAACCGGAACGGTCGAAAAGGAACGGCCCGGCTTTCGTCACGCCTGTGGCGGACTTCGGCTGGCACTACTTCGCGTGTAATTTTCCGCATTTCGCGTGGCGAAGCCACACGAAGCGTCAAAGACGCGAAGTGTGGTGCGGGCAGAGGGATTCGCTCTGCGCATTCCCGCCCGCCGAAATCTTTGATTTCGTCGGGACCCGGGTTGCGCCTGCGCGTATCCTCGTAGTTATTCGAACTTCGCCTACGGCTTGTTCTCATATACTCGGATTCGAACCCTTCGCCGCTTCGCGGCTTTACCGGGTTCAATTCAAACCTACACAAACCAAAAATGAAACGGCCGCAAGGGCCGTTTTATTTTTGGTGCGGGCAGAGGGAATCGAACCCTCATCTCAAGCTTGGAAGGCTTGCATACTAGCCCTTGTACTATGCCCGCAATCATAAATTGATTATATCGGGCGTCTAATTTGCGTTTGCTTGTTTTTATCGCGGTCGTGTATATCGAATACACTCCCTTGCTAAAAACCGCGCAATACGCATTATCCGCCGCGCTAAAATCAATTTCTGCCGTCTAATCGTGCGGTGACTGTATCAGAGAATATTCGGGTTTTCAAGGAAAAATGCGGGCGCCCTAATGTGCTCTTTTTCTTGCGGCCGTATACGCGATTTCGGCGAGTTTCGGATACAACGTCATATTGTCGTCGCTGAACGGCGCAGGCCTTTTTACCTCTATTAAACCCAAGTCGTTGGTCCATGCGGGCAACGTATAATTGCGCATTTCCGCCTTTGAAAAAAAATCGCGTTCAAACATCGAAAAAGATACGCTCGGCTTATCGTACACATTAAGCCTTAACATCTCTTCGCCCCCGTCGCGATAGAACCGGCTTGACTTGTCCATAACGGGGCATTTTTCCGCAAAACGATTTGGAATCGACGCGCACACATCGATATCAAAATCATAAACGACGTCGCCTTGCAGGATAAGCCTGTTCCTGCTGTATATTGAATCTTGATACGTCCAGCGGTACCAGATTCTCATATTGTACGGAAAACGCGCCCCGCCTTTCAGGATTTTATCGGATATCGCCCGGGCGTCTTCGGGGGATATGTTAAATTTTTCGTTGCCGATTTCCAGTATGTTGCCGGCAAGAACGATATCATCCGGATGACTTGGCAACGCTATCTGTTGCGTCATGGTGTAATCTTGATATTTTGGAAATTCGCTGTCCCAGTTGGCCAAACTCTTGTCGACCAGCCATATTTTTTTTGATGACATGTGTAATCTCTTTTGGTTTGTCCCCTCTCGCGGGCAACCATAGCAGGTATATTTGCAATTGTCAAAAAAATGCCCCCTTGTCCCGAATACGACGTCGTATTGCGGCGCGGGCTATCTTTTGTTTGTACGGTTGTCCCAGACATCGTACATACGGTTAAGCGCTTCGAATTGCGCGGAAGTCAGTTTGACGATAAGCTTGTCCGCGCCCTGGTGCTTTTTCGGAATTATGGAATAACTGACGCCTTTTGTTTCGCTTTCGATTTTATACACTTTATAAAAATGCGTCGTAACTATGTATTCCGCCCGCGTCAAAGCGCCGCTGAACCGGCCGTTCGTGTATTCCGGTTTTTTCCGTACTTTATTTGTTTTGCGGTATGACATTTTCACCCCCGTATGCTTTGTTGATATTATGGGTATAATAGAACAATAAATGATTTTGTCAAATTATAAAATAAAAAGCTGTGTATCCGACGAAAAATATAATATATAATCACGGCAAGGTGATTTAATGAAAATAGGGGTTTTTGATTCGGGGCTTGGCGGACTTGTCATGACAAAGGCGGTGTTCGGGCCGCTTGGGCATTACGATTTCGCCTATTTGGGCGATACGGCCTATCTTCCTTATGGCGCCAGGTCGAAAGAAAAGATTTACGAACGGACCCGCAAAGGCGTCGATTGGCTTATGCGCGTTAAAGACGCCGCGCTTGTAATAATAGCGTGCAACACCGCGTCTATCGCGGCCCTGCAACGAATACAGCGCGAGTGGCTGCCGGCCAATTTTCCGGACAGGCGCGTGCTTGGGATAGTCGTGCCGACCATAGAAGAGGCGGCGGACGCAAATAATATAGGGCTTATCGGAACGGTTTCGACGGTCGCGTCGGGCGTTTACGAGTCCGAGCTTTTGAAAATCGCGCCCAACAGGCGGTTTCGGGCGGTCGCCACGCCATTGTTGGTGCCGCTTATAGAAAACGGCGGCGACAAATACGCGAAAGAAATCATATCGGATTATCTTGCGCCGATCGCCGATGTCGAAACCCTGGTTCTGGGGTGCACGCATTATCCGGTCTATAAAGGGCTGATACGCCGGATTTTACCGCGCGCGCGGATAATTTCACAGGACGAAGTGCTGCCGCCAAAGCTTGCCGACTATTTGCGCCGCCATCCGGAGATTGAGGGCAGGCTGTCGCGCGGCGCCGGCCGGTTCTTTGGGATAACCGACATGACGCGTGGATATATTGCCGCCGCCGAACAGCTTTTCGGGCGCGCCATAGAAATCGAGCGGGTGGATATATAAAATCCCGATAAAGAAAATTGTTTGATTTTGTCGGGAGCGGGCGGGCGGCTTTCGGACCAGTTATAACAACTAATCCTAAAAATTATCCCGCAATAAATAGGGGTCTCTGTCGTCCAGTTCCCGTTGCAAAAATGTCGGATATTTTGCCCAGGTGCTTCGTTTGAAATAAAGGTCGTCGTCGGATGAATAGAATTCCTTTATCAGTTTCAAACTGTCCAAATCATAAACCCGGAACGGATACCCTTTGCCCCCCATGTCTTGCCGCCACATTATAAGTTGTCCGTCTTGAACCCCGAACTTGAAAGAGATGGTGTTTTTGTTGGTTTCTATTTTATTTAATTTTTCCGTCTTTTTGTCGAAAATATATAAAGTATTCATGCCGCTGTCCGGGATATTTATACCGTCCGGTCCATCGCCATAAAGCCGGATGGTATAAATAAACGCGCGTTCATCGTTTTGAATCACACAGGACCAGTAGGGGTCGCCTTCAAACGGAGCGTATTTTACGCCTTTGAACCTTGGGTAATTTTCTTGGACCGAACAGATAATTTCGTAATCGTCGGGGAATTCGAATCTATAATCGGCAGGGTTTGCGCTGATTTCCACTTTTGGAGTCGTGGTGGCGCACCCAATAAGAACGACCGGCAAAATCAAAAGTAATTTTTTCATACAAGGTTATTATAGCACGATTTCTATCCCAAGTTCACCAAAATTAAAACGACCGCAAGGGTCGTTTGAATTTTGGCGGGGCACAAGGTAAAAACCTTGAGCCTTTTAAAGCCACACTCCGCCAATAGCACTTCGCCAAGGCTTCGTGCCACAGGGGCTTCGTGTGGCACTCAATTTTCCATTCCTCGCTTTGCTCGGGGAAAATTGGTGGTGGGCGTGGATAGAATCGAACCATCTCAGTCAAAGACAACAGATTTACAGTCTGCCCCGGCTCTCCAACTCCGGCGCACGCCCATTAAGCCCGCGAATTATAACTATATTTTCACAGAAATCAAGTTTTTATAAGGTGATTATACATTTATTAGACCTGCGTATTTGACTACCCCGGAAAGCTATGGTCGCCTGCTTACACAGTCTTCCAGCTTTCCGGCCCTTCTGGGAAGGGCATAAAAGTGCACAGTCATACCCTTCCCAGAAGGGTCGGAATTTGTTAGCGAACGAAGTGAGCTTAAAAATTCCGGGGTAGTTAAACCAGAAGTTTTTGTATCGGGTCGATTATCCGTATAATTACCTTTTATAAAATTGACCGCGGCCGTCGTTTCTATTAGTATTCCGATATATAAAAGGATATAAAAATGAAAAAAATTCTGTTTGCGGCCGCATTGGCCATGATTGGGCGGCCCGTATTCGCGGATTGCGCCTGTTCGAATAAAACCAACGTCATGTTCGGCGACGAAATAAATCAATTCGCGGTATACCTGGGCAAGGGTATGGGCAATTCCATGACTTCGAAATTGAACGGCATCATGATGCTGCAATATTCCCAGCCGATAGAATTCATGCGCCGGGACAGCCGCATAAATATTCAGACGGGGATATCTGGCGGAGAGGCCGCCGACACCTGGCTGTTCAGCGGAATGTCTTTGGACGTCGCGCTGCTTTCATGGAACAGTTTTTATCTGGGCGCCGGATTCGGCGGATTCATAAGGGATAAAGAAACCGAATTCCTGGATTCCTGGTTTACATTCGGCGAAAAGGCGTTCATCGGATATAAATTCGAAAACAATTTCGGTCTGGAATTTTTTATCCAACATTTTTCCAACGGCAACCTGACCGATATCAACAAAGGTTATAATTTTACCGGACTGACGGTGACGTACAGTTTCTAGATAAAAAAACGGCCTTTCGGCCGTCTTTTTATTTTTGATTGTACTTTGCCATCAACAGCGCCAGGTTTTTCAGCTGTTTTTCGATATTGGCCTTGCCCTTGGCGTCCAATGTCTTGGTGCCCCAATTCGGCATAGCGTCGTAAATTTCCTGGGCTATGTCGTCCGTCGCCTGGACCGGGTCGGCGACCTTGGTAATCGCGCGGCCGATGACCATCATCGACGCGCCGTTTTCAATCGCTTCGCCCGGAGTCATGACGCGTTTTTGTTCGTTCTGTTCCATGGACGCGGGCTGAATTCCCGGCGTGACCAATGTCGCGGATTCGCCGAACAGATAACGCATCGCCGGCAATTCGCGCGGAGAGCAGACAACACCGTCAAGGCCGGCATACTTGGCCAGCGCGCCCAGACGTATGACATAATTTTCAACGGTCATATTGATGCCGAGCAGGCGCAGATTGTTGCGGTCCTGGTCGGTCAGCAGAGTCACGCCGATGACGCGCGGCGCCTTGAACAGATTTGGTTTGTTTTCCTCTTCCGCCTTTTTCGCCGCTTTTTTCGCCGCCTGTGCTATGCCGGCCTTTGCGGAGCGCATATTGTTCAACCCAATCATGGTATGCACGTTGAACAAATCGACGCCAAGATTGGAAGCGGACTCTGCCGCGCCTTGCATGGTCGCGCCGATGTCCTTGTATTTCAAGTCCAGGAATACGTATCCGCCCAGGTCTTGGATTCGCTTTACGATATCGGGACCGGCGGCCGTGAACAGCTGTTTTCCGACTTTGTATTTTACCGGCGTGTCCCGGAGCTGGGACACCAGTTCCAGCGCCTTGTCCGCGGACGGATAATCCAGCGCGATTATAATTTTTTCATATGGGTTCATGTTCGTTCCTTTTATTTCGTGTTTTGCGACAGGTATTTTTCGATAACCGGCTTCATCGACTTGTGATGCGAGGATTCCGGGATCCAGTACTGAATCGCCTCTGTCTGGGTAAGGACGGAATGCAGGCGCACCGGGTGCGGATTGTCCGGATTCGCTATCGTCATTTGGCCGTCCACTTTGGTTTCATAAAATCCTTTGGCCAATTTGTCGACCGCGCCCTGTTGGCGGTCCAGCATGACGATTGCGTCCTTTACATTTTGTTTTCCCGAAACCTTTTGCAGTTTCAGCGCCGCTTCGCCCAGAATGGACATACCGGTTGTCGCCACGTCTTCAAGGACAAGGACCCTGTCGTCCGGATTCAGATTTCCGATAAGCAGTCCGCCCTGGCCATGGTCTTTTTCCTGTTTTCTGATGGTCAGGACGCCTTTGCCCAATTCATACCCGACGACCGCCGCCGTTGCCGTCATGCCTTCGGGGACGCCGACCACTTTGTCGAATTGCAGTCCCAGCTCTTCGGCCGTATAGCCCAGCAAAATCACCGCGCAGTCCCACAAATCCGGATTATCCTGGATGCTTTGTATGCTCCAAAACAACGGGGACATGTTTGGGCTGCCGTCCGGTTTCGGGGTTTTCAGTTTGAACCACTGGCTTTCGTCCGCAGGGGACGGCGCGATTTTAAGCATGTTGCTGTCGATAAGGCCCTGGACGAATTCACCCTTTATGCGGGTTATTTCATCTTTTGAATACATGGTGGTGAAGTATGGCATTGCCGTTCCTTTTTGTTTCGGTTTTTATTCCCCTCTCGCCCGGGGTGAAGTATATTGAATTTTGACAAAAAATGCAAGGTGAAAAATGCGCCCGACAGGGCGCGTTTTAATAAAAGTCCGGCTTTATTGTCTTTGCGTGACCGTCACGCTGTCGACCATCTGCCGGTCGACCGCGTCGATTTTAACCGGCGTAAAATCCGGGTCGATTTCGACAGGCGCGTCGGAATCTTCTTCGGTTATGATTATTACAGGATTCGCCGCAGCGTCATAGGTTTCGGGCGCGTCGGATTTCCGGGCATTATGCCGGCCGGCCAGATGCGCCGGCAGCGTTATGTAATCCATCGGGTCGAATGCGGCGGACGGTTCTATTTCCCGGGGCCGGCCCGCGCGCGGTATTTCCGTCTTGTACAGCGGCGTCATGAAATTCCGCGCCGCCGGCGTCTTTATCCGCGGCGCGCCGGACGCGTTCAGGCGCATAATCTGCAAAGCGCGTTCGTTCGTTCCGTTCGGGCGCAGCCGCACCAGGCCGTCAAGGCCGTTATATCCGGCCGGGTCCAAAAGATGCGCCGCCGGGACGCGTTTCCCGGTAAGCGCGCCGATGGTCAGCATGGCCGCATCGTACCCCATAGAATTCATCCTGTTCGGCATAGCGCCGTGCAGGTCCGAATAAACCCTTACAAAGTCCTGGGATATCGCGGGCAGGGCGGAATATTCAGCGCCGCTGAACGTAACATCGCCCCACATGACTTCCGTATCCCACATTGCTGTTCCCAAAAACCGGACCGTCGCACCCGGCACGTCGAAATACCGCATAAACGATGCAAGCGACCGCGAATCCCCGGCGTTGCCCAAAAACAAAACCGCATCAAACGGCAGGCTTCCGACGGTGTCGGATTTGCTTAAAAGTTCCAGCTGTGATTCTATGTCGTCGCGTTCGGAAGCATCCATGTCATGATTGGTCAGAATGTCCGAAAGGATTTCCTTGGCGCGCGTCGCGGCCTGTTGGCGCGCGTTCCACAACGCCGCCTTTTCCGCGACGGATTTCTGGGAATTCATGTCGCTTTCTTTGTAATAATAAAGGCCGGATACGCCTATGTTATAGAATCCCGCGGCCTCTAACGCCGTATTGGCCAGCATGTGCCCCGCCTTTGTATCCGGCGCAAGAATCATCAATTGGGTCACGTCCGGCGCGCCGCCGCCGGATTTTATTATGGCCTCTACGCTCTGGTTCGGCAGCAAAGCCAGAGTGAACACCCCGCCGCCCAGGACGCTGTGGCTGGACGTGAATGTCAGCGCGGGCGTGCCGGCGGATTTCAATGTTCGTAATATTTCCACGTCTTCGCTGAAAATCGGGCCGATTATCATGTCGGGATTTCGTTCCAGCACGCTTTTTATTTTTTCGGTCTTGGCGGCCTTGTCGCCCGAAAGGTCGTTAAACGTGACGATTACGCCCGCCGGCTGTTTCTGTAAAAACGCGATTTCAACCGCGTTGCGTATCCCCGCGCCAAGACCAGCGTTCGGCCCGGTTAAAGGCAAAAGCACGGAAACCTGTTTCACGTTTCCGTCCATGACGGGCGCGTGCGCCGGTCTGTTTTCAAATTCGCCGTATTCAAGATTATAAAAGCTGGGCGCTATGTCGGACGGAACGCCGGTCGCGGGAACTTCGCCGTATTCCTTGCCCCAATCGCGGTTCGCAATCGTGGCGCAGCCGCCCAGAACGATGGTGAAAAGAGCGCATATAAAGATTTTATTTTTGATAAACATTGAAATCCCCCGGAAAGAATTGTAAAATCATAATATAAAAAAATTATAAAGGGAAATGAAAAATGACGCCCGGACTTTATATCGTCGGAACGCCCATAGGAAACCTTTCGGACATGTCGCCGCGGGCGGCGGAAACTTTGCGCAATGCGGATTTAATCGCGTGCGAAGATACCCGCGTCACCGGCAAGCTGGCCGCGCATTTCGATATAAAAACCAAGCGCGTCGCCTTTCACGAACATAACGAACAGGATATGGCGGACGATTTGGTTGCAAAAATTTTATCCGGAATGTCCGTCGCGCTGGTGTCCGATTCCGGAATGCCGGGGATAAGCGACCCGGGGTTCCGCCTTTGCCGCGCGGCGCGCAAATCAGGCGCGCCGGTATTCGTCGTGCCGGGTCCGACGGCATTCGCGTCCGCGCTGGTGCTTTCCGGATTTCCCACGGACCGGTTTACTTATCTGGGATTTTTCAAAGATGAAAAACATCTTCGCGAAGACAATAAAATCCGGCACACCATAATATATTATGAATCGCCGAACCGCGTCCTGGACACAATCGGGATGATGGCGCGCGTCTGTCCGGAACGCCGCGTCGCAATAGTCCGCGAGATTACAAAGATTCACGAAGAAACAATAATCGGATACCCGTCGGAACTGTTGGAGAGCATAGAGCATATAGCAGAGAGCATACGGGGGGAGATTGTACTGGTGATAGAGCCCGCCCCGGAAGTTAAGATGTCAGATTCGGAAATCAACGATATTGTCAATGAAATCGTATCCGCCGGGCACAAGACCAAAGAAGCGGCGGCCGAAATTTCAAACCGCACGGGGTTAAGCAAATCCGAAGCATACGAAAAGGTAATAAAACATGGTTAATTTCATAGGCTCGTTCGATACCGTCGAATCATTGCCGAAAGGGTGCGCGCCGGAATACGCGTTTATCGGGCGGTCCAATGTCGGCAAATCTTCGCTGCTTAATGCGCTGGTCGGCATGCGCGCCGCGCGAACATCTAATACGCCCGGCCGGACGCAACAGATAAATCTTTTCGATTGGTCCGGCATAATATTGGCCGATTTGCCGGGATACGGATATGCAAAGGCGTCAAAGACGGATATTGCGAAATGGGCGGCGCGATTGGAAAAATACCTGTTGTCGCGGGGACGGTTGGAACGCCTGTTCATACTGGTCGATTCGCGGCACGGCCTTAAAGATTCCGATATCGACATGATGAATTTCTGCGACGCGAACGCAATCCGTTACCAGGTCGTATTGACCAAGACGGACAAGATATCAAAGACGGCCGCCGCGGAATGCCAGGCGCAGACGGAAGGGGTGGTCGCGAAACGCGGCGCGTCGACAGGATGTGTAATCGCCACGTCGGCCGAAAAAAAGACAGGCATGGAAGAATTGCGCGATGAAATAATAGGGCGTAAGGCGTGAAGCGAAAAGCGAATATATTTTGCGCCAGCAATCCGGCAAAGTTATCAGATGCTTTGTGGCACATCTTGTCCGGTGCCGATTTTTCAAACGACATAATTTTTCTGCCCAGCCGGCGCGCGGTTCGGACGGTCGAACGAATGATTGCAGGGCGCGCGGGCGGTGCGGCGATACTTCCCAAACTGGTCGCGCTGGGCGAGGCGGCGGACGATACCGCGGAAGATGAGGAATCCGGAGCCGCAGATACGGTGTCAGGTTTGGAAAGGACAATTGTTCTGTCGAAAATGCTGTCGGCCGCGAACGGATACGGCGCGGGCGCGAACATGGCGTCTGCAAAAGATTTAATCCGAATGATGGATTATCTTGAAAACGAGGGCATGGGACGGGACATAGATTGGAAGGTGTTGGTCGGTCCGGAATTCGCCGAACATTTCAGAGAAAAAGCCCGGTTTTTGGATTTGGCGCAAAAAGCTCTGCCCCTATGTTTTCCTGGGCGCGAGACAGTGGCGCAGCGTCGGAACAGCGATATCCGGTCATGGATAAACAACATGGGTCAATACGGCAGAATCATCGTATGCGGGTCGACGGCGTCCGTTCCCGCGACGGCCGATTTGATGGAGCGTGTCGCGGGGCTTGCCAACGGATATATCATTTTTCCAGGGGATGTAAGACATAAGGTTGCGGCACAGAATGTATGCGACCCTTACTTTTCCGAAATTAAATTTTTAGAGCGGGTCGGCGTCAAGCCGGAAGAAGTGAATATGATAGATGTCGGCGAATCCAATATAGGTTTTTTGAACGGTGCGTTTTCCAACAATCCGAATCACGAGCCGCCAGCCACCAGCACGAGCCACGTCCAGCGCATTGACTGCGCGCGCGAATCGGAAGAGGCCGAAGTTGTCGCCGAAATCGCAATGGAAAAATCCGGCGCCGGAGCATCGGTTTTAATCGTGTCGCCGGATATTTCGGCGGCGCAAAGATTGTGCGAATCCTTATCCAGGCGCGGCGCGAATTATGATTTTTCCGGCGGGACAAAAGGAAGCGCGACAGCTTTGGGCCGGTTTATATTGAACTTGCTGGATGATGATTCGGATTTCAAGTTTTACAACGAATATAAAAAATCAAATCTGTTCGATACGGTCGCAAACGCGGCGGCGGAATTTAACGACGAAGATTCGGTCGTCGTTTTTGAATCGCTGAAAATTTTATCCGATATTTTGACCGCGCATGGTTTGGAACTGGCGCCGGGGGATTTGCGAAGCATGGTTGCCGAATGCCTGAACGGGGTATCAATCAGGCCGCCGCGAAACGAAGGCGCAACCATTTCAATCGTCGGCACGATAGAATCGCGCATGCAGACGGCGGACACTGTTATTCTGACCGGATTGAACGAAGGAATGTTTCCGGCGATGGGGTATGAAAATCCGTGGCTGCCGCGGCGGATTGCGGACAGCATCGGATTGCCGCCGCCAGAGAGGAAAGTTTCATTGATGGCGTTGGATTTTATCAATCTGTCGTGCGGGCCGGAAATTTATTGGACCCGGTCGAAAATGTCCGGCGGCGGCGAAAATACGGAATCGCGGTTTTTGTCGCGCATAGCGGTCGCGCAAGCGCGACCCGTAATGCGTGAGTCCGTGAGACGTAAGACACAAGACGACGATTCGTCTTACGCCTTACGCCTTACGCCTTACGATGATTGGTTGCAAAAGGTTCGGGCGATTGACGCTGTTCCGTACGAACCTTTGGATACGTCGGCGCCGCGGCCGCCCGCGATAAACGACGACGTTTATGTAACGGAATTGGAATTGCTGATACACAACCCGTACGCCTTTTATGCGCGGCATATATTGCGGTTAAGGCCAAAGGACGACCCGGGACGCGAGCCGGGCGCAAAGGAATTCGGCATTCTGGTGCACGAAGTAATAGAGCATAGAGCAAAGAGCATAGAGCATAGAGAAGAAGATATTGTCGCCGAATTGGATGCGCGGGCGCGGGAAATATTGCCGGCGGATTCCATTCTGTTTCATTTCTGGCGCAAAAGGTTTTTGGAAATCGCGCCGAGTGTCGCAGCTTTGTTGCGACAGAGCATAGAGCATAGGGCAAAGAGCATAGATGACGGGTCGGGTGTTGAGATTCCATTGGATTGCGTAATAGCCGGGCGGACGGTTCGGGCGCGCGCGGATATGATTATTGGCGATACCGTCATCGATATCAAAACCGGCGCGGCGCCGAATAAAAAACAATTGGGCGAAGGCAATATGCCGCAATTGCCGCTGGAAGCGTATATGTTAAGGCATAGGGCACACGTCGCGGCGAAGCGAAGCGAAGACGGATACGGCATAGGGCATAAGACATCGGAAATCGTGATGAAATTCGTACAATTAAAGAATAGGGATGTCCGGCCGATTGAATATTCCGGTGCGGATGCGGCGGAAATGATTAACGCCGCCGTGCAAAAGGCCGCGGAATTGTTCGGCCGGTATGCAAAAGATGGCGAGCCGTACGAATACCGCGTTACAAGCGACGCGAAATATAAAGAGTACGACGATTTGGCGCGGGTGGAATGAAAGCAATGAACCCCTCGCCAAGACATTCTAACTCGCTTTGCTCGTAAGAATATCTATCCTCTCCCGCAAGGGGAGAGGAAGCGCCCCTGCAAAAATCACTTGTATCGCACCGCACTTTTATGCTTTAATTCGGGCAAGAAATAATAAATGGAGAGGACCATGTCATGCTACAATACTCTGAAAGCCGCAGAAAGCTACACACACACACACACACACACACACACATCTAAACCGGTTCGCGGCATAGCGCGGATTTTCCGCGCGATAATAGTTCCCGTTTTTTGTTCGATTTTGTTTTTTTCACCGATGTCGGCATGGGCTATTGCATGTCCCGCGGCGACAAGCGGTTGGATTGCCTCTCCCTCCGCCGGTTCTTGCGCCCTTTGCACACAGACAAAATCTGTTACCGGTTGCAGCGGCACAATAACCCAAAAAGCCATGGCGACCAGTTATAACAATTGTGCGATATGCACACCGTGCAAACCAATCTCAAACAACAGGGCGCCATGGTCGTTGCCGGATTGGCAACAGGAACGGTTCGCCAGTTTGTTTGACGCCATTCCCGGTCTGATTCCTTCGGCATACGCGGCTGATGTTTGCACCGGCCAATGCTCGAATGATTGCGGGTGTACCGTGGGAAGTTGTGAAAGAGATTGTGGATGGAATCCCAGCGATGTAACCAATAATCTGACGCCAAATGCCAGTAATATTAAAACAGGAACCGGCGTTAACATCACTTGTCCGGCATGCGCCGCCGGACAAACCCCGAATGTGGCCCAAACTGCGTGCGTGGCATGCCACAAGGTTACTTTGAACCATAATGGAGGTACGGGTGCGTCCTATGACACACTATATTTTGCCCCCAACAAGCCGAATGCTAGTATTTCTTATAATACCCAAAAAGCTAATTATTGGTATAACAACTCCACTTGCACCGCCGAATTTGGGAATAGCCAACAGGGTCCATCACGTGCCGGATACAAATTAACGGGATATTATACCGCGACCAGCGGCGGTTCACAGGTTATTTACGCCTTTACGCAAATAATGTGCGGCGCAAACAATGCTGCTTGCGGCGATCCACGTGTTCCGTCAACTTATGCTTTGCGCACTACCCGCGGTATAATGACTTGGCTATATCATACAGGCTATATATGCACGCAAACGACGGCCAGCATAAAAAATTGTACAAAAGACCATTATTATATAGATTTCAGCCCCACCGGCGCCAGCGATGGTTCGCCATATACCAGCATATCTTCTGATATCACTGTCTATGCCAGATGGCAGGCGGAAAGCTGTTCCGCCGGACAAGAATTCTTGGGTCCGGCGTGCGCGAACTGCAAGGCCGGCTATTTCAAGGCGGGCACAGGCACTGCCGCCTGTACCGCATGCGCACAGGGTTCGCGCGCCAACGCATCCACCGGGTCCACCGGCTGCACCGCGTGCGGCGCGGGCACGACTACATCGGGCACCGGCACGTCAAGTACCGGAACATGTTCCAACTGCACCACCGTCACGGGTATGGTATCTGGTTCGTGGCTGACGCCCAGCTGGACCAATAACAGCGTGTCCAATCTGTGCGCGGTAAATCAGTGCCAGGCGAACCGGTTCAAATCCGGCAGCGGCACCAGCGCGACTTGTCCGCAATGCCCGCCGTTCGGCAGCGCAAGCAATTTGGCGTTGAATGGCAACTGGTCCGGCAATACACCGAACGGTTCAACCGCCATCCGTGGCACCAGCGCGGCGGGTTCAACTTCGCAAACATCGTGTTGTATTCCAACAACCCAGACTTTTACAGATGGCACAGGAACGTGGAAGTTTGAAAGTAACAAGTGTTTCCCATCGTGCGCGTGGGGTTATGACGCCAGCACCGAGACGTGTTCCGGTTCGCCGACAGGCCAGACGTAATATAAAAGGCCGGAATTATCCGGTCCTTTTTTATGGCGGCG
>Ga0082212_10001598_pt1 | contig 33380 bp, 34 predicted proteins | sample TergutNt197P3_FD_71548 | JGI IMG/M metagenome (GOLD analysis project Ga0082212, IMG submission 71548) | Neocapritermes taracua P3 segment gut microbial communities from Petit-Saut dam, French Guiana - Nt197 P3 | ecosystem: Host-associated > Arthropoda: Insects > Digestive system > Gut ... | reverse complement strand
GTACCAGTTCGACGTCACCGATAACGCCACTGACGAGAATGGCGAGGTGAAAGTGGTCGGGCGGCACAGGAAAACCGGGGGCATCTCCGACGCATTGAAAAAGCGCCTCCTCGATAACGGGATATCTACAAAGGAGTTGGCGCAATTCATGGGCAGCCCAGGAGGTGAAGTACTATGCAATGGGTGAACCTGATTTGTTTCATCCTTCTGTGCAGCGGCTTGTTTTCCCTGTTCGGCGTCCGGCTGACGGACATCCTGAGCGTCATGACGTTCCAGAGGGCCGTCACTTTGGACGACGAGCTGAAGGTGCTCACCGGCGCGCCGGCCAAGCGGTTTTTCAACCGGGACTACGAAATCGGCCAGATCCTGAAAGACACAGGTCGGGAAGAGCAGTTCACGTTCATCAAGCGCCTTTCGCTTATCCTGTTCGGCGTGGGCGCCGCCCTCGCCCTGATGATCGACAATTTCTACCTGGTGCCTATCCTGGGCGCCGGTTTCTCGTTAGCCCCGGTCTGGTACCTGCGGTCCACGGCTGGGACATATAAGAAGCATATGAATGAGGAACTGGAGACCGCCGTATCCATCATAACCACGTCTTATCTCCGGACGGAAGACCTTATCCGGTCGGTCAGGGAAAACCTCCCCTCCATCAACGAGCCGGTCAAGGCAGGCTTTGAAACCTTTGTCTACGAAGCGGAGATGATCAACGCCAATCTGACCTCGGCCATCAATTCATTAAAGATGCGGATCCCGAACCGGATCTTTCACGAATGGGCCAATACGATGATCCAGTGCCAGTCCGATAGGACAATGAAAAACACATTGCCGTCGGTGATCCAGAAATTCAGCGACGTCCGCGTCGTGCAGTCGGAGCTGGAGGCGATGATGCACGGGCCGCGCAGGGAAGCGATCACGATGATGTTCCTTGTAGCCGCCAATGTACCGCTGCTGTACTTCCTCAATCGAGACTGGTTCCGCGCCCTCGTCTACACGACGCCGGGTAAGGTCGCCCTCGCCGGATGCGCGGCGATCATCCTGTTTGCGCTGACGAGGGTCATGGCGCTGTCGAAGCCGATTGAGTACGGGGGCTGAGCGTATGATGATACTTACTTTGTTGGGCTGCGTATCCATCGGGGTCGCGGTATACAACCTGTCCTGCGCCGCCGCGGATATCCCCACAGCCAAGACTTCCAGGATGATGCTGGCTAGCAGGAAACAGCAAGGGGTCAAAGGCGAGAAACTCCTCGACGTCTACATCACCCGGATCGCCGCCTGCTTTGCGCGCTTCGTGAAACTGGACAAACTGAAAAAAGCCCGGCTCCAGGCAGTCCTCTCCATCGCCGGCGTCGAAGCCAGCCCGGAGGTCTATACGCTTAAAGCGTACGTCACGGCTATCCTCGCCGCTTTATGCGCGATTCCGGCCTTTTTCATCTTTCCCCTGTCCGCGATCGCCGTGATCGGCATTGCGGTGACGCTTTGGTTTTCCACGTATTACGCCGCTTTTGATTATGTCCGGAAGCGTAAGAAAATCATCGAAGCCGAGATCCCGCGCTTCGCCCTGACCATCGCGCAGCATTTGGAGAACGACCGGGACGTGCTGCGCATACTGGGGCGGTACAGGCTTGTCGCCGACAGGGAGTTCCGGCAGGAGATTGACCAGACCGTCGCGGACATGAAGACGGGAAACTACGAGAACGCCCTGATCCGCTTCGAGGGCCGGATCGGCAGCCCGCTCTTGAGCGACGTGGTGAGGGGGCTGATCGGCGCCATGCGCGGGGACGACCAGCGGATGTATTTCAAAATGATCTGTTTCGATATGCGCCAAATCGAGCAAAACAACCTGAAAAAAGAAGCCGCCAAGCGGCCGAAGCAGATCCAAAAATACTCCATGATGATGCTCCTCTGTATCGTCATTATTTATATCGTCGTTCTCAGCACCGAGGTCATCGGCTCCCTGGGCGTGTTTTTCGGATAGGGGCGCAGCGGGATGTCCAGCAAATCATCAATCAAGGAAGGAGGCGGCAGACGCTTATGTACCACAGATGGCTTTCTTAGCGTCCGTATACATAGCGTTTTGTTTACAAAAATTTAATAATTTTCAGGAGGGTACTATGCCGACATTATTATCAACATTTTTTGACAAATTCTCGTCGTTAACAGGACGAATCAAAGCAGCAGTTTCCAACCAGCGAGGTGATTTTTATATCAGCGACGCGGTCCGGGTCATACTCGCCGTAGTCCTCGGAGCCCTACTGCTGGCTGCGATTACGCTGATTTTCAACGACACGGTGATACCCCGGATTACGACAGAGATTCAAAACCTGTTCAGTTAAACATCAATCAGGAGAGGCGGTTGCGTATGAGGCGCAGCCGCCTTTTTTCTTATAAAAACGATTAGGACGATTATAGAGCGTGGGACAATTTCAAAGCCAGTTTATTAGGAGGCAGAGAACGTGAAAAAAAGAGTATTGAAATGCCATTGCGGCGCCCAAGCCGTACTGCGCCCCGCTTCAGTCGTACACGGGGAAAAAGCCAGGTCGGACTACCTGTATGTCTGCGCCCGCTATCCCGCCTGTGATTCCTATGTCGGCGTGCATCGGCACTCGCATGAACCTTTGGGTTCCCTTGCAGACAGGTCGCTGCGGAACAAGCGGATTCAAACCCATAAGGCTTTTGACCGGTTATGGGAGAGCGGGATGATGCAGAGGTGGCAGGCTTATCTATGGATGGAATTCAAGCTCGGCCTGACGAAAGAGCAGGCGCACATCGCCAGATTGCCGGCGCATAAATGCGACGAATTGATCGCCGCCTGCGAGGAAGAATGGCAGAACAAAATGAGCAGGCTGGCTTCATGACAGCCTACAAGAGAAAGGAAAGGTTTATCCATGAGGAAAATGATAACGCTTAGCAGCGCCCAAAGGGATCTCGTCGCCGGACACATCGACGTCGTGGAATGGGCAATCTATAAGTGTATCAAAGTGAGGGAAGACGTCTACGGTCTAAGCTACGACGATCTGTATCAGGAAGGCTGTATCTGCCTGTGCAAAGCGGCCGCCACATATGACAGTAGCCGGGCCCAGTTTGCCACCTACGCGAAAGTAGTGGTACAAAACGGGCTGATCGGTTACTGCAGGACATTGCAGAAAAAGCAGCAGAGCGCCATCGGCATGGCCGTGGGATTGCGGGATCTGGGAAGTAACTTACCTGACGCCGATAACGGCTCTGCTGGAGACATTTACGAGGCGCTGCTGTCGGAGGTCGCAGTCTACAGTCTACTGGAAACCGTCAAAGCCGAATACAGCGGGGTAGCCAGGCTTGGCGTCGAAGCCCTGGAGCTGAAAGTCAGGGGCTATAGCGGTGCGGATATCGCCGGGATGTGGGGCGTCAAGCAGAGCCAGCTCGGGGCATGGATCTCCCGGGCAAAGCAAAAACTGCTCAGTAACGAGCAGTTCATGGCCGGCTTACGGGCCGGGCTTGAATAGGGTCAGGCTGTTGAAAAACTGTTTTTCAAAACGTATAGGATAGGTAAAAGAACGAAGGAGGCGCGACATGGTCAAGCTATACACAGCGATTGGTAAATTTGAACGCAGGATGGGAAACGGCGGCCACCACCCGGTCATCCTTGTCGGCGGGGAGGAGTATATGGTCGATATCCCGGAAATGCTCATCTGGACCTGCTGCAGTTGGAAGATTCTCAACTTTGACGAGCTGAATGAGGCGTACAGCCTGATGGCGCATAGCGCCGGCATATCCGGGCAGGCGGACTTGGAGGGCTATATCAGGCGGCTGCTTCAGCGCGGCGTCATCGTATCCGGGAGTGGGGAAAACGGCAGGGAAGCCCTGCACGATCTTCTGGCGAGTTTGCAGGTCCTGCCTGTGTCGGCCAGCCTCTTGTCGAAAGCAGTGACCTTCCTGAAGTTTGTCATGCAGTATAGAATGCCGTTTGGCCAAGCCAAAGAAGTATTCCGCAGGGAAACTCTTTCCGGCGCCGAGAAGCGGCTGATCGACCTGGTTAGGCAAGCGCAGTTGTCCACCGCCGAGCTGATGAAGTGCGTGGAATTGGGCGTATATGACGTATCAAACGGCATAAAGATCATGGAAGCCCTCTATGACGACGACTACACCACCAGCGACAACATCGAATTCTATGCCAAGCTGTTTAAGCATAGGGTTCCGGTCCTGGAGACCGTGGCGAACCTGTATCTGCGGAAAGTCATATTTTTTGAGCGGGTGTGAAGCGGAATAGCTATCGCGATGAAACCTTCATTCATTGTATCACCTGTATTTTCGTGCTACACTATTATAGAAATGAGCCATGGGCAGGGAGATAGCAATGAAAGCGTTTAATTCACCGGAGAGCAAAGCGGCGGTACTGAGTCACTATGAAGTGCTGCTTAACCGTTTGACGATACCATACGAAAGGCTGAATATCGGAACCCGGTACGGTGAAACTTTTATCTTATCGGCGGGCGACAAAGAAAATCCACCGCTTTTCCTTTTGCATGGCAGTAGCATGAACTCCGCCATGTGGATCAATGATATCAATGCCATGAGTCGGCAGTATCGCGTCTATGCTCCGGACATCCCGGGCGAACCCGGGCAAAGCGACGAGGAGCAGTTGCCGTTTGAGACTGAGGACTATACAGAGTGGCTTTCCGACGTCCTCGACGGATTAGGCATTGATAAGACGATCATCGTCGGCGCCTCATTAGGGGCATGGCTTGCGACTAAGTTTACCGTGAGCAATCCAGAAAAGGTCAGCAAGCTTGTTTTGTTGTGCCCAGCCGGCATAGGCTCTCAAAACAGCGCATTCAAAGATATCGCAATATCCCTGCTCTCAAAAGGCGAGACAGGCGTCAACGAGCTATTCTGTGTAATCAACGGCGGCGACCCGGTGCCGGAGGCGATACTGAGCTACCAGAAGCTGATTGCCACTTCGTTTAACGCACGCCAGGAGCCGATCCCGACATTCAAAGACGACGAATTGCGACGCCTGGTCATGCCATGCGCTATATTTGTCGGAGGTAAGGATATCATGTTGCGCTCAGACCAGACCGCCGACCGGGTAGCAAAGCTAATGCCCCATGCGGAAGTCATGGTGCTTCCGGACAAGGGGCATTCATTAACGGGACTGGCTGATCAGATTATGGCGTTTTTAATGAAATAGCCACAACAACTCAGAAATCTATATAACCTGGTTGTTTTTCATCATGGCAGAGAGGCGGAAAAGCCCATCTGAAAATAACGGAGTAACGCTACCGTCATACCTGCTGACAATGGAACGGATACTCTCTAAGCCAAGCCCATGGCTGTACACAGCAGATTTGTCGGCTTGAAAAAAAGTGGATGGCAAATCGTTTTCTCGAACCGGGTTTTCAATACTTATTGAAAGATATCTGGGATGAGTGGAGATATTCAGCCGGATAAACTGCTGATCCGGATCATCGAATTTTTCGCAGGCATTAACCGCGTTATCTAATGCATTTCCAAGTACAACGCATAAATCCAGCGGATCAACCGAAATCTGCGGTGGTAAGATAATCGACGTATCAAAGTGAATACCCAAAGCATCCATGCCTTGCTTCTTTACGCTGAGGATTGCGTCGATTGCCGGATGGCCGGTGTCGAAACTACTGACTGCGTTTTGAAGAAACGTGGTTAATTTTTCCATACCGCGTATTGCTTCATCATGGTTTCCATCCTGCAAATAGCCCCATATACCGGATAAGTAATGTTTCATATCGTGAGACAACGTCCGTACTTCGACTTGTCGGTGGCTTAATTCCCGATAATAAATTGTTTGCTGTTCTATTTGTTTTTCTGCAAAGGACAGCTTTACTTTTATCTGTTCGCTTTTCACTTGATTTTCGAAAATATAAAAGACGAAAAAATTAGATATACATAGCAATACGGAAGTGCCAATGGCGATCGGCACAGCTAACGGATTTTGATTGTAGTAGGCATTATTAATGATAATGTAATACATAGCGATGATGCTGGTCATCGGTGTTAGCATAAGGCCAAGAAAGACCCTCATTGAGATTTTCTCGTAAACGTCAAGCCGGTTGAACCCCAGTACCTTAACCAAGAGAAAGGCAAGCAGTTTAGAAGCGAACACGCCTACCATATAAGCCGGCAAGGCACTCTGGATATTGCGCATATCCATCTGAGTGAGGAACATTTGTATGCTGCTGATGGTGATTTCAGTCAGCATGAAGATGACAACCAGCACAGCGCTGAAGAATAACTTAAAATACCATTTTCCGCTGAATGTAAATGAGATAAAAAAATCCAGGCTAAAGCCGATCAAGGGGAGAAGAAAGTGAATATTGTTAATCTGTGTCGCGGAAGCCATGATGAGTACATATAAACTGTACAATACATATATTGACTTCTGAGAAATTGCGGAAGCCTTTGTTAAGTAAGTAAAATAGTAATGAATGATCACGACCTCAAACACAGCGCCGAGAATGTCGACCATGACCTTCATACTCATACCGAATACCCCGCTAAAAACTGATTGAAACAATTCAGTACTTCCGTGCGCTTTCTGGCGCTAACCATCACCAGGCGCCCATCATTTAAAACAGCGTCGCCTTCTGTAATCTCAGTGATATAGGCCATGTTGACCATGAAAGATTGATGGGTTCTGACAAACCCATATGGAGTCAGCCTCTTTTCCTCGTCGTTCATAGTGTTGGTTTTTATATATTCATTATCCTCCGTATGTACAATGATTTGATGATTTGAACTCTCCAGATACATGACGTCTTTAATCTCAAGACTGATGGTTCCCGTTTTATTGTTGATAACATACTTTTGGTGCTCTCGGTGATATTTCCTGATTGCGCGTTCAAACTCCCGGTCGAACAAGTCTTGGCGTACTGGCTTAATCAGAAATTGAAAGGCATTCAGACTAAAAGCAGCACTGACATATTTTGTGTATCCGGTGATAAAAAAAATAATTAAATGGCGATTATGCTTTTTTATTTCCTGAGCGGTTTTTATTCCATCTATCTCTTTCATCTGAATATCCATGAATAAAAAATCGTATTGCTCGCCTTGTCTATAGGCGTCCAACAATTCTTCGCCGCTTTTGTAGGCGGTTATTGTGATCCCCGGATACTGGGACTCATGATTTAAAATATATCCTTCAATTATATCGCGCTGATATTCTTCATCTTCACATATCGCGATCTTCATATCGTCCTCCAAATACATCGAACGGTTGCTATCAATAGCTCTCAAAATATACGAATAATGATATATGCGATAGGAACGGAAAGTCAAGCGCATCCACGAATTCTACACGTTGTTCTACACTTACGCTATTTCAAGCTACGTTTACGCAGTATGTATTGACGGATGATCGAGATATTTCATACGATGTCAGAAAGTAAACGAAAATGTTTCTCGGACGAGATATGGAGATTCGATGTTGTCAGTTTTGGCGAAAAAGTTATCCATATTGTTTATTCAGGCAAATATTGTAAAACAAGAGGACTATGAGATATACGCATATAGCTTTGAACTGTTATTGTCGACAGTTCTAAACTTCATGATGTTGGCTATTGTTGCTTTGATGACGAAAAGGCTCCTTGAGACGGCTTGCTTTGTTATTGGTTTTATTCCAGTCCGCCGTTTCGCCGGTGGTTATCATGCGAAGACACATTTTCGCTGTTTATCTATTTTGTTAGTGACCTATTTCGCATTATTGACGATCCTTACCTTGATGTCTGCTGATATATATCGAGTATCGACGATTCTAAATATATTCGTTTCAGCAGTTATCATCTGGATGATCTCACCGGTGGGGGACAGGAATAAGCCTTTGAGTGAAAAGGAAAAGCATTACTATCGACGACAAAGCAGGGTCACCATGCTGGTATATGCTGCAGTAATAATACCAGTGAGCTTTGTTATCAGAACTCGGATCGAGGTTTTTTGTATATCATTCGGCATCCTGGCCGTTTCGGTTTCACTCGTTGCCGCTTGGGTGAAAAACAAAATAACCAATATGCTTTCAATGGCACAAAGCCTTGAATAAAAAAAGAGGAGGTAAATACTATGCTGAAAAAATTAAGTGACCTTATCACAAGCAAAGCCGGAATGATGATCGCTTCATTAGCGTTATTGATCGGGGTGAGTTCCGTCAATTCCATTTGCTACATCTGGTATCACCAACCAAAGGTTCCGGCGGGGATGGAGAGGTTTAACAAGCAGAAGTAGTTATTTAAAGCGATATAACTGACAAACAAAATATTTCGTATCGTGTGCAATGTGCAGATAAAAAGTCTTTCAGCGAACGGTCAACAGGATGGTTGTTGTCATTAATAAAGAAAAAATGGAGGCTCTTATGTATTCAAAATCAAAAAGATGGTTTACTAAGCTTCTTGTATTTGCCCTGATTTTATCTATGGCTTTAGCTCCCGCATCAGCCGCTTTTGCTGCAACTGGGAACAAGAAAGTGACAAACAGTGGGAAATTACAGCTCATCCTCTACAAAGGCCAGTCAGGGGATTCCAATACCCTTTCTTATGTTGTTTCTGGATTACCATCGAATGCTTTGGTGACTAAAATTGAGATCTACACCGGAACACTAAGTTATACTGGCGGAATGCAAACAAATCACATGAAGGTGACAGGCACGAATAAGTCAGGTACAGATCAAGTATCCTGGGGTGGCGCGGGAAGTACAACAATACAGTCCAACTACTTTAATGGAACAAACGCAAACGGCACATATACACTGAGCTTTAATGGCACCTATGTAGGCGGAACATTGCAAGGTGGCGTCCTGCTTGAGATGTGTACAAAAACATATACTGCGCCATATATTACAGTATTCTACAGCTATTAACTTTGCATTTCACAACCTAAAAGCTGTTCATATGACTATCACATATGAACAGCTTTTAGGTTTCAGTGAGAAAGAGTGAATAATTATGAGAATAAATGCAATCAATTCATTTGGACAGCCAATGAGAGCCATAGGGAAAGGAAAAATCGGAAACGTACCGCTACCAGCGTATGCAAGCACACAGTTTTTAACGAAAACACCTCCTGCAATGAGTGAAGAGCAATATAAAAAGGCTATAATAGCCCAGGCAAAGAAAGATTATGCCGCTGGTAAAATTGCGGGAGAGTCTCCTGAGTGTATGCAATTATTGAAGAGCTTTCAGCAGGTCGTATCCCCTGATCGAAAAAGCGTTATTGAGAAAGGGTTGCATCAAATATTTAGTGGTAATGCACCTTTGAGAAATGAGCCACAAGCATATAGCTTACTTGATTATCTATTTGGAAGTGTGAAGTATCAAAAAGAGAATTTTGCCGTCGCCTCTGCAGATTTTTATGATAGCAACGGAGAATTAATAGCTTCATTCACAAATTCAGGCTGGCACACGATAGAAACAGAAACAGAGCTGGCCCGCGGTAAAGAGTTTTATGCCATATATAATGGTACAATTACAAATGAAATGATTAATAGCGCAACAAAAACTGGAAAAAAAGCGGACGAGTTATTTAATTCGTCTATCTAGTCTCTGATAACATTGGCTTAACATGGCTATCACATTAAGGAAGGATTTTGATTATGTTAAAGAAAAAAAATATAAAAAACATTGGACGAATAATCTCTTTCATACTCATTTTATCAGTTTTCTCGGGCAGTTCTTTAGCATATGGAAGCTCGATTGAGGTTGACTCAGTTAATGTTGAGTATGTACAAAGCGAATCATTTATTTACGCAGAAGATTTGCTTATTCCAGTAGCTGATATTTCGACAAGTGCACAGGTGCAGGACTTTACTGAAGAAGTCTTTGCTTTTTCTGCAGAAGAAATTAACATTAACGAAGAGAATATGGTATATTCAGTTGGTGTACTAGAATTATCAGTCAGTGAATATTTAAAAAGAGACTCAAATGAAATATCAGAGGAGATTAAGGAAGAATACATAAATCGAGCGTCACAGCCAGATTTACTGATATATAGCATTTCGGCTTATAACAGCCATCCGTTTACAGCATTAGGGACTGCTCAAGTTAGTATTATCATCGTAAATTTTGGTGATGCGGCAGCCGGTGCAAGTACAAGTGGAGTATTTCTTGACAATCAACTGCTACATACTTATAGTGTTCCGAGTCTTCCTGTTGGATATGGATATGAAGTCATCCTTTCAATTACAGGGGTATCAGCCGGAAGTCATGTCGTAAAAGCACAGGCGGATTACTACGGAGTTATTGCAGAAAGCAATGAATCAAATAATATTGGAACTATGACATTTTCGTGGACAGGTAGCCCAGATTTGATTGTATCAAGCTTTACTGCTGCTACGTTAGCACCTGTTGTCGGTGCAAATCTCACTTTTAGTTACTCGATAGCAAATATTGGGAACGCAAACGCTAATGGTACATTTTTAACGGCTGTCCTTGTCAATGGGAATTCGGTTGGAACCCTATCAATCCAAGGGTTAGGCGCACAAATGATAGCAAGCGGAAGTTTTACGTTAGCATTTCCAAACAACAATACATATATCGTTCAATTAAGAACAGACAGCACAAATGTTATAATCGAATCAAATGAAAATAACAATTATTCATCTACTATTCAAATAAAACCCAAAATAGCCGAACAAGTAACAGTTACCGGCAGGCTTCAGTATCGATCGTACGATAATTTTGGAAGTTCTTCTACATTACACAATTTAAGTAATTATGAAGTTAAGATATATGACGACAATCTTATTGGGAGTACACTTAAAGGAACCGCAGTCACAGATTCAAACGGTTACTTTTCGGTTACAATAAATAATGAAACAGGAATATTCGAGAATGGAAGCGATTTGTTTTTAGCCGTTCCGATGGATAACTCATACATTACAATTTCAAGCTTTACGTATTTGAGTATGTACCAATTTGAAACGGAAGTTTTCAAGGACTATCAGCATTCACTATTAGCATTGGGAACAATGACGCTTGATGCAAGTGAAACAATGAAAGGCGCTCTAAATATTTATCATTGGATAAAAGAGGCAAAAGACTATTATCAATCTAATGCTAGTTCCCTTGGCAAGACATATATTATCTGGGATGTTGCGGGAAATGAGGGGAGTTACTTTAATGGCTCGTCAATCTTTTTAAACGGCGCTGCCATGGATCATTATGATTCCACGGTTATCGTACATGAATATGGGCACTACATCATGGACTATAAAAACGTCAACCCGACTAATGCAGGAGGGGAACACACATTTACTGCTCCAAGCTTATATCCAGGAACGGCTTATTCAGAAGCGTACGCTAGCTTCATTGCACTGCAAGTAAGAAATAAATCAACATATGAGGACTGGGATGCGTTTAATAATTACTTTGGTGCGGACTTTGAAACATTAACATTCATTTCATCGAGTGGTAATTTTGTGGTGCCAAGACGTTCAGACTTCCATGAAAACGCTATGATGGAACTCTTCACAGGAGGAGCAATGTTAGACTTTGCGGATAGTGCTGTTGACGGAGTTGACACTTATAATGGCGGATTCAATGATGTTAACGATATTGTTATGTCGCAGAGACTAGAAAATTCCATTGAATTTTACGATGCGTATATGAATAATACTAACTCGTATAACAAGGTTTTAGCCTGGGAGATATTTAACCAGAACCATTCTGCTTTTGACTATATCCTTCCAACGGTTAGTATTACAGGAAACGAAACTTCAGGTTACACAGCTATGGCAAATGATGATGTTGGTATATCAAAACTGGAATGGTATCTTGATGGCTCACTGGTGGGGTTCGGTACTACCTATACACCAACATCAAATTTATCACCGGGAGTTCATTCAGTACAAGTAAGGGCATATGATTATGAAGGCGATGTGCGGGGGACATACTATCGAAGAGACCTAAATGGCAATCTTTTAAGAACGGCAGCGTATTCCTCTGCTTCGGCATTTTTCAGTACTAGAGGATCTTCGGCTGGATTTTCATTCGATTACCAGATAGAGATCCCAGAAGAAATGGATTTCGAGAGTGTAAAAACCTTTGAGATATCAAATTCGCTGCAATCTAGTAAGCAAGCCTTAAACAATAGAACAATAGCAATAAGTGGAAATAATGATCTATATCTCGTTGGAAAAATAAATGGCGCTGTGGATAGCATCAATCTTATAAATGAATATAATAGAATTGAGGCTTGCATTGAAGGTGTATTCGATAATGAATTTGTCGTCATGAGAAATATCCCTTCTGGTGAGTATTACCTTGAAATAAACACTATTAGCGATATACAAGAAATACCATATGTTATTAGTGTTTTTGCCGTTCCCGCATTGCCAAAATTAGAAATCCCAAAGGCAGTAGGATTGAGTAATACCCTTGAGATAAGCAATTCATATAGTAATCGATTACATGTATTTTTGAATGAAAGAGAATATTCAATTGAACCCTATGGCTCATCTATTCTTGCCTTAGATGAGGGTGAAAATAAATTGCGTTACTATTCAGAAAATAAATATGGAAAATCTGAAATAGTTGAGAATACGATTTTTTGTGATACTATCGCACCAAATGTAAGTATTGTTAAAGCAATAAGTAATGGTGATGTTCTCATAGTAACTGGAGAAATAAGCGAGTATATCGACAAATTGTACATCAATAGCACCCATGTTATGTTGGGTGAATTCAATATGCCTGGAGAAGCAATTACGTTTGATTTTATCGTAAGAGATATTAATATCTCAGAGCTAAATATTGACGCAGAAGATGCGCTAGGAAACAGATTCACTTTAACGGCAGGCCTTATTTGGTAGCCCATGTAATTACGAGATAGTAAAAGCAGATTTCCATTTGCCCAAAGTATATACTAGGTGCAAAGGCAGTCTGCTTTTACTCTTTTTGGAGGCAAATGATAATGAGCCGCGAGAAAAAAGTGTTATTTGTTTTATCAATTCTTCTGATTATGATGTGTGTAATTTTTGTTATAATAAGACATAGCAGTCAAAGTACTCATAACCAAGTTAAAGAATACATTTTAGAATCCATACAAAAATCGATTGATAGTGAGAAAGATAATCCAAGTTTTAGAACGAACATGCACGAAATTAATGGACAGCTTTATTTCGGACGAGTGTATATCGTTAATAATAGTTCAGACTTAGTTTATATACAAGGAATATTGGCAAAATGCAGACCTCTGACTGGTGAATACCAATATAAACCAACCGATATACATGCATTCGTTGGTGGTGTTAATATTGGCTATACTGGCGGGAGCGGTCACTATTACTGGGTTGGTGAAAATGGTGAGAAATGTGGTTTTGTATTGTCAGAAAGGTATAACAAAGAACTATGGGCGTTTTTTGATGGCCTTGAAATCATCGAGGTGAAAGATGAAACTTTCGTCCCCCTGTCTCCATGATTGTTAACCCGATGAATCAACGGAGCCGTTAATCACCACAGCCACAGCCGTTAATCACCACAAGCCGTTAATCACCATCTGCCGTTAATCACCATCTTGACAGCCCCCCGTGATTCTGTTATTCTTTGTTTGTAATTGATTTATGTGCGTCGCCCTATTGGGTTTACGAGCCACCCGGCTTGTATGGCGAGAGAAGCTCGCATTGCACACGTTGTTAAGTTTGTATGTAAGTGTCAGTAGTATAGCTGTGCCCGTTCGGGCCGGCGTCGCTGGCGCTTTTTTTGTATAGATATTTAAGCCGAAAGGCGGAAAGGAGAAGATATCGCAGGCATGGGCCTGGGATAGTGTTGGGAGCAAAGAAACATTGCCGGATTAAGCGCCGGCGCCAAAAGAGGGACCGATAGCGTTCTTACAGAGATTCTAATCAGACTCGAAAGACGCTGCCGGCACCTCTTTTTTTGTTTTAAACGAAGAAAGGACGGTTAAATGAATGAAACGTAAAAATGGTTTGGGCAAGAGCATATCTTTCCTGGCCGTAGGCATACTGGCGGCATTGGCGTTTGTCCGGGGCCCAGCACAAATCTGGGCTTTTGCCGGCGTCTTCGCTGTATGGGCGATCTGGGCGGCTGCCATCGCACTCAAGGCGAACGGCGTGCGGATTAAAGCGCGCTTTGCCAGGAGACGAAAGTGGAAAACAGGCGGCACAGAGGAACCGGATCAGATAGAAGACGGCATCCCGGGTATAGACACTGCGATGGAGACGAAACTGCTCCATCACGTGAATTGCAGGATATCGGCATATTTGCAGTCTGCGTATCCAGGCGTCACATGGGAATGGTGCGCCGAGGATCCGGCGAAACTCGCCGTCGAAGGCGGCACAGGCAGGATAAAGCTCGATGGAGTTCCCGATTACAATTACGCCAACGTCACATTGGACGGCTTTGACCGTATCGGCTGCGAAATGATGAAGATCGTGCCCCTTGCCGCTATCGGAAAGGCGGGCGGATCTGCACCCGCGAAAGCTGGATACGGCCAGGCGGTCGATCCGCAAGTATGGTACGACTTCCAGGGCAAGAAAACCCTGGAGAGATGCGTCGGCGACCTTCACTCGCACGGCCACAGCAGCCTTCTGATCAGGGAAACCGGAGAACTCTGCTTCACACAGTCGGGAAGCGAAGTGATACACGACAGATTTAGCAGCTTCCCGGGCAAAAGCGTCTGGGACGCCCTCGCGAACGTGATCCAATCGCACGGGTTATCCGCTTCGGTGACGGGCGACGGCATCGTGGTGTCCTGGTGAGGGCTGCCTGAAAAATGAAAAGAAATGGAGGTTTGCCATGAAAACAGGAATACTGATTGAAGAAATGGCGGCTGAGGTTGTCCGGCAGAGCAAGGCGAAAGAAGATTACATCGTCGACACGCGCCGCCTTGAAATGGGAACCAGCGGGGCGGGCGTGATCTTGCGGATGCTGAATGATGACAGGTCGGACGCCGTCGAACCTATGGATATCCGGTCGATCGCCCATTCGCACATCAGGGAAAACCTGAAGATCCCGGCGACATACTATGACCGGATGCTGACGGATAACCCGGATCTGCTGGCGCACAACGTAAACAGCTGGTTTCAGCGCGAGCCGGAGGAAAGGATGGTACGCACGCTCGACGGATACGTCCGCGCCCTATGCAGCAAGCGTTATCACCTCATCGAAAACATCGAGATCCTCCAGGCGGTGCTGCCGATCATCCGCGAGATGCCCGACGCCCGCTTTGAAAGCTGCCAGTTGACGGAATCCCATATGTACATCAAGGTCGTCAACCCACGGCTTGAGCAGGAGGTCCGTAAAGGCGACGTCGTGCAGGCCGGCGTAGTGATTTCAAACAGCGAAGTCAAAAGGGGCGCTGTCTGCGTATACCCGCTTGTCCTGCGGCTTGTCTGCATGAACGGCATGGTCGCAAACGATGCGGGGATACGAAAGAACCATGTAGGCCGGGCCAATACCGCCGACGAGAATTACCTGCTCTACAGTGACAAGACCCTGGCTGCCGACGACCACGCATTTTTGCTCAAAGTGCAGGATACGGTGAGGGCCGCGGTGGACGAGGCGAAATTTAGCCAGGTCATCGACCTGATGCGCGGGGCAGCGGAAACGAAAATGACAACAAATGAAATCCCGGCAGTCGTCAAACTTGCCAGCAAGGAATATAAACTGACCGACAGCGAAGGAGCCGGCATTCTCAATCAACTGATCGAGGATCACGACTATACGCTGTACGGGCTGTCAAACGCAGTCACCCGCTTTAGCCAGGACGTAGACAGCTACGACAGGGCGACGGAACTGGAGGGCATCGGTTATAAGATGCTGACTATGGACCGGCAGGATTGGACGCGTTTGAACAGCGGCGCCTTGCAACTGGCGGCGTAACCATATTCTGAAAAAGAGAACAATATCAAAGCGCCATTGAGGCGTAATAAGAATCGTGGAGGAAAGAAAATGAATATCGAAAACAACACTGCTGATATCAACAGCGCGTCCCATTTGCCTTCTTTGGAAACCGGGGCGGTATTCACAAAAGAGGATCTTGCCGATGACATGGAAGGGCTGCAGCTCTTCATCCCGCGTGTAAAAATCCCGCACGGCAGCCTGCAATTCGAACTGCCCGGCGACGATCCGGAAAACCCGAATTGCGTCAAGTCAATCGAAGGCGTAATCCTCTATCATCACGCGGCAAACGCCTACTGGCCGGAAAGCGATGACGAGGAGGAAACGATCCCCCTGTGTTCGTCTTCCGATGGCAAGCAGGGCGTAGGCGAACCGGGCGGGCTCTGCGCGATATGCGCGATGAACCAGTTTGGCACCAGCGCAAACGGAAGAGGAAAGGCCTGCAAGAATATGCGCGTCCTCTATGTGCAGCCTATTGGGGCGGAAATTCCCTTAATAATCAACTTGTCGCCCACCAGCATCAAGGGGTTCAGTGTTTTTTACACATCGGCTTTTGTTAACCGTCGCCGGACAGCCTATGGCAGTATTGTGTCCTTTGGACTGAAACGCCAGGCTAACGGTAAAGACGAATTCAGCGTAGTCACATTCAAGAAAATAGCTGATCTTGAAGGCGAAGAGTTAGCAGAAGCAAAAATGACCGCTGTGTCATTCAAAGAGCGGATCAAATTGCTTAACCAACAGCGTGCGACGGAAACCGCTGCCAAATCCGATGAAGCGATTGGCAACTATGGGGCCGAAGGCAACGTCGTGGACGCCGGGGACAGGTTCGAAATCTCTGGCTCGGACGGATACTTCGCCGGAGATCTGGAGAAGCTGCCGGCCTGACGACCGCCGTCATACGGTAACCGTATGAAACAAATCCGCTATGGGGGTACTGCCGGGCTTATGCCCGGTGGTATCTTTATTTTTTTCGGAAGGAGGATATATGGCTAAAACGAAGCTGACAGAAGAACAGAAAGAATATGCAGAAGGGCACCACGGACTGGTCTATGCATTTTTAAACCGGCTCGGCCTTGACGCGGACGAGTTCTATGACGTTGTTGTCTTCGGCTATCTGAACGCGGTTATGGAATACTTACGCAAGCCGGATTTACGCAAGGCCTATGCGTTCAGTACTGTTGCATTCCGGAAAATGAAAGACGCGCTTTCCAAAAACCGCGCAATGCTGAACCGCCGAAAGAGAAAGGCTGTCACCGTCGATCTTGATAGCGTTTGGTTCACGGATAAAGTCTCGCCGGCTCTGCAGCAAGCCATGCTTCAAGCTGACCCAACGACGATAGAATTCGAGATGGATAGACTGATGCGCGATCTTGAGGCTAGGCTACCCAAGGAGAAAATGGAGGTCATCCGGATGAAGGTTGCCGGTTACAAGCCCAGGGAAATCGCGAAAACGCGCAAGATAGGGATTCAAGGTGTTAACCGTATACTGGCGGATCTGAAAGACACGATAATGGCTGTATGCTACAAGGAGGACTAACAAATGGATAATGAAAAAAAGGAACCTATATTTCTCAGCGGGACAGTACAGCTTCCCCTTAAAATCGGGGAATTCGCGATGATCACAGACAGGGAGAGGGTTTTCTTGACGATGAATGTTGCGGCGATTCAGCAATACTCGGAGGACATGGTTATCTTTGAAACGCAGAAAAATGTTTACTGCGTTTCGCCGCCGATCACGCCCATGCCGAGAGACGCCGGGCTGCGGTTGGTCCTTTGCGCATGAGCGCAGGAGGAAAAAAGAATAACAGAAAAAGGTAATAGGAAAGGACGATGAATATGGCTAATGAAGCAGGGCATATCACTTACGAAGTGCTGGAGAAGTTTGGCGTGCTGTCAGAATCCTCAATCGGTTGGACGAAGGAACTGAGGCTTGTCAACTGGAATGGCAGAGGGCCGCGATACGATTTGCGGGAATGGTCGCCGGGAGACCGTAAGGCCAGCCGCGGGATCACCCTGAGCTTGATGGAGATCCGGGTGCTTCAGGAGATATTGATGGAAACCGAATTTCCGGAGCAGGAAGATGATGATGAAGACGGGCTGGAAGACGCCGGTTTGAAAGACTCATCTCTATAGAACGGCAAGAAAGAAACAAACGCTATGGCGCCGCAGCCGGGACTATCCCCCTGCGGCGCCGGCTTTTACAAGAGAAAGGAATGAAATATGAGCAAAAAACCATTGATATTCCGAAATCAACACTGGAACAACGTCGCGCAACGGGATCATGTGCAGTATATCGTTTATCATTCGCTATGGTTGGACGGAAACGCTGTCGACCCGTACTACATCGGGCGATGGGATATGAATACCAAAGAAAGCTTTACTACAGAGAGGATCCGCCGGTTTAAGACGCCCGAAGACGCGATGGCTTACTGCCAGAATCTATTCGATGGGAAAGTCGATCTGAAGGCGCTTAGAGCGGAAATCCAGTCTGAGCGGGAGGCAAGGGAAAACAGGGAAGCTTTAATGACGCGCAGAGAGATAGAAGAATTTGAAAGGGTATTGATGCAAGCAGGGATTACCTTTACAACCTATTGGGAAATCACGCAAACGTGGCTCAAGACAGGCGAAGAAGGCAGAAACTTTCTCCTTAATGAAATCCATAACACGAGTCAGGAGGCAGGATGACGGCGATGGACACGAATACGCTCTTAAGAAAATTTGACGCTGTCGAGATTACGAACGACAACAGGATCACAGACGAGGAACTGCTTTTTTGCAGGGCGCAGCAGACACTGTACGCGAAGGTTCTGGCCCAGCACTGCTACGCATTCGATGTATTACAGCAACTTAATAATGAATGCGCGGCTTTTATCCGATCAGTGGCCGACGACAACGAATTTGAAACAAACGACTATAGTCACAGCCGCTATAGCTGCGAGTATGCCGAAATCAGCAAAGAGGACTTTATTAAAAATAGGATCGTCGTCACCCACGAAAGGTTTATATCGGTCATCATGGGTTACTTCACGGAGAGATATAATATATCCATGAACGAGCCAGAATATGAAACCCTTTTGGGGCTAAAGGAACCGGCTAAGCCGGAGTATGCTTTCCGCGTGTACCGGGATGCAAGCGATGAAGAGCGGGCGGCATACGAAGAGCAGGAACGCGGGTATCGGGAAGCAATGGACGATTACCGGAATTCCCTGATCAACTCGGAGCTGGACTACAACGCCATGTTGGACCATATATTTATCGAACTGGGCGGCAGCACGTTTGTAGAGCGGGCCGACCAGGAAATCAAGGAAGGCAGCCGCAAAGCGGTAAGTTGGCGTAGGGGAAAACCGGAGATCAAGAACAAACGGGTCGTTTTGGGGATCCTCTATCCTAAAAAGAACTGGAACGGCGAGTATGTAGTGGACCTCAGTGACGAACACTACCGGGCCGTCCTCCGGGCTTTGGCTTATTTCGACAGCATGAAGCAGGCTAAAGAGATATACCCCGGATGGCAGGAGTATGTCGCTTATGGGAAAAGGGAATACGAAGGCATCTTCGAGTCCCATGAGGTTCACGGTACGAAGGTACTTGCGTTCAAATATTATAAAAACGGCAAATTCGAAATCACTTTCGATTCCCATGCCCATGCGCGGCAGTTTACGGAGGACTATCTAAGCAGCGAAGGGGGCGACGGGGATGACTGAATACGCAAGGTATCAGGTATATGACACGAAGATCCCGTTCGAGCACAGAGCCGACGTCAACGAGAAGATCCTCTACCTGATTACCAATGACCTGGTGGAGAATACCGATGTCACGCCAGATGATATCTATAACTCGTACACAGGCGACGGCGGGCTCCATGGGCTGCATCGCGAAGATTTTGACAACTATAATGAGTACAAAGCCGCGAAAAAGGAAATCGAGCAGGGCCAGTTTTTCACTTCGCCGGAGATTTGCCGGTACGTCGTAGACTGCCTGCGCCCGGGGGAACGGGATATCGTCTACGATCTGACCTGCGGGATGGGCAGTTTTTTTAATTTCCTGCCGGCTGAGCGCAATATCTACGGGGCGGACGTCGACCTCAAGGCGCTGAAGGTAGCGAAATATCTTTTTCCCCAGGCGAACCTGTCCCATGAGGATATCCGGACTTATCAGGCGCCAATCCTGGCCGACCTGGTGATCGGTAACCCTCCCTTTCACCTTAACTGGAGCTATGACGGCGATACCCTGCCTTCACAACTGTTCTACTGCCTGAAGGCGGCGGGGATCCTCAAACCGGGGGGGCTTCTGGCGGTCATCATGCCGGGCAGTTTCCTGGACGATGAATTTCTGCTACAGGGGCAGATAGAGCGGATGAATGGCTTGTACGACTTTGTCGTGCAGGCGGATCTGCCGAAGAACGCCTTTCAGCATGTCGGCATATCGTCGTTTGCGACCAAGCTGATGGTTTTCCGTCGCAAGAGCCGCCACCTGCCGGAGAAGCCGTATAGTCTGGCGAAAGCTGTGCAGACCGGGGCCGGGCATATCTATGAAACCTATGTCCTGCCGGCTGTGGAGCAGCGCGAACGCCAACGGGCAAAGATCCTCCTGGAAAGAAGCGACGCCCGCGTCATGGACAAGGCTTTTCATGACAAGGTCACGAAGCTTCTGTATGACATAAGGCAAAACCCAAAGACAGCCGTCCATCTGGGCCGTTGCGAAACCATGCTGAACCGCTTTCTCACGCAAAAGAAGCCGGATAAGGTATCCTGGGAAGAATGGGAGAAGATGAGGGTTACGGAGCGGATGGTGCTGGACGAGATGAAAAGGACGCAACGCGGCGCCAACCGGGTCTACCGCGACGAGCGCCTGGTCGTTAAGACCAACGACGCGTTCGTTGAGCGGGACTACCGTGAAGGCGGCGACGACAGGATCATCAGTAGCATTAACGACGCAGTCATCGACGGCGGCGTCCGCGTACCCGGCTTTGAGCAGCTGCTCAGCCGTAAGCGCCGGGCGTACAGGATCCAGTCCCAGGACTTTGAGGAAATGGGGCAGGACGGGGCGATCTATGACTTTCTGAATGACTGGGAGGTTTACAGCGAGCTGGAGGAACGGCTGATCCGGCTGAATGATATCCAAATAGCCGACGTCAACAAACTCCTGCAAAAGCGTTATGGGGTGCTGCAGTACGAGATGGGCTCCGGCAAGACCTTATGCGGCCTGGCGATGGCCGAATATCACCTGCGGTTCGCCGGCGCCCGCAACATATTCGTCGTGGCGGACGCCCTGGCGATCAACAACACCTGGGAAGTGGTCATGGAGGACTACGGGATCCCGTTTTATCGGGTTAACACCCGCGCGGACGTCCTGAACGTGCCGGAGAAGCGGATCGTTCTGATTACCCTTTCCATGGTCGTCGCTTACAAAAAAGAACTCAAGCGGCTGATGCGGCGCCTCAGCAATAAGGCTGCCCTGATCTTTGACGAAAGCGACGCGATAAGCAGCCCGCTTTCCGTCAGGGCAAAAGCTATGCTGTCCGTGTTCCGCCGCTGCCGGGCTAAGTACCTGACCACAGGCACGATGACCAGGAACAACATCACCGAATCCGCCTCCCAATTCGAGCTGCTATACAACAACTCGGTCAACTATGTCTCCTGGGCGGAATACATCTACGAAACGGATAAGGACGGCGATGAAAATCGTGTCCGGAACGAATACTACGGAAGACCTGTACCGGCTTACCAGAGGGGCTATAAGTTATTTTCCAAATCCCATCTGCCCCATAAGATTACCGTTTTCGGTATCGAGAAATTCACGCAGGACGTCTACAATGCTGATGTATTGAAAGACTTGCTCAGCAAGACGGTGATTACCAGGACATTTGAAGAGGTAGCCGGGCGGAAGATCTATGACCTGAACCAGATCATGGTGCCGTTTCATCAGGCGGAGAAAAACGTTTACAGAACAGCGGTCAAAGCATTTCACACCATGCGCTGGAATTACTTTAATTCCACGGATAACGCCAGGAAGGACAGTATGTTCCTCCTGCTGCAGCAGCTCATCCTGCTGCAGAAAATATGCGCCGATCCGGCGTCCATGGTGGAGTACTGCTCGACGCAGAAGTCTACAAAAGTCGATAAGGTATTGGAGATGCTGGGGGAATGGGAAGATGAGCGGGTCGCCATCGGCGTCCGCCATGTCGATATAGCGAATGCCTATGCCGAATATATCCGCGAAGCTTTCCCGGGCCGGCCGCTGTTCATGATTATCGGCGGCAACTCCAGTTTCAAGCGCAGGCGCGAAGTAGTGAAGGAACTGGAGAAGACGGGGAACGGCATCCTGCTCTCCACGCAGCAGGCGTACTCGAAATCCCAGAACATCGACTTTGTGGACCGGATCATCCTGCCGGAACTCCATTATAACAACGCGGCGATGAGCCAGTATTACTTCCGGTTTATCCGCTACACAAGCGTCAAGCACAAGAACGTCTATTTCCTCACCTATGAGTATTCCATCGAGAGCAACCTCATCCGGATGATTATGGCAAAGGAAAAGCTGAATCTGTTTATGAAAAATCAGGAGGTCGGCGACGAGGAATTGTTCGAGCGGTTCAGCGTGGACCGGGGGATTTTTGAGATGCTCATGAGCAAAGGCGTTGACGAGGACGGGCATATGCAGCTCCGCTGGGGCGAGCAAATGATTGCATAGTGAATCACGACGTCTACGGACGGATAGCGTAAAGTAAGGTAGCGTAAAGTAATAAAATCTCATTCTCAACACATTGTTGATGTGGTATAATTTGTTATAGACGAGGAGAGTGTTAAATGGAAAACAAAGATAATTTAACAGACGAAACACTTCCGGCGGAAAACCCGCAAGCCCAACAGACGAGCAGGCTATATAAGGATTCGTTGTTCCGGACCTTGTTCGGCGACAGCAAGAGTTTCCTTGAACTGTATAATGCAGTAGCGGATGACCATTTCCCGGAAGACACAGAAGTGACCTTGTGCCCGCCCAACTCGATTTTAGCGCGGTATAATGATCTGGCTTTTCGAATTGGTCCTCAGTTGATTATTTTTTGCGAGCATCAAAGCACAATTTCGACCAATATGCCATTGCGGCTATTGCGCTACCTCACCGATACGCTTTTCTCTTTCCTATTGGACGTGAACTTGCTTTACGGGGAGAAGCAGATTACTATCCCGACACCACGTTTTTACGTTCTGTACAATGGGGAGCAAAAACTAATAAACCGCGTACTCAAGCTTTCTGATGGATTTGCTATAAAGGAATCCGAACCGGGATTGGAGCTTATTGCTAAGGTCGTTGATATCAACATTGGCAGCGGGGAAGCAGCATTGAACCGAAGCAAAGCGCTCTATGGCTATTCGTTCCTGATTGCGGAAGTAAGGAAAAACCTTCAATCGGGAATGACCAGGGATCTGGCTATTGTAACGGCCATCGATTTTTGTATCCAGCAAGACGTATTGGCAGATTTTTTAAAAGAGCATTACGGGGAGGTTTCGAAAATGCTGAACTGGGAATATGACGCCGAAGCTGAGAAAAAAGTATTGCAGCAGGAGGCAAAACAAGAAGGCGTCGAAGTATTAGCTGAGCTAATAAAAAGTGGGTTGTCTCTGGAGGACGCTCTGGCTAAGGCTAAGGCATTGGTAGCTCAAAGTGCCTGACTGGGAATACGACGCTGGGGCAAAAAAACGACCCCTCAGATTGCCCCAGGATGGGCGAACAGGGATGGGGCAATGGTATATTAGGTATCATTTTGAACCCAGATAATGACAAGTAACGGAAAACCGGGCTGGTAGCGCACTTTCGCTGTCACCCCGGTTTTTTAATGCGATTACAGGTTTCTAAATCTGGATTTTTTGTATGCGGTTCAGCAAGCAGGATAAAAAAAAGACTATTTATTCCTGAATGCGATAAGGGCGCCGGTTATGGTGTCAAATCCCTCCTGCCCGAGCGTCTCCAGGGCTTCATCATAGCCGATATCTTCCGCCAACGGCGTTTGCGCCGCCGGCTTTTTTGGCGTGGGCTGAGCTGTGGCTTCCCCATCGGCGGCGGATTCAGCTGAGTCGACAGAGTCAGGTTCGGACGCAACCAGGCTTGCTGAAGCGGGAGAGACAGTCGTAGATGGGGAACGGCTAGGATATCCGCCATCGGCTTCCGCTTGCTCGCGCAAGAAGCGCCTGACCACAGCCTCGATGATTTTCTCATTAAACACCGAAGCATTCTGTAGATTCGGCCTCTCGTTGCAGCTTTCATAGTGCAGCACTGCATTTACCAAATACTGTGCCTTGCTGCGCCTGCCCTGCTGGTTGAGGATCTCCGCCGCCCGAAGGTGCGCCGGATCGGTCCGGCTGAACTGTATCGTAAACCTCAGATCAAATGCCTTATCGCCCATCGGATCACCTACTTATGCTCTGCGCCCGGTACAGCAGCTCATACCCCTTCGCATTAGCGGATATCTTGTCCATGAATACCGGCGCCGAAACCTTTCCGGACGCCTCGATCTGCTTCCTGAGCAGGATGGCCCCGCCGCCTACAAACATCGTCTTCCCGGAGCGCAAATCGATGGAACGCTCCCGCAACTTGCCAAACAAGTCGTTGGTAAACTCCTGTGCTGCGTCGAAGATAAGGCGCAGCACCTCGTCGCTGTACTCGACTGGTTCGCCCTTGATGATGGCGTCGATATCGGACTCTTCAAGCAGGATATCCAATTCAGAATTGATTTTCTCGCTGATTTGATTGTACAGGGCAATAACGCCGTGCTCCAATGTGCCGCAGACAGTCAAATCCGCCTGGCCTTTTTTCAATAGAAGGTAATCCGCTGTGAAACCGCCGATATCGACCACCATCGTCTTGGGGAAGGCGCTGATTTGGTTGTACGCCGGCATTGCCGCCGCGAATGCCTGGGGATAAGCCGTCGCCTGATTGATGTAGATCTCAAATTTCTTCCCATGAAATTCAAATTCTTCCGTTTGCCCACGCATGCTCTACTATCAATTCTCGGCATATCTGGCAACGGCGTTGCGAAGGCGGAAGATACGGTATCTGCAGAACAAGATGCGGCTATATAATTATGAAATATGCTATGAGCCTTGGGATATCGAGAGAGGCCACTCAGCCGAACCCGATTTGGCGGCGGGGCTTCCGGTATTTGAGCAGATCGAAGATTTCAGGCTGCAGCAGGTTTTGACAAGGCTCAGTCGGCGCGACCGGTTTATCTTATACTCAAAGATACTCGAAGACTGTTCCCTTGATGAGATTGCCGTGAAACTAGGGATGAAGTATAGCGCGGCGGCGGCGGTGTACTACCGGATGATCCATCGGATACGAAAAGAAGTGGAGGGCGAATCAGATGAATTTTAGGGAATTGCTCATCATAGCGAAAGATAAAGATGTTTATGCAATCAGCGAAATCTATGTATTATTCAGGCCTTTGCTGAAGAAAAACGCTATGCTTAACGGCGTCTTCGACGAAGACTTGTATCAGGAACTATGGCTGACGCTGCTGAAGTGTATCCGGATGATCAAGATTTAGCGCAGCGTAAAAGAATAGCCGGGGGCGGACTGGGGTCATGAATCCCAGGTCGCTCTCCGGCTGCTTAATAGTTCGCTTGAACAACGTGCTTAAAGGCAGGCGTCCGATACAGAGAATTAGGGTCGGCATAAATATTTAATGAATTTTGAAAAAAGTATGCCCAAAATGCAAAAAATAAGGCAGGTTTGGTTGTTTATATAGTATAGGGGTATTGACTTGGCATTTTCCGCCTGACGCCCATTTGATTGCTCCATGCTCTTTGATAAACAGCCGCCGCTCTTATGTGATGGCTCATAGCTTCCCGCCGGAGGTTATACAGGTTTCGCAGGCTATACCGGTTTGCGGCTTGGCAATACGCGGCTGAGAGAGGGCGCAGGAAATGGGCCGGCGGGGGGTGCTTATTTTGTTTTTGTAATATTTTAGTCTGGCATCGGAAACGCTTTCCCCCTATAATGGAGAAATCCAAGGATTATGATGAAGGAGGAAAACGCAAAACGGCGCCAGGCTATGGAAGGAGATGCGCGATGGAAGAACAACTCGTGCGGCCTGATAATAGCCCAAGCCAAGAAGACGCCTATACTGTCAAAGAGATTGCTAGCAAGCTAAAAATGAAAGAGCGGACAGCATACGACTTTTGCAACCGGACTACCGAGTTTAAAGTCAGGCGCATAGGCAGGCTGCTCCGTATACCAAAGCAGTCCTTCGACGACTGGTGGAACGGGTGAACAAAGGCCGCCAATTATTTTGATTGGAGGCTGACAAATGGCATCGGTAAGAAAAAGAAAATCAAAAAAAGGGACCACCTACACTGTATTGTACGACTATGTGGACGGAACCGGCGAACGCAAACAAAAGAGCGCCGGGACGTTCGACACAAAAGCAGAAGCTGCCTCAATTAAGTTGGACATCGACTCGAAGAAGAAGCGGAACAAATTCGTTATCCCCAATGATGAGACGGTTAGCGAGTTCATTGCGAGATGGCTCCCAATCCGCTCTAAACTGGAAAAATGGGAATACAGCTATCTGAGTACTGCGACAAGTCTACTGGAGAAACATGTTTCACCGGAAATCGGCGATATTCCGATGCAGAAGGTGACGCCGATCCATATTGACAGCTTGTTTTCCAAGCTGCAGGAAAAGAGATGCGACGGTCCGAAAAGCTATAATCGGGAGACAGAAGAGGTTCCGTTTCTGTCCGGATCTACCCTGGGGAGTATCTATACGCTGGTGAAGTGCTTTTTTGACGCTGCGGTTGGTTGGAAGCTCATCGAAGAAAACCCCGTCGCATTAAAAAAGCCCGTGAGGGATGACAACGGCGACATGGTCATTTGGGATCTAAATATGACCGTCGTCGCACTCGCGAATATCACTCACGAGCAATTGCACCTGATGGTGCATATCGCGTCTGCACATACCTGCCGAAATGGCGAGCTATGCGGGCTGACGTGGGACGTCGTCAATCTCGATAATGGTATGCTCAAGATCGACAAGACCATACAGAGGGTTGACAAAAAAGCCTTTGAACAGCTCCCCCAAAAGGAAGTATTCAGAATTTTCCCCGGGAAAGTGGACAATACTAAGTCGCTGGTGATTCTGAAAACACCGAAGACGAAGGGGAGTACCCGTTGGCTCTGTCTGACAAATCCTGTCATCGAAGAGCTCAGGCTCCGAAAAGAGCAGGTCGACAGGGATAAGCGCTACTATGGCAAAAAGTATCAAAACTACAATCTTGTGTTTTGCCAAGAAGATGGGTCGCCGGTCGAGCCCAACCTGTTAGAAAAGTGGTTTCGCCGATGGCAGAGGCGCAATGGCGAGAGGCTTGGGCTCCCGTATATCGAGTTCCATGGGCTCAGGCACTCGGCGACGACCTTGCTGATGTACCTGAGCGGTTCAGACGCAAAAACGGTGCAAAGCATCACCGGGCACAGCTCTGCGAAATTAGTTTTCGACGTCTACAACCATCCGCTGATGGACAACCAAAGGCTTCTCGTAAAAAAATTAGAGCATGTTTTGTACGGGACAGCCCCGCAACTCGAATTAGTATCTAACCCGACAAACCTCTCTGTAGAGGATGTGCTCCTTGCAATCAGAAATAACCCCCTGATTGCTCAGGAGGTCTTTTCCGCACTACATGCAGAGGCTGCAGCACCTGCACTAAGATTGGCCCGTTGACATTCCGTTGACATAAATACAAATTCGAGCTCAACGGAGACTAAAAAATATTCTTGTCAACGGAAAGCCAGTAGGTCAATTTTGAGGTCTGTGAGTGAGGAATGTTGACAAATTTTCTTCGGGGGATGAAACTCGGGAAGCCGCATGGAATATAGGTTTTTCGAGTACGCCGGAGAGGACTTGAACCCCCAACCTCATGGTCCGTAGCCATACGCTCTATCCAGTTGAGCTACCGGCGCATATTAAGTTTTGTTATTGATAACCCCCTGGAGGGAGCGTCTGGTCCGTAGCCAAACGCTCTATCCAATTGAGCTACCGGCGCAAGCCGCGCGAACAAAAGCACTCGCGGACGCTTCCTTATTATATGACCGGCGGAGGGGAAAGTCAACCACTGAATCATGTTCACACGCATCGCGGGATTGGCGTAAGTCATCGGCATAATTATCAGTAAAAGTTTGCAGTAACTCGAAGGATTAAAAAACATAAAATGGGAAAAGCGGGTCTCAGAATTATGAAGAATAATCGTAATTCCAGAGCTTTTTTCGTTTTCAGGACGCGAAATGCCTTTGTTTCACGAGGTTTTTGGAACCCATGCTTTAATGATGAAAAATATCAAAAAAAGTAGAATAATGCTGAAAAAAGCTATTGACCTTAAAGCTGCTTTATCATTCAAACTATAGCTGTACCAGAAAGAGATGATTGATAAAGGAGAGATTCATATGACAAAATGCTTAGCTTTGATACTGGCCGACGACCGCGGAGAAAAATTGGGTTCGTTGACGATGTATAACTCCAAGCCCGCGGTGAATTTCGGCGTCAACCGCCGGATCATTGACTTTGCCCTGAACAATTGCGCGGCTTCCGGGGTCGATACCATCGGCGTGCTCAGCCAATACTTTTCCGACGATTTGCATAAATATATAAGCGGCGCTTACAGCAATAACGGGCTTTATATGCTGCCGGCTTATTTGACAGGCCAGCTTTATTCGGGGACGGCGGACGCGGTCTTCAAGAACATGAGGTTTATCGACAGGTTCAACCCCGAATTCGTGCTGATTCTGCGCGGGGATCAGGTTTATGAGATGGATTATCGGAAAATCGTCAATTATCACGAAACGACGCGGGCGGCGGTAACCGAGGCGACCAGACAGACGGTAAACGGCGCCAGGACGAGCCGGGCGCCGATGGGGGTCTATGTGTTTAACTGGGACGCGATGAAAAAGTATCTGATCCTGGACGCCAAGAACGAAAAGTCAAGCCATGATTTGGACGCGGACGTCCTTCCCGCTATGCGCCGCGCGGAAGAGCCGGTCAACGCGTATCATTTCAAAGGATACTGGCGGGGTATAGACACGATAGAAAGCCTCTGGGAAGCCAATATGGAGCTGCTCGATAAAAAATCCTCCGAAGGATTCGCGTGGACTCCCGACCACTGCGTCAATAGCGATAACAAGTATTATTTAATGAAACCGCTCGCTAATCTCGACGCGGCGTACGCGAGGATCCTGGTTTCCGGTATAGTGGAGCATTCGATACTGGGGGATTCGGTCATGGTGCTACCAGGGGCGGAAGTGGTTAATTCCATCGTCATGCCTAACGCGTATATAGGAAACAACGTCAGGATCTATAACGCGATCATCGGCCCGGGCGCGTCGATCATGGACAATACGGTGATAGGCGATAATTTTGGCACGGATTTCTTCGTCGAGCCTGATTTGTGTACAGGCGGCGTCTCGCTGGTGGAACCGGGGCTATACATCCCGAAAGATTTGAGTATAAAAAGCGGTTCCCATATCGATAACGCGATGCTGGCGGAATGGGAAGAGTTTAATCGGATTAGCGCTTAGTCCGTCGCGGATCATGCCAGCGAAAGTAAGGCGCGTTTGACGAGGGTCTTAGCGATCTGCAGCTTATAGCGCGTATCGTCGAAAGGGATAGCGTCCGCGACCGCCGCTTCGCCCGCGGCTTCAGCGAGCTTCGCGTCTATGGGGCGGCCGGCGGCGGCGATAAGCCGCTCGGCCGCCTCGGCGCGCCAGGGTATAGGCGCCACCGCGCCAAGGCATACCCGGGGCGACTGGCCGCCCGTGGAGACGGCGCAGCTGACGACGGAGAAGTCGATTGATTTGCGATAAGCCATCTTGACGAAGGTACTCTTCTGCCCGACGGCCGGTGTCGGCAAGGCCAATTCGGTGATGATCTCGCCGGGATCGAGGACAGTCCCGCCCGGCTGGCGGACAGTGAAAAAGTCCCGGGCCGGGATGGCGCGCAGATTCGTGACGATATGGGCGTCCAGGGCGACAAGGGCGGTGGCGGCGTCGCTGGGATTGACGGCGTAACAGCCGCAGTTCAGGCAGCGGCGCGCTTCTTCGGCGGCTTCCGCCAGGGTGGGGGACGCGGAATCTTCGGCGTCCAGGCGGCGCTGCGAGAGGTCCAGGGCGCGCAGCTTCAGGGATTGTTTATGTTGCCGGCCTTCCGCGTCGAAGCGCAGGCGGTAGCCGGTGGCGGGGCGGGCGTGGGCGCCTGTCGCGGCGTCGGACGCCGGCGCGTAGTCAGTGGGCGGCAGAGCGTCGCCTGCATCGAGCATGCTGCCTGCACTGTTTGCGCAGCCTGCGCCATCAGGGCCGCTTATGCCGCCGCCGGACGCAGCGGGAGCCGGCACAGCGTCGGCCGGATAGACGCCGAGATACAGCAGGACGCCGTCGGAAGCCGCGCGCCCGCCGGCTACGGAGCGGATCACCGTAGCGGGGCCGGTGGTGACGTCCCCGCCGGCGAACACGCCGACCCGGGACGTCATGGCGGTATCTTCGGCTATATCGATGAGGCCGCCGGCTTTCAACTCAAGTAAATATTTCCCGCCGAGGAAGGACAGGTCCGCCTGCTGCCCTACGGCCATCAGTATGTTTTCAGCGTCGACGACGCTTTTTTCATTTTCATCGTAAAACGGGTTAAAGGCGCCGGTCTCGTCCCAGGGGCTGACGCAGCGCTTCAGTTCCAAGCCGGCTACCCGGCCTTCCTTTTCCACAACTTTTGAAAGCCCCCAGGAAGGCATGACGACGACGCCTTCCTGTTCGGCCCGGGCGATCTCCTCAGTGGTGGCGGGCATACGCTCCCTCGGCTCGAGGCATACAAGGGTCACTTTTCGCGCGCCCAGACGCTTCGCTGTGACCGCTACGTCCATCGCTACATTGCCGCCGCCGGCTACGACCACTTCGGCGCCGACTTTACCGTCCATCCATTTGCTTACCTCTGAGAGAAAGTCCAGGCCAAAGACAGTAAGCTCCTCGCCGGACAAGCCCAGCACAGGCCGCTTCCACGCGCCTGTGGTATAGCAGACCGCGTCGTAGCTTTTTTCCAGCTCCTCGGGCGCGACGTCCGCGCCGACGCGGGTATTCGTTATAAATTCGACGCCCATACCCCTCAGCGCGTCGATGACCGCTCTGACAACGGTTTTGGGAAGGCGGAAGGCGGGTACGGCGTATTGAAGCATACCGCCCGGCTCGTCTTTAGCCTCGTATACGGTGACTTTGACGCCCGCCCGCCGCAGGAAATACGCCGCGGTCAAGCCGGAAGGGCCGGAGCCGACGATGGCTGCCGATTTACCCGTTTCCCGCGCCGGCGGCGCGTAAAACCGCTCGCTGTACTCTAGGATATAGTCGCCTACCGCCCGTTCGATACCGCCGATGAGGACGCTTTCGCTTTCGTTATGGCGGTTGCAGCCCTGCTGGCAGAAATGGGCGCAAACGCGGCCCGTGATAGCCGGTATGGGATTGACCCTCATAATCAGCCGCGCCGCGGCGTCGAGGTCGCCCTGCCTGACCAGCTCCAGGTAGCCGGGGATATCGGTTCCGGCGGGGCATTCGGCCGCGCAGGGCGTGACGCAGGTTTTAACACCGCCGAAAGCGGAGTGGTAGCGGCTGTCGCCGGTGAGGGCGTAGCACTCTGTCCCGCCTTTGCGGAGGCAGTTGAAGCGGTTCTCCGGCTTGCGGAAATACCAGCAGCGGGGGAGTTGGGCGAGGTTGCCGCCGATAGTAGCCATGTTTCGTATATGAGGGGACGCGATGCTTTCCGCGGCTTCCGCCAAGGCAGCCCAACGCCCCCTGATCAGCGGGCTGGCCGCGATATCGGCAAGACGCGTGAGGGCGCCGATCCTCAACCCATTTTCTTCTCTGATGTACGCAAGATCAGAGGCGGTCTTCAGATTAACCACGGCACGGGGATAATCCGGCAGGAGATTATCCTTCAGTGTCGCCAACAGATCGGTACCGCCCGCGATCAGGCTTGTCCCGCCTTCCCCAAGGGCGGCTGAGGCTTCCCCCACCGTATAGGCGTTCATATGCGTAAAAGGTTTCATAGCGAATTCTCCTTCTCTGACACAGTAACGAAAGTCCTTTGACGCCGACCCCGCCGCGTCATACTTTGCCCAGCGCCTTTAGGACCTTGTCGGGGGTCGCCGGGGGGTCTACCCAGACGCCCACGGCGTTTTGAATGGCGATGATGACAAGGTGCGTATTCGCCAGGGAGTGGCTGATGCCGCTGGCGCCGTAGACCGCGTTGCTGCCCCTGGTTTCGATGAACTCCCGATCCACACGGGCGGCGTCAAGCATGCCGGGTTTTTTATAATCAAGCATATTGTTGTTCAGCCGGACGCCCGTCCTCTCGTCGTAGATGAAGTCCTCCAGGAGCTGGCAGCCCTGGCTGAAGTACATTACCTGATCGATCTGGCTTTCCAGGGATATGGGGCGGAGTACCAGGCCCGGGTCCGCCACCGCGCCGAAGCGGAGTATCTCCACTTCGCCCGTTTCCGTATCCACGGCTACCTCGCAGAAAGCCGCGTTCATCACGTCCAGCACTTTGCCCATGGGGCCGGTAGACCAGACGGAGAGGGGCGGCCTTCCCGTATATGTGGCGAAGAGGTTCTTCCCCGAAGCCTGGGATAAGGGTACGCCTTTATCCGGTTCAGCCTTGATGACGACCCGGCTTCCCACAAGGTCAAGGTCTTCCGGTTTCAGCCCTTTGAAAGGGCCCGGCTCCGCCGGGGGCGGGCCAAACATAGCGGGTTGGGGCGGGTTTTCAGCGTACTCGATAGCAGCCTCAAGGATTTGTTTTTTCAGAAGATTCGCGCATTCCTTCATCGCCCAGGCGGAAGCAGTCGTCCCGTCTGAGCCGCCGCCGAAGGCGCGGAAAGGCTCGCGATAATCGTAGTCTATGCTGACCTCCTCATATCTGAGGCCTAATTCCTCGGCGACCACCATGGCGTTGGCCTCGACGACGTAAGCGCCGAAAAGGGGTCCCTGGGTCGGCATGTGTACCGCGCCGTCCCGGTATTCCAGCTTGCATTTATAAATCACGCCGGAGTGGCGGGGGCACATCTGGTAGCGAAAGCTCATACCGTGCATACGCCCGTCGGGCAATACTTTCGCGCCGGATTTATGCCAGTCCCAGCGCATCAGTTTTTTGCCTGCCTCGATACACCTCTCGAAGCTGGGCACCGGGTTCGTATCGTCCTGGGAGGTCGGGCCGTGAAGGTTGACCTTCGCCACATCGATGGGATCCATATCCAGCTTCTCGGCGATGAGGTGGATACCCAGGGTCAGGGAATCCCAGTTGAAGGGGCAGTGCTGCCCAGACACGTACATGATCCCCCGGTTGGAATCCACCACATCCATGCGCTGGGCGACGTTCTTGCATTTGAGGGTATTGTACGGCCCCTGGGTGAGGTCGCCTACGTTGCCGAAGCTGGAACTTCCCCGGGAACCGTGGTCGGCGACGGAGATATCCTCCACCGCCGTGATCGAGCCGTCGTTCATGAA
>Ga0082212_10001597_pt1 | contig 33392 bp, 38 predicted proteins | sample TergutNt197P3_FD_71548 | JGI IMG/M metagenome (GOLD analysis project Ga0082212, IMG submission 71548) | Neocapritermes taracua P3 segment gut microbial communities from Petit-Saut dam, French Guiana - Nt197 P3 | ecosystem: Host-associated > Arthropoda: Insects > Digestive system > Gut ... | reverse complement strand
CACTTAACAAGGCGCCACTTCGTTAGAAATGGGAATTATTTACATCGATATCCTCTGCGGGGGTGACATTTTCAAGAGATAATTAGCACGGATAGGGGGTGACATTTTTAGAGGTTATTGACAGTTTCGGGTTAGCACGTTAGCACGTTAGCACCGGGCGCACCAATTAATTGTTGTAGCATAATATTCCAAAAAACATATGATTCTTCTTGAGCCGGCCCCACAGAGCAGGCGAACATTTAACGCGCTCGATGCTGCGGGATTGTGCGCTTCTAAGCTCCTCTGCCACAAAATTTCGAAACTCACTTCGCTGCGCTGCGTTCAGACAGTCGAATTTTGCGGCGCCGTCGCTAAGAATCGCATCAATCCCTTCGCAAAGTCGCTGCTTATAAATGTTCGCCTGCTCTGTGTGGCCTTCATACGCGAGTCTAATAAGTTTATTCCATATATTGCTACAACAATTAATTGGTGCGCCCAAAGAACTTGCTTTGCTTGTCAAAACTCTCTTGCACCATGCCGTATATGGGTAATCGTTATATGACTGCTCTCAACATGGTACATAATTCGATATCTGCCATAAAGAATTTCTCGAAAAGCGGCATCTTTTATTTCCGGTATTTCGCGGGAAACCCCTGCAGGAAATCTATGAGGTTGTAAATCACAACAAAGAATTTACTTATGTAAAGAAGAGTATTGCTGAAGAAAAACCTTTAACCGAAAATATCGTTAAGGATATCCATGCAGGAAGAATACGCGGTGAACGGGAATCTTAAACCCTTTGCAGGGATGATTACAACACTGGAAACTGAAAAATTAAGGGAGTATTTGACCTTAGTGCCACCTGATAGTCAATAACTCCCCGGGATCCTGACTTATGAACCTTGGTGTAATGTGTAAAGAATGGGCAGCTTCAAAAACGCCAAGATGGTTGCAGTCAAAGCTTGGAGAAGGTTTTTACCTATGCGAAGATCGTAATAAGCAGACTAATTGTATACCCCACAGCGAGAATAATGCATGAAAGTATTCGGTCGTTTTTGACTTTGCGTTGATATTCATCAGCGGTCAACTCAGACTTGCCTTTAGCAGATCTCTTGCTATTTACTTTTTCCAGACCATCCGGTTGTGAGAAGACAATGATTAACGTTATAACCAAAAGACCCAGCAATATAAAATAATTGGACATAGGCTCACCTCCTCTCAGATTTTTGTTTGTTTGTGCCCCTTGTCCAAAGATGCTTACGCCGCCTAAGTGGACTAACAGGCATCTTCTTTGGCTCACCTGAAATTATTTTAGCAAATAATTTTCGCTCTGCGAGACATTGTAATAACTTACGAGTTTGTTGTAATAACTTAATGCTGATTATGGCAGAATCAATACGTGTTTATGTAGAATTTTGACGAGTTACAGTCCGTTAAGCTGTTGACATGGTGGAAAAAGCGATATATGATGGCAAAAAAACGGTGCTGAACTCTCATTCATGAGCCTTCTTTGGGAAATTGATATTTATTTTACAGGGGAAGATTGATTCTGCATTTAACCGACGGCAGAGGAGAGGACGTAATACATGAATCCTTTTATTGTTGTATTGTATCTTATATCCAATGTTTTGTTCATGTTTGCTATCAAAAAATTTATGGATGTGTTTTTCGAGAAACGGAGGACATCGTTTCCGGTTATGATGTTTTCGTATCTCTTTTATTTTGTTCTGGCAAGCGTTGAACGGTTTCTGTTTAATGACATGGTATTTCATATGATATTTATTCTTCCGGTACTCTTTATAATTACATCAAATTATGAAGCTTCTATGTTGAAGAAGTTTGTTGCCACAGTATCTAATTATGCTGCGTTTAATGTAGCCGTGATGGCCGCCTTTTTCCCTGCATCACTCATTATTCATGAGGATATTAATACAATCGAATATGCGATTACTGAATATATGATTGGAAGCATATTTGCACTTTTATTGGCAATTTTACTTAATCGATTCAAAAGCATCAGAAAAAATAATATTTTAATGCCCTCATTTTGGATCCTTGCTCTTTTCGTCCCAGGTTCAACACTCCTAATATTTACTTTTGCCGGACTAAATCTTCCAACTATTTTCGGATTTTCAATTGTATTTTTTCTGATAGGAGCCAATGTGTTAATCTTTTTTGTATATGACACCTTTTCAGCAGCGCACGAAGAAAAACTGAAATCCGCATTGTACGCCCAAGAGAAGGAGTATTATTTATCTCAATGCCAGCTCATGCAGGAATCAGTTGAGAAGATGAAGGCTTTCAGGCATGATGTCAAAACCCACTTAGCTGCCCTGAAAGAGTGCTCAGCAGGCAACAAAACGGCTGCGGATTATCTCAATAATTTGCTGGGCGATATAGGAGAAAGTGAGATATACAGTGATACAGGGAACATCGCCTTTGACAGCATTATCAATTACAAATTCCGAAACGCAAAGAAAGACAACATTAAACTGGACTTAAGAATGTCCGTTCCGCCTATTCTTAATGTTGAAGTGGCTGATATTGTCACTATCTGGGGCAATCTTTTAGATAATGCCTTAGAAGCTGTGGCAAAGGTCAATGAAAAAAGTATTAAGCTGGATGTTGAGTTCGGAAAAGGCATCCTTTTCGCAAAAATAGAGAATTCCTTTAACGGTGAGATTAAATATTTAGAAGAAAAGGCCGGGGAGGAAAAACAAATAGTTTCATTAAAGGATGATGATAAGCATGGTTATGGCTTGAAAAATATCAGACAATCCATAGAGAAGTATAATGGGTATATGAAAATCATCCATACGGACACTGTTTTTTCAGTTGGCGTATTTCTTTATGTGGACGAATAGCTAAAGCGATAGTGCCAGAAGTCAGAAACCCATGGGTCCGTAAGTTTCCGTAAGTTACCAACGCGGGGCTCTGCCCACAACCCAAAAGGCTGAGCGGGGATAGCCAAGTCGCTACGGAACGAGCTATAAAGCAAAAGGCTCAAGGTGTAGGTGAGTGTCTGAGTATCAACACGCTCGAACACCAAGTACAAGGGAACCTCTAAAAACCCGATTAAGAATCATCATAATAACAAGCAACTTGAACTGATAGTCATTTATCTTGTTGCGAAGTCCATTCGCAGGGTTTTTAGAGGCATCCCTTGCTTCCAATGATAGTTCCATATCACTCCAAATACCAGGGTATTTATTTCGTTCAGTCGAGCTTACGTTGATACTCAGCCCCTCACCTACACCTTGAGCCCCGAGGTATTTCTTCGACGCCTTTCCCAAAAACAAGGAAGAATGCGCTGTCCTCTCGTATAGTGTAGAGTATTGTTGTAAAGACAAAACCACAGCATACAGGGAGGACTAACGCATGGATACATTATTAAACAGATTCAAGGAGAAAGTCAATAACGTGATAACAGGGTTTGACAGAATTGTGTTCAAAGGGATAATACGGCCAATCATGCATGCGGCAGGAATGGAGTCTTTCCTGGCAGCGCGAAGAGTGTTGAACAAAGATTTTAAGAGTTACGCGATGGCCCAATCGCACAAGATAGTTGAGTCCGCCGAAGATATCGCAAAGCAGCAAAGTACCGGCACAATAACATATATCCCATCCCTTAACACAAGGAAAGAGACATTAGCCCATAAACGGCAAGAGGAAAACGGTGTGAAAGAAGGGTTGATAGGGATATGGTCATGTGTAGAATCGTGCCATACATTCAAATCAACATTTGATGCTACAAAAGAATATCCATCGTTGCGGGCCGAGCGATCAAAGTGCAAACACCTTTACTATTATTTTGACGATCCAGTGTACGGATTTATGAGTGTTAGGCTACAGACATGGGCGCCGCAAAATTCGACTGTCTGAACGCAGCGAAGCGAAGTGAGTTTCGAAATTTTGTGGCAGAGCCAAGAGAGTACAGCCTACTTATGTCCGCAAGTGGCAGTTAGGACAGATTACTCTACAAGGCCACTCGGGCCGGCTTAGAAGCGCACAATCGCGTAGAATCGAGCGCGTTAAATGTTCGCCTGCTCTGTGTGGCTGGCTCAAGAAGCATCATATGTTTTTGGAATATTATGCTACAACAATTAATTGGTGCGCCCTTACTGACATGCGCCCTTACTGACACGTTGACTTTTATTACGTTTGGCGATATACTAATATTACGTCACACGTAATATCGATAACCGTAATATCATCACTTGAACTGTTCTGCAGATACAAGAAGGAGGGATGTCATGGCAGAGAGCTTTGATAGGGGAGCGCTGACCGAGGCGGTTTTTTATATCTTGTTATCCCTGCACCAGCCTATGCACGGATATGCCATCATGCAGAACATTGATAAATTGACAGCAGGCCGTGTTGTATTAGGGCCAGGCACACTGTATGGAGCTATCAACGCTCTGGTACAAAAAAAATGGATTATCGCAGTGTCCGCAGGGCGAGATTCCCGAAAGAAGGAGTATATCATTTCAGAGACCGGAAAAACGGTGCTTCGCCGTGAACTGGAAAGGCTGAGAGAACTTCTTTCCAACGGAGAAAATGTGGGAGGAGAGAGTACCCATGAAGATCAATAACACGAAGATCAATAAATGGAAATTCCATTTAGACTACGAAAAAGAAGAAGCGTGGTTGAATGAGATGTCTGCAAAAGGACTGGCCTTTACATCCCTCTTTCTCTTTCGTTTTACATTCACAGACTGCAAGCCGGGCGAGTACATTTATCGCACGGAATTTCTCAGAAACTCCCTCAGGCATCCGGAAAGTCAGAAGTATATCAGCTTTATGGCGGAAAACGGTGTGGAGTTTATGGCTTCTTGGAGCAGCTTGGTCTATTTCCGCAAGAAAGCCCCAGAAGGGTCCTTTGATATCTACAGCGACCTGGATTCCCGGTTGGCGCATTATCGGCGTGTCAGTACTTGCTGGCTGGCAGTTATTGCGTTTTGGTTTGCTTTCGCTTTAGTAGAAATGATGGTGATGTTCAGCCCGTTTCATGTTCTTCCTTTGTGGCTGTCAGAGAAAGTGTTCTCTACTCCGGTTGGCATTTTAGCTGTTATGGTGTGTTGGGGATTTGGCGCCGTATTCTTTGTTCCATGGAACGCGGCGAGGAAGAAGATCAGAGTTCTTAAGAAAGAAAAAATCTTGCGAGAATAACGTCACTACGATTAGGAAGGCAGGGCTCTGATATGAGTACAACTGCATTAGAGGTTTTAAACCTCAAAAAAACTTTTGGCAAACTCAAAGCCGTAGATGATGTGAGCTTTGATGTCCGATGCGGAGAGATCCTGGCCTTTCTGGGTCCCAATGGGGCGGGAAAAACGACTATAATCAATTTAATCACAGGAGAGCTCCAAAAGGATTCGGGAGATATCCGTGTTTTTGAAGGCCAGAGGTCCAATGAATCCTTTACCCATAACAGGATGGGTGTGTGTACCCAGGAGCTGCAGCTCTGGCCTCTTCTGACCTGTGAGGAACAGCTTCATTTTATTGGAAGAATCAATGGAGTGAAGGGCAGGCAAGTCAAAAGAAGAGCGGAGGATCTGCTGGAAAGGGTGGGGCTTCAGGAAAAAAGAAGAACCATGGCCAAAAAGCTCTCGGGGGGTATGAAGAGACGTCTTCATCTGATTATGTCTCTGGTGCACGATCCCGGCCTGATTATCCTGGATGAGCCGGAAGCGGGATTGGATCCCCAGAGCAGAGTGCTTGTCAGAGAATTCATCAAGTCTCTGGCAGGGTCCAAAACCATCCTGCTGACAACTCACAATATGGATGAAGCCGAAAAACTGGCGGACAGGGTTGCTGTGATGGACAGGGGAAGGCTTCTGGAGCTGGATACGACGGAAGCTTTGAGGAAGAAGCTGGCGCCTGAAGATTCTTTGGATATTGTTTTTGGCAAGAATGTGAGTGTTCCTGTGGGAATGGATACAGCCCCCTACCATGTGTACGCGAAGGATGAGACAATGACGGTTACAGGAGAAAGCTTGATAGGCCTGATGCCGGAAATACTGAACAGGGTTGTTCAAGAAAATGGGAATCCCTTATCTTTTGATTTCAGGCGGAGTTCTCTTGAAGATGTCTTCATTAAATTGACAGGAAGGGGGCTGAGAGAATGAATACTTTCCAGGTCTATAAAAAAGGAATGCTGGAACTCATAAGAGATTATAAATCATTGCTGCTGACTCTGATGTTCCCTATTGTCTTTATTGCCATTTTTGGCCTGGCCTTTGGGAAAGGATACTATACGTATAAAATCGCAGTCACCAATGCGGATCAGGGAGATTTCGGCAAGGAGTTTGTCCGGCATCTTAGAGAGAGTGAACATTCTCAAGGAGATAAGTTCTTTACTGTCACAGAAGTTCCTGATCAGGAGGGTCAAGTTGAGCAAGACCTTAAAGGCCGTCGTTATGATGCCTATCTCTATATCCCGTCAGATTTTTCTGACGTGCTGCTCAATAATAATACAAGCGTCCTTCCTGCAGAGATTAAGATAACAGGCGATCCCGCCTTTGCTCAATTCTTTTTGATAAATCTGTCGCTGGAGAATTTCATCACTAATTTTATAAAGGGGATAACAGAAACACAAGATCCGGTGATCATCAACACAAGCTATATCAATGAGGCGGACGAGAATATGAATTCAGAATTTGATGCCATGGCGCCTGGACTCATGATGATATCGATTTTCTTTCTTCTTATCTTGAGCGCTATGGTGCTTACACAGGAGGCGGAGAACAGAACTCTGCGGCGCCTGCTGCTTTCCAAGCTCAAATCATGGGAACTCTACGCAGGGATTACCTTGTCACAAGTGACATTGGCTGTGGTCATGCTGCCCATGGTTATAGCTGTTTCATATTTGTTAGGGTTTCGCAGCAATGGATCTCTTATAGTAACATTTGGCATAGGATGTCTGGCCTCTCTATCCGCCATAGGGATTGGCATGATGATAGCTGCGGTTTCTCGGAATGGCCGGGATGCCTTCATTATTGGGAATGCTGTTATTACCCCCCTATTCTTTTTGTCGGGAATGCTGTTTCCGCCTTCTAATTTAGCCTTTGCTTCGGTGGCGGGTATGGACATTGGTTTTCTGTCCTTACTCCCGTCTGTTCCGGCGGTCAGTGCCGCGAATAAGGTGTTATTCAATAACGCGGGGTTGGCGGATATTTTGCCTGATATGACGCTGCTGGCCATACTGACCATAGTTTATTGGAGTGTTGGGGTCTTATTGTTTGAGAGGAAATATATGCGCTGCAGATGAAGCGTAGATGAAGGCGAATCAGAAAAGCAGAAAAGCAGAAAAGCAGGAGAACGAAATTGCGTGCGGAATTATTATGCCTAGGGCGTTATCAGAACCCCTGGGCGTAAGAATTTTTGCAGCTTTTGTCATATTATTTCTAAAAACTGGATAAACTCCTAAATGAACATCAACCTAAGGGGATATTGGCTTGAGCGAACATCAGTCAGAACATCAGTCTAAGTGAGCAGGGATAGAGGTGTACATATGGAGTATATGAGTGTGAAGCAGGCATCGGAACGCTGGGGTCTTTCGGACCGCCGGGCCCGGGTGCTTTGTGAAAAGGGAAAAATAGAAGGGGTCGTCAAAATCGGACGTTCTTATCTTATTCCGGCCAGTGCGATTAAACCTGTGGACGGGCGGACTCTCAGAGGCAAGGTGGTTGAGCAGGAGTATATGGGGGTTTTTTCCCGTATTGACGCCCTAAAGGGGGAGCTGGATCGCCACCGCCAGCTGACGGCGGGGGAACAGAAGCGGGTGCGGGAAGAATTTCTGGTAGATTTTACGTACCACTCCAATGCTATGGAAGGCAATTCTTTGACTTTGCAAGAGACGGCGTTGGTGTTGGAGGGGATGGTGGTCGATCACAGAGCCCTCAAAGATCATTTGGAAGTGGTGGGCCATCGGGATGCGTTTAATTATGTACAGAAGCTTGTTGCGCAAAAAGAACCTTTGACCGAGAGCGTTATTAAAGATATTCATTCCTTGGTTCTCATAGACCGGCCCAGCGACAAAGGGGTCTATCGCAAAATTCCGATACGTATCCTGGGGGCGTATTGTGAACCTCCTGAGCCTTTGTTTGTGCCCAACCAGATGGAGCAGCTTCTGGCGGAGTATCTGGAGCAGAAACGCCATCCTTTGGAGAGTGCGGCCTTGTTCCATCTGGATTTTGAGGGGATTCATCCCTTTGTAGATGGCAACGGGCGTACAGGCCGTTTGCTGTTGAACTATATGCTTATCAAGGAGGAGTATCCGCCTGTTAATATTAAATTGGAGGATAGAAAACGATATTATGACTGCTTTGACAGTTACTATAAGGAGCAGATGTCTGCGCCTATGATCAAATTTCTGGCGGAGTGTATGGCGACACGGTTAAAAGAGTTTTTACAGATCTTGTCGTGAGTAACGGAGTGCTGTACAGAGCACTAGTTCGGCTTATTTTCCTGGGAATTCCGGTAGCCAAAATCATGAGATATGGTGTGAGCACACTGTTTGAGGTTCGGGATAATGGATTCCTTGGTGTCCCGCAGATCAGCCCGGTACCCAGTGACGCTGACAGCGTACTTAACGTGGCCGGCAGCGTCAAAAATAGGTGCGGCGATACACCCCACCCCATCCATAACTTCGCAATCTTCTATGGCGTACCCGCGCTGCCGGATGGTTTCCAGTTGTTGTTTTAGAATAGGGGCTTCTGTGATGGTTTTGGAAGCCATAGCTGCCATGCCCTTGCGCGTCAGGATGGAATTGACTTCAGCATTGCTGTGGTAGGCTAAGAGAACCTTGCCCATGCCGCAACAGTGCATGGGTACGCGGACTCCGGTTTTGGATATGACGTTCATCTTATGGCAAAAATCGATTTTTTCCAGATGAAGGACTTCGCCCTGATCTTCGGCAGCCAGCTGTACCATTTCGCTAACGGCGGCGTGAAGTTTTTGCATATGAGGCAGGGCTATACTCTGAATGTCCCAGGAACGGGATACGACATGACCAATTTCAAAGAAACGGGCTCCTAGTTTATACCGCCCTGTGATGGGGGATTGCTCCACATAACGATAATCCCGCAAGGTGGAGAGAATTCCATAGGTTGTGCTTTTTGGCCACCCCAGTCTGTCGGAAAGCTCGGTGACGGAAATTTCCTGATTGTTTACTGAAAATATATCAATTAATTGAAATGTCCGGGCAAGGGACTGAATGTGAGAGGGCCGAGAGGGATCCGAAGGGGTTTCTTTGTTCATAATGAGATTCTTCCTCCAAAATTCATACCCACACAGTGCGCTCGCGTTGGTAATTTCGCGACCGGTTTTCTATGAGCGGGTGTGTTGAGAACAGCCCCAATACTTATTGACTTTCTATCTATAATATCTATAGTATCTATTTTATTAAATTATCAAGAAAAATTCAAGGAAAAGTTGTTGGCGTTGTTGCGCCCGTATTGCTTGACAACAATTGACAAACTTATCAGGGAAGAGATAAGATAATAAGAGAGACTCGTGCAGGAGGATCTGGTATGATAAAAATGAGAGCCAGAATGGCCTATACGAAAAAGGCGTCTGCGAGATACATTGCGCACCTCGACCTGGCCCGGCTTTTTCAGCGGGCGTTTCGGCGGGCGGCGGTGGAGATTGCCTACTCTGAGGGGTTTAATCCTCATCCCAAGATCTCTTTTGGAGCGCCGCTGCCGGTTGGAATGGAGGGTGAGCGGGAGTATGTGGATGTGGATCTCAAGGAGTTGGGGTTTGAAGAGCTGCGGGCGGCTTTTGGGCGCCTGAGTTCACAGATGCCACAGGGAATCGAGCTGTTATCCTGGCAGATCCTTCCTGACAGGGCGCCTAAGCTTATGGCGCTGCTGGATACAGCGGTGTATCGGGCGGAGGTTCCTTGGGTCTGTAGTGATGTTATGAATGTTGAAAGGACTGAGTTTCTGGAGCAGGCTTTGCAAGGATGGCTGAAGCAGCCGGAGATTCTTTGGGAACGGCACAAGGAGAACACAGTGGTGTCTGTTAATCTCCGTCCTTTTATTCGCGAGGTGACTGTATCTGAACTGCTGCCGCTGTTGGGGGGACACCAGATGGGGATCTTCGAGATTGTGACAGTGCTGGGGAATGCCGGGTCAGTGCGACCGTTGGAGATTCTGGGGGCCTTCAGCCGGGATAATGGCGTCAAGCTCGATTTGGAGAGGGCGCGTGTCAAACGCAGCGGCGTTTATTGGAGTGATGTCACGGGGACGCGGCGGGGACCGGATGAGGTATGAAGGGGATAAGAAATGTCTGACATCAAAAAATACGAGCCTCTATGGGGCGCATGGTATGTGGAGTCGCTCTTGGGCAAGGGCTCCTTCGGCGAAGTCTATAAAATCCGCCGGGAGGCCTTTGGCAGAACTCACTATTCGGCGCTTAAAAGGATTTCCTTACCCCGTGACGAGGAAGAAATGCGACAGATGAGAAGCGAAATGGATGAGGCCGCCGTAGGCGGATTTCTACAAGCGCTTCTTAGGGATCTGACCGGTGAAATTGATTTGATGAGCGAGCTGCGCGGAAACAGTAATATCGTCAGTTTTGAAGACTACATAGTTATGGATATGGAACGAGGCAGTTTTGGACAGGGGTCCCACCTCTCAATGGGCTGGGACATACTCATCCGCATGGAACTGTTAGAGAGTCTCCCCAACCGGGTGGCAGAAGCCCCTCTGCCTCTGTCTGAGATTCTCAAGATGGGGATGCATATGTGCCGGGCTTTGGAGCTGTGCGCGGTGAAAAATATTATCCACCGGGACATTAAGCCGGAAAATATTTTTATCTCCCAATACGGCGAATATAAATTAGGAGACTTTGGTCTTGCCCGGCAGCTGGAACGGACCATGGCCGGGCTTTCTAAAAAAGGAACCTATACATACATGGCTCCGGAAGTTTTCCGAGGGGATGCCTATGGGCCTGATGTGGACATCTACTCCTTGGGGATCGTTCTTTACCGCTTTCTGAACCAGAGCCGGATCCCGTTCCTGCCGGATTTTCCTCAGAGCGTTTTGCCCGATGACCGGAACAAGGCACTGCAGAGACGCATGCGCGGCGAGAGAGTTCCTAACTTGAAAGGAGTCAGCCATGAGCTCAATGCTCTGGTGCTGAAAGCCTGCGCGTATAACCGGGAGGAACGCTTCCGAAGCCCCTCAGAAATGCGGGAAGCCTTGGAAAATGTGGCAAAGAGTCAAGGATGCGCCTTTATGGCAACAGAGATCTCCCACGGGGCAGACACCCATGTTCTTCCTCATGCAATACAGCAAAAAGCAAGATCCGGGCAAAATCCTGATGTGCTGTCAGGGCAAACAGAGCGTCTGCCGCAACATCCTCAAGAATACCGGCAAAACCCTGCACCAGAGAGAAGAAAAACAGGAAGACCACGGCTTGCCGCCATTTTATCTTTCTGTGGAGTCTTGGCTGTGGCAGCGATTATTTTCATTTCTTTGTGGGGAGGTGGCTTTTTGGGCAGGGGTTCATATGGAAACACTGTTGACAGCGGACTCAGCATACAAGAAAAGGAAAACCTGCACAAACTTCTATACCATGAAATATATGAAATTCATGAAACTGACAGCACTGCTGTTTCACAAACTAACATCTTTGATATACAAGCAAGAAATAACGAATATACAGTAAAATTTAACATTATCACGGGTCGCAACGGTGAGGAATTTATCGAAAATGCGTCGGCAGTGGTAAAGAAGTCTGCTGAGAATTCCTTCGGATTTAACATCTTATCTTTACAACGTGATCTGCCGCTGCCTATTTTCACAGCGGCGACAGCATCGTCAACTCTTGCGCCCCAAGAGACAAATCATTATTATGCCTCCAATGTGTTGAACAGTGATAAGGATAAGCCTTGGGTAGAAGGGGCGGACGGAAGCGGGATTGGCGAATGGATTGAGATCTCATCGGATTCTGTGCAAAAAATATCCGGAATATCGCTTCTAAGCGGCTATTTTAAAAGCAGTGATTCATATAAGAAGAATAATAGACCCCAGCACATAAGAATAGGGTTTTCCGATGGAACTTCTATCGAAAAAACATTGAGTGATGAACAAAAGAAGCAAGTGATAACTTTTGACAAAGAAATCCCGACTACCTTTGTAAGGATTACAATTTTAGGCGTATTTAAAGGGACACATTATGATGATACTTGCATCAGCAATATAACGGTATTTTAGTATTTTAGATATTGTCAAGACCGGTCGAAACATAGTATACTTGCGGTATTAAAGAGATATCAAAGAGCCGGGACGCTTTGGCGGCCCTTTTTCGGGGGAGATAAGAAATGGCTGACATCATAAAATACGAACCCCTATGGGACGCATGGTACATTGACTCGTTTTTAGGCAAAGGCTGCTACGGAGAGGTTTACAAAATCCGTCGGGAGACCTTTGACAGAACCCACTATTCGGCCCTCAAAAGAATCTCTATACCCTATGACGAAGACGAACTGCGGCAGATGAGAAGCGAAATGGGCGATGTTGCCATGCGCAGTTTTCTGCAAGGACTTCTCAGGGATCTGATTGGCGAAATCGACATGATGAACGAGTTGCGCGGAAACAGCAATATTGTCAGTTTTGAAGACTATAAAATTATGAAAAAACCCGACAGAGTGGGTTGGGATATGCTTATCCGTATGGAGCTGTTAGAGAGCCTCGCCAATCGAGTGACACAAGCCCCCCTTCCCCGCGCTGAGATTCTCAAGATGGGGATGCATATGTGCCGGGCATTGGAGCTGTGCGCGGTGAAAAATATTATTCACCGGGACATTAAGCCAGGGAATATTTTTATATCTCAATATGGCGAATACAAATTGGGAGACTTCGGCATTGCCCGGCAGATGGAGCGGACTGCGGCTGGAATTTCCCAAAAAGGAACTTACACTTACATGGCCCCGGAGGTCTTCCGGGGAGAAGATTATGGCGCCAGTGTGGACACCTATTCTCTGGGGATCGTCCTTTACCGTTTTCTGAATAAAAACCAGCTTCCGTTCCTGCCCAATTCTCCTCAGCATCTTATGCCCCGTGATATGGCTCACGCACTGCAAAGACGCTTGCGCGGAGAGCCGCTCCCGGATTTGAAAGAGGTCAGCCCTGAACTCAACGCTTTTGTGCTGAAAGCCTGTGCCTACAACTGGCAAGAACGCTTCGAGAGTCCCACAAAGATGCGGGAAGCCTTAGAGAGGGTGACAAAGCGAGCAGGATATCCCCAAGGATATTTACAAGAATACAAGGGGGGCCTTGTGCAGGAAGGAACAAAAACAGGAACAAAAACAGGAACAAAAACAGAAAAAGCAGAAACAGAAACAGAAGCAAAAACAGAAATAAAAACAAAGTTGAAAATAAAAAACTCCTGGCTTATTGCCATTTTAGCTGCTTGTGGAATCTTAGCTGTGGTGGCGGTGGCCGCTATTTTTTCCTTGTGGGGGAAAGACAGTTTGACTGGCAGTCCAGACAGCCTGAATAGTTCAAGTGGAGACGCAGGAAGCAGTATTGCCGCCGGGGCCGGCGATGTCTACGGCAGCATCACCATCAATGACTACTACGGCAGCATAACAATCAGTGGCGGTAACGGAACCGGAGAACAAAGCAAAAAGGATATAACGAACGCAAGCCTGGAGGCCATGGTCACAAACGGAGACCTTCCGGCGGATCTCACATGGCTAAAATTAGAGAATAATATCATCAGCGATCTCACTCCTCTAAAATCGTTAACAGAGTTGATCTATATAGACTTGACAGAAAACGGTGTGGGGGATATCTCTTCCCTGAGCTCAAGCACAGCGCTGGAAGCCCTGTATTTGAGCGATAACCCGATCAGCGACCTTACACCCCTGCACTCGTTGAAATCGTTGAGAGTTCTCAGAGTGTCCCGTACCAAAGTCACTGATCTCACTCCTTTGGCGGCTTTGTCAAAGATGCGCAGCCTAAGTATAGACGGTACTGCCGTGAGCGACTACACCCCTCTGAAATCGATGAACTTGCGTCATCTGACCGTATCCGACACCAGTGACATCACGGTTTTAAAATCACTCACAACGTTAAAGCGGTTAAGTATTTATAGATCAAAGCTGTCGTCAGAACAGGTTGGCGAGCTCAGGGCGGCTCTGCCCAACTGCGACATTAATGTTTATCCTTAATTTAACACATGGATTGAGTTCAAAAAGGATCAGGATTTGATCTCAGCGAGGTATCCCATTTGCTATCATCTCGTAGTACACCCGTTCAGTCTTTTCACTGTCACGAAAATTCAGATAGACATCTTCTTTGTTGTGACGTTTAATCCGTATTAACGGTGAAGAATTAGCTTGCACAAAAAGCAGTGCTTCTCCAAGGCTATCTGATTTGAAATGCCCTTTTAAAGCCTTGCCAATTCCACCATAGCCATTTACCCTATTGCTGTTGCCAATACCGAGGCCGCTCATATTGTTCTCTATGAGGGATATATCGGCTATCTCCGAACAGTCTATGCTCAATCCATACATGGCTTTGATTTGGATGCTGTTATCAAGAATTGCAACAACAGGGTCTTTTGCTCCAAGATAGAGCAAGACGCCAATCGCAATAAACACGATACCGACGAAAAGGGCGAGGACTTTGAAGTGTTTTGAGTGAGAATTGTCTTTTTTATGATCAATCGGCATATCCCCATTATCAATGTTACGAAACCGATTTCCAGTATTTGCATAAACAGCAGCGCCGGAAATACCGACAACAAAAATAGCAACCCCACAATATGAAAGCCAGATTGCATCAAAATAGATCCCGGCGGGGAAAAGCAACATGGCAAAAGAAAGAGCAATCAACACCCAACCGACAAAACGGCATAAAGCTTTTTCGTCGTACCTTGCTCGTTCCTCTTTTTTCATGACATTGTATCCGGCTATCAAGAAAGCCCCTTGCCCTTCAAAAGAAACAACGCCAGTGTGACCATCAAAGCGGTTACAATACTGGGAATAATAAAAACTGACGCGGTCATAAATCATCGCCTCCTATTCATCTTTTTCATGCCGGGCCTTATATTGGGCTCGGCATATATAAGTAAAAAATACAGCCAGGAACATGACGCCATACACAATACCTAACGCGCTGCTAACAATTTTTTCGTCAACAATAATTCCAGTCTGTTCATTTATCAAATCATACACGCAAACCGCGATAGAAACCGTCCCGAACAAGCCAAAAAAGTAAAACAAAAACCTTTGCCTTCTTTCCGTCAGGGGATAAATGTCGTAACAGATAAACTCAATGTTGCAGAACACAACCGTAAAAAGGATAATGGTTAACTCAGCCCATTTCCCGGACGCCCAATCTATTCCACAGGAATACAACAACGCATTGACCAGCAAAAGACCCACAAGAATGGACAAGCCATGCTTAAAGACATTTCCCCTTTTTAACAATTGGAGTTCATCCAAATTCCTTGTTTTGATCATGATCATGTGCTAATCCTCCCAAAATAATTCATCCAAGGTTTTCCTCAAGACCTTACAGATTTCAATACAGAGTTTCACGGATGGATAGTAGTCGCCTTTCTCGATTGCGTTCATGGTTTGCCGGCTAACACCTACGGCCTCCGCCAAATCTTTCTGCGTCATATCAAGAGCCGCCCGCGCCGCTTTGACCCGTAAGTTTTTCGCCACAGTGTTTCATCCCTGCCTTTCGAATGCTAACGCGGGCTTTGCCCGCAAGTGGTCAGTGATCAGTGGTTAGTGGTCAGTATTGGATTTTGTTGTTTTTTATTGACGCTTCGCGTCTGTAAGGTACTAAACAACCTCAATTTATGCTAACATTAATAGGGTAGCATGAAGAAGATGATATGTCAAGATATCTTGACATAAATTAAATATTGTTTTACATTTCCGCTTATTAATTGATTAGAATAGCTGCACATGGCCGCTATCACAACTGGTCATACTGCAATAGAAATGAATATGAGAGTTGCAAACGCAATGCATACCGGATGTCGATCCACACATTTGATGCTGATGATTTTTGACACAACTAGTTATTGTGTCAAAGTAATGAGTATGATCATGGGACAAGGGAAACACCTCTTTTCTTTGTGTTAAGGTAAACATTACCAAATAATTATTCCTTATAGGATATGATAAAAAGATTGAAGAGTTAAAACGTTATTTTTAAACATCTCCGATGGCGCTGATCGGTCTGACATACTTTTGGCCAGTTTAAGTTTTAACAAATATTTTGCGATATACAATATGATAACCCGGATAAAGAGTCGAAAAGCTTCATGGGTCGTTAACACTAGAATCCGAAGTTTTCGCGAAACATGCAGGAATGCAATGCTGAAAAGTAGATTTTAAGGAGAGAACTTTTGTGAAATTCTACAATACTGATTGGTTTATGTGGATAGCTCTCGTTTTGTTTGCACCTGTTGGAATCATTCTTATGTGGAAAAATAAGAGATTCAGTAAACGACCTGCATCTGTCATTTCTGTGATATTTGGGATATGGTTTCTGCTATGTCTTACCGCGCTACCCACAGACAGAACTCCCCAACCTGCCAGTTCCGCTGAGAGCCCAAGAATTTCCGCGGCACAAACTGTTAACGAATCACCGTTACAACAACAAAATGTTAATAAAACTATAAAAGTTCATTATCTGGATGTAGGGCAAGGTGACTGCATTCTGGTCCAAACCTCCGAAAAAACGATGCTCATTGATGCAGGAAATAAAGACGATGGAAAAACTATTGTTTCTTATCTGAAAGCGCAAGGAATTTCCAAGCTTGATATTGTTGTTGCCACACATCCACATGAAGATCACATTGGGGGCATGGCTGAAATAATAAAAGCGCTTGATATTGGCTTATTTGTTATGCCCAATGCAGTACACACAACAACACTATTTGAGAATATGCTGACCTCTATAGAAGATAAAAAATTAGATGTAGTAGAGGCTAGATGCGGATTGATTTTAGATCTGGGGCCCAATGTCGTAGTTAACTGTATAGGACCAACCAAGGAATACGAAGATCTGAACAATGCGAGTGCAGTTATCAGAATGGAACATGACAATATTTCGTTTTTGTTCTGCGGTGATATGCAAAAACAAGCAGAAGAAGAAATTAGCAAGCGGGTTATTAGGTCAACCGTGATGAAAATCGGACATCATGGGAGCGATACATCAACATCAATTGCGTTCTTAGATGTTGTAAAACCCACGTATGCTATTATTAGCGTTGGCAAAAATAACAATTACCAACATCCTTCGGTGTCAACACTTAAACTGCTGAATGAGCGCAATATAAACGTGTATCGAACTGATGAATCAGGGACCATCATAGCAACATCTGACGGAAAATCCGTAAAGTTTTCTGCACAGCCATCAAAGTATTCAGAACCGGAACAGACAAAACCAGACACCGATTCATCAAGTCAAATATCTAACTCATCAAATTCTGTTAATTCAGCCCCATCACCCAGCTCGCCATCTAACTCATCCAGCCAATCATCTAAACCAGCAGAACAAACCACTGTAACAGTTTATGTGACAAACACAGGAGCTAAATATCATAGTGATGGTTGTAGATACCTGAGCAAAAGCAGAAATGCCATTTCTTTAGATAATGCCCGAAAAAGCTATGATCCTTGCTCAGTGTGTAATCCGCCTAAATAAGGATTCGACTTAGGCATTAATTAGCTATAGGTTGTTACTGTTCACCCGTTCACACCGTGTGAGCAGTAACATTTAATGTGCAGATAAAAACACTGGTAGAGGACACCCCTCGCACAGGACACCCCTCGCTTCAGGACACCCGCTCACAGGTGTGGGTGGTAGGATGTTTTTACCGGACAACCCCCCGCTTCAGACACCCCTCGCTTCAGTTGACAGCAGCTTGTACCGGGGTGTAGAATTTGAGAATCAGCAAGCTAAGGAGGAAATGTTTTATGTCATTTGTGGAGATGGATGTAAAGGCTATGAAGATTAACCCGTTCGCCATGTTGAATGATGAATGGGCTTTGGTGAGTGCGGGAACACCGGAAAAATATAATACCATGACAGTCAGCTGGGGCATGATGGGGACCATGTGGAATAAATCCACAGTGATGGTCTTTATACGACCCCAGAGATATACCAAGGAATTTGTGGATCGCTCAGACACCTTTACGCTGAGTTTCTATCCAAAAGAATATAAAAAGGCGTTGGGCCTGCTCGGTGCAAAATCCGGCAGAGACACAGATAAGATCAAGGAAAGCGGCTTGACGCCTTATTTTACGGACAATACGGTGGCTTTTGAAGAAGCGCATACCCTCTTTGTGTGCCGTAAGCTCTTTGGCGGCCAATCTTTGGACGCCGCCAAATTTGTGGACCCAACCCTGGAACCGGCATTTTATCCTGAGAAGGATTTTCATGATATGTATTTTGGCGAAGTTGTGAAGGTGCTCGTGAAGGGGTGAGGGCAGGGCCACTTTGGAAACTTAGTTACAGTCCCTTACAGCTTCAGTATGATTTGGTATAGTTTCTCGTATGGCGGATATCCTATGCTTTAGTAACTTTGAGATCCATTGCTACATAGCTATCAACCTCATTAACCGCATAAGTACCTTAGGAAGTGATAACATGGAAACTGTCCATCCTGTTCTTGAGGCTTTGATGGTCGCTGCGCCCATCATCAAAGCTGCGATGAGGGATGAACTCATGATCGGTATCACCGATCGGGAGAAATTCCTTCTCTACCTACCCAGTAAAGAGATAGATTTAGGGATAAAGGCTGATTTCCCTATACCGGCAGCGGATCAGTCTTTGCAAGGTGCTCTTGCAGGAAAGCCCATGTGGGAACGTGTTCCAGCTGAGGCTTTTCCTATGGGAATTCCTTTTTATGGGAGAACCTTTCCGATTCGCGACGATAGAGGCCTCGTCATAGGCGCCCTGGGCCTTGCCAGCAGCCTCAAGGTTCAGGATTCTTTGGAACAGTGTACAAAAGATCTGACAGACTACATTCACAATGCGGTGGGTATGTTTGAAGAGTTCACGTCTACAGGTACGGCTAAAAGATTAGATGAGATCAGTCGGGTGATGAGTGAAAATTCTACGAAAACGGCAACAAGTATCACCAACATCAATGAAGTTATGATGTTGGTCAAAAATATTGCGGCCAAGACCAATTTGTTGGGACTCAATGCCTCTATAGAGGCAGCGCGTGCCGGGACAGCGGGGAAAGGGTTTGCCGTTGTGGCCGACGAAATTGTTAAGCTGTCTGTGGATTCTAAAAATTCTGCGGAGAAAGCGGGTTCATCGATCAGGGATATCCAAAATACAATTCTGGAAATCAATAAAATTAGTGAAACGCTGAGAACCGTTATGGATGAGCAGAAAAAATTTATTAACGAATATGGAGGCCTCATTGACAGTCTTGTATCTCTCCCCCAGAGATTGAAAGCTTTAACAGACTCTTTGATTTGACAAAATTCTTTAGGGTGTGTTTTGTTGCCCTTTCGTCAAATTGCCCTTTCGTCAAATTGCCCTTTCGTCAAATTTGACAGCCTTTCTTTCACGATGTAAAATATACGGATGTGGAGGATTCTCATCACAACCGCTCTTTTGAGGTGAAATTTTAAGCTGAGTTTCTTGGGTGGAGCTGAACCCGGTAAACGGGCGAAGTTAAACAAGCTCAGTGAGCGAGCCAAGTTTAAATAAGCTTAGCTTGATGAAACGGACGAGTACGGGGAAATCTTCTCCAATTAGTCGGCCTGCAGGAGGCGAGTCTGGGCAGAGGAGGTGACAGTAATGTATGCAGTTCTTGAAACCGGTGGCAAACAATATACAGTTCGTCAAGGTGATGTGATCCAGGTTGAGAAGCTGGCAGCAGACGAAGGCGAGAGCCTGGAGCTTGACCATGTGCTTCTGATTGGCGGCGATTCGATCCAGGTCGGGACGCCCTTTGTGCCGGGAGCAAAGGTTGTGGCGAAGGTGCTTGAGCATGGGAAGAACAAGAAAGTTATTTCGTTTCGCTATAAACCGAAAAAGCATGTCCGTGTCAAAAAAGGACATCGCCAGCCGTATACAGAGCTATCGATTGAGTCCATTGTAGGCTGATATTTCAACTGTGTTGAGGAGGCAGCTTGCTGGCGAAGCGGCTTTGTTGATATATCAGCTGGGCTGGACACTATTAACTGTGTTAAAAGGGGGGAGCATCATGGCTCATAAGAAAGGGATGGGCAGCTCGCGTAATGGCCGCGACAGCCACTCCAAGCGCTTGGGACTGAAAAGAGCTGACGGACAGTTTGTTCTGGCCGGCAATATTTTAGTGCGCCAGCGGGGAACGAAGATACATCCTGGAAGAAATTGCGGTTTAGGCAAAGACGATACGCTGTTTGCCTTAACTGACGGCTATGTAAAGTTTGAACGCAAAGATAAATATCGTAAGCAGGTCAGTGTCTATCAGGAAAAACCTGTTGTGTCCGGGCAGGAAGCAGCGCAGGAGACAGCGTGGGAGGCAGCGGCGCAGTAAGGGACTGGCGGGGAATACAATGGATACCATAAAACTGGTTGTCCCTTATAAAGAATTAGAAGAAGAAGCGCTTGCCTACCGCAGCGAACATTTTGATTGCGGGGAAACGGTTATCCACGGAAGTTCCTTGTTTGATGAAATAGATTCTTATGAGGATTGGCTTCAACATATAAAAAGAAACTCCTGCGAGGAAACCGTTCCACGCAGTTGGGTTGTGTCTTCTGTATTTTTTGGCGTGAGAGCGCGCGACCAAAAGATTATAGGAGTTATTGACTTGCGTCATAAACTCAATGCTTTCTTGAAAAGATACGGGGGACATATTGGGTATGCTGTCAGACCGTCGGAACGGGGAAAAGGGTACGCCACTGAAATGCTTCGCCTTATGTTGGAGTATTGCAGGAATTTAGGGATGGATAAGGCGATGATCTGTTGTTACAAGGATAATTTGCCGTCTATCCGGACACTCGAAAAACACGGCGGTATCTTGGAAAAAGAAACGACTTTTACCGACGGAAAACCAATACTGGTGTATTGGATTAAGCTGACAGAGCATCTCTTATTAGATAAGGGCTTTGGTTCGGTATAGCATGGAAAAAGCTCGTGAGATGGGGTTTGGCGCGGTTTTGATTATGGGGGTGCCTGACTATTATCCAAGGCTTGGGTTTAAGCGGGCAAGGGAATATAATCTTACCCTTGAGGATGGCGGAGTATTTTCCCGGCCCACAGCTAGAAATAGAGTAACTTATGGGCGCGAAGCGTCAATAAAAAACCAAGAAAATCCCTGACCACTAACCACTGATCCCTGACCACTTGCGGGCGTAGCCCGCGTTAGAAAGGACGCGCTGCTATGTTTTACGATCGTGCCAAAATACATATCAAAGCCGGAGACGGCGGGGCGGGAGCGGTGGCTTTTCGCCGTGAAAAATATGTACCCATGGGAGGCCCCAGCGGCGGAGACGGCGGACGGGGCGGCGATGTGGTTATGCAGGGGGATGAGGGGTTGAACACCCTGGTTGACTTCCATTACAAGAATTACTATAAGGCTGAACGGGGCCAGCATGGCGAGGGAAAAGACCGCCATGGCCACGGCGGACAGGATGTGGTGCTGCGTCTGCCTCCCGGAACGCTGGTTAAGAATGCCGATACCGGGGGAATTCTTCTAGACATGCGCCGGCATGGACAGAGAGAGGTGATAGCCCGAGGCGGCCGTGGCGGCCGGGGGAACGCCCGGTTTGTCAGCAATCATAATAAAGCTCCTCGTGTGGCGGAACGGGGAGAGCCTGGGGAAGATTTTTGGCTGGAGCTGGAACTGAAGCTTCTGGCTGATGTGGGTTTGGTGGGAATGCCGAATGCCGGAAAGTCTACGCTGATCAGCTGTGTTTCAGCGGCCCGGCCCAAGATTGCGGACTATCCGTTTACGACTATAACGCCGCATCTGGGAGTGGTGAAGTCGGATGAGTCGAGTTTTGTGATGGCGGATATTCCCGGGCTGATTGAAGGAGCCCATGAGGGCACGGGACTGGGGCATGAGTTTTTGCGCCATGTGGAACGCACACGGCTGCTGCTCCATGTTATTGATATGTCGGGGCAGGAGGAGCGGGATCCTTTTGAGGATTATGTCACAATCCGGCGTGAACTGGAGATGTATAATCCACATCTGGCCCAGAGGCGGACTTTTGTGGTCGCAAATAAAATGGATATGCCGGAGGCGGCGGAGAACTGGGAGGGGTTTCAGAGAGAGTGGGAGGCGTGGGATAACGAAGAGGGAGAAATTGACAGAGCCAAACCGGAATATATGGATAATGGCAGAGATGGAGATTTTAGAGAGGGAGATCATTCTGAGGATGACTCCTGCCAGCGAGGTGAAGCCGCCCAACTCTTTGCCATTTCTGCTGTTACGGGGCAGGGAATTGATGAGTTGCTGCGGGCAATTGCGACGGTCTTGCCGGCCTTGCCTGAGGGAATTCCTGCCGTGAAGGAGGAGACGTCTCACCGGGTTATTAAGGCCCAGGAGGAAGCGCGTTTTGAGCTGGAGCGCCGGGATGGGGTATTTGTGCTGATAGGCAAGGAGATTGAACGTCACGCGGCTATGGCGTATCTGGAGTCGGATCAAGGGGTGCGGCGCTTCCAGAATATCATGGGTAAGATGGGCGTGGATGAGGCTTTGAGGCGGGCAGGGATTGAAGAAGGAGATCAGGTTATGATAGGAGATATATCTTTGGAGTGGACGGAGTGATCTAAAATGGTGTGATGGGAGGTGGGAAGTGTGAATGGGTTCCCGATACTATTTGCTCTGAATTTTTCTCTGTTGCTTTTGCATGAAATGGATGCGATACGCACAAAAGAATGGAAAATGTTTATTATTCTAAAATCCATGCGGGAAGAAACGGCGTATCTCCTTTTCTCGATTCTCCACCTGCCCTTATATTTTTGGGTCATTATTTGTGTAGGAGGTTCAAGCTGTCATGCATACTTACGAAGACTTGAAATCCATCAAGTACCTGGGCATCATGGGCGGAACTTTCGATCCCATCCACTTTGGCCATCTGGTGGCGGCGGAAACGGCGCGGGTGGCTTTTAATCTGGAAAAGGTGCTGTTCATTCCCACGGGACAGCCGCCGCATAAGGTGGATCATAAGGTAACGGGGGCGTGGGAGCGTTATGAGATGGTCAAGATGGCGATTGAGGCTAATGACAGCTTCCGGATCTTGAGCCTGGAATTGGAACGGGAAGGTCCTTCTTATACAATTGACACGCTGCGGGAGCTGCGGGGGATTTTGCCGGATCCGGATTTTTATTTTATTACGGGAGCCGACGCGCTGCGCAGCATGTTGGGGTGGCGTGAGCCGGAGGAGATTATCAAGCTGACCAAAGTGATCTCGGCTTCGCGGCCGGGGTATCCGCTGCAGGATCTTTTTGATCTTATTGATCGGTCGGTGCCGCAATTTCGAGACCGGATTTTCCAATTAAAAATTCCGGCGTTGGCGATTTCCTCAACGGATATCCGGACTCGGGTTAAAGAGGGGCTGTCTATCCGTTATTTGATTCCAGATAATGTAAAAAACTACATAAAAGAGAGGGGTTTTTATAGGAACCTTTGAATTTTTAAAGTTCGACATAGATTTTTCAATAAAAACATTAATTTTTGACAAAATATGTTTGACTTTTAGGGAGGAAGTATACTATATTAGTAAGTGTCTATACTATGGTATAGTACAAATTCTTTTTCGAGGTGAATTGGATGACGAAGACCCTTTATGTGGGGAATCTCCCTTGGAGCATTTCCTCAGAAGACCTTACTGATTATTTCAGTCAGTATGGCAGCGTGATTGGCAGCCGTATCATCACAGATAGGGAGACCGGTCGCTCAAGAGGTTTCGGTTTCGTTGAGGTCGCAGACGAAGATGCTGAACGCCTAGCTATGGAACTCAATGGCAAGGAGCTGAATGGCCGTTCCTTGACTGTCAACGAGGCCAGACCACGCCAGACAATGTAACATGATTTTCCGAAGAGTTCGCGCTGCGAAAGCGTAGGCGCCCGGTGTTTCTGAAAGATAAATAAAATCCTGCTGCGCAGGTTTGACATCACATATATGGTTTATCTGGAGGATGACTCACTCGGACTCTGAGAAGGACAAGAAAACAGCCCCTGTAGGCTGTTTTCTTGTTGTCCGGGATGAGATCATATTAAGCAAACACAATGAGGAGTGAAAAATCATGGGTGCAGCAAGGAGGGATCATAATGCGTAACAGACACTTAGTGGCATGGTTACTCAGTTTCTTGCCCATGGTGATTACCTTCGCAGTACTGCCAATGCTGCAGGATACAATTCCTTTACACTATGGCCAATAGGCAACGAATTGCAGAGGTGCTGACCAATGTGCACAAAATGAAAATGCGAGTTTTTCGCATTTTCATTTTCTTTGTGCAACAGCCTTTGTCTCATGTGTTCACTTCATGGTCTGCGACACAGGTCTTGATGCTGTGTTTGGAAACTGACCGTTTGTCAGCTCTTAGCTCCAGTCATATTCCGCCATACGCTTATAAGAGTTGTAGCGTTCACGGGCGTGTTTTTCGGCTTGAACGAACATTTCCTCGGCTGTGTCGGGGAAGGTGTTCATGAGGGAGGTGTAGCGGACTTCACTCATGAGGAAGTCGCGGAAGGAGGCGCTGGGCTCTTTGGAGTCAAGGATGAAGGGGTTTTTGCCTTCTTCGAAAAGCGCCGGGTTGTAGCGGTACATATGCCAATACCCGGATTCTACAGCTTTCTTGGTTTGGCCGAGACTGTCGGCCATACCGCTGACGATGCCGTGGTTGATGCAGGGCGCGTAGCCGATGACCAGGGAGGGGCCGGGATACGCTTCGGCTTCCTGTATGGCTTTGAGAGTCTGGTTGTAGTTGGCGCCCATGGCGACTTGGGCTGTATAGACGTAACCGTAAGCCATGGCCATCATGCCTAGGTCTTTCTTGCGGATGCGCTTGCCGGCTGTGGCGAATTTGGCCACGGCGGCCTGAGGGGTAGCTTTGGAGGATTGGCCTCCTGTGTTGGAGTAGACTTCGGTGTCGAGGACGAGGACGTTGACGTCGTCGCCGGAGGCGAGGACGTGGTCAAGGCCGCCGTAGCCGATGTCATAGGCCCAGCCGTCGCCGCCGATGATCCACTGGGATTTTTTAACCAGGTAGTCTTTCTTGGCCCAGATCTTTGCCAGCAGATCGTGGGTATCAGGGCCGGTTTTTTCAAGAGCGGCGAGGACTTTGGCGGAAGCGTCCCGGGAGGCTTCGCCTTGGTCTTTGACGGTGAGCCAGTCTTGGAAGGCGGATTTAAGATCGGTGGGGATGTCGAGTTCCAGGGCGTGTTTCATTTCGTCGGCGATGCGGGCGCGCAGCTGTTCGGAGCCTAGATACATGCCGTAGCCGTATTCGGCGTTGTCTTCAAAGAGGGAATTGCCCCAGGAGGGGCCTTTGCCTTTGGCGTTGACAGTATAGGGGTTGGAGGGGGCGCTGCCACCCCAAATGGAGGTGCAGCCGGTGGCGTTGGCGATCATCATGCGGTCGCCGTAGAGTTGGGTCAGGAGCTTGATGTAGGCGGTTTCGCCGCAGCCGGGACAGGCGCCGGAGAACTCGACGAGGGGTTGGAGGAACTGGCTGTTTTTGACGGAATATTTGTTGGTGATCAGGTGTTCTTTAGGGGTCAGGGTGAGGGCATGTTCCCAGTTGGGGTGCTGGACGGCGGTTTGTTCCATCGCGGGCTGCATAACGAGGGCGTTTTGAGTGTTTTTGCCGGGGCAAATTTCGGCACAGTTGCCGCAGCCGGTGCAGTCTAAGGGACTCAGCTGGATGCGGTAGGTGAGGCCGGCGACGTCTTTGCCGGTGGCGGGGAGGCTGGTGAAAGCGTCGGGAGCGTTGGCCGATTCTTCTTGGTTGAGGAGGAAGGGCCGGATGCAGGCATGGGGGCAGATATAGGCGCATTGGTTGCATTGGATGCAGTTTGCGGGGATCCATTCGGGAACGGTGACGGCGATGCCGCGTTTTTCATAGGCGCAGGTGCCGGGGGGATAGGTGCCGTCTTCGCGGCCTGTGAAGGCGCTGACGGGGAGAATGTCGCCTTCTTGGGCGGCCATGACCCGGAGAATGTCTTTGATGAAGGGGGGATCGTCGTTGGTGCCGAGGAAGATGCCGTCTTTGGGGTCGGTGTTGGACCAGACGGCGGGGATGTCGATCTTCTGCAGGGCGTTGATGCCGGCGTCAACGGCGGCAATGTTCATGTCGACGACTTTTTGGCCTTTGCGGCCGTAGGTTTTAACGACGGAGTCTTTGAGATGGGCGAGGGCTTGGTCGATGGGAATGACGTTGGCCAGGTTAAAGAAGGCGGATTGCATGATCATGTTGATGCGGCCGCCGAGACCAAGGCTGCGTGCGATTTTTACGGCGTCGATGATATAGAATTTGACGTTCTTATCGGCGATTTCGCGCTTGAGGGCGCCGGGAAGCTTGGCGTCGAGTTCTTCGGGGGTCCACTGGCAGTTGAGTACGAAGGTGCCGCCGGGGCGCAGGGCTTTGATCAGATTGTATTTGGTAACGTAGGATTGGTTGTGGCAGCCCACGTAGTTGGCGTTGTTGACCAGGTAGGGGGCTTTGATGGGGGTTTTGCCGAAGCGCAGATGGGAAATGGTGGCGCCGCCGGATTTTTTGCTGTCGTAGAAGAAATAGGCTTGGGCGTAGAGATCGGTGTGGTCGCCGATGATTTTGATGGCTTGCTTGTTGGCCCCTACGGTGCCGTCGGCGCCGAGCCCCCAGAACATGCAGCTGATGGTGCCTTCGGGCATGAGGTCGACGTAGTCTTTTACCGGCAGGGAGGTGAAGGTGACGTCGTCTACGATGCCGACGGTGAAGTTGTCTTTGGGGGTGTCTTGTTTGAGGTTGTCGTAAACGGCGATGATGTGTTTGGCAGTGGTTTCTTTGGAGGCGAGACCAAACCGGCCGCCAACAAGGGTGACGGCTCTTTGGGGTTCGGTGGCGAAGGCGCTGACGACATCGAGATACAGGGGTTCCCGGGAGCCGGGTTCTTTGGTGCGATCCAGTACAGAGATTTTCTTTACGGTTGACGGAATGGCCGCCAGGAAGTGCTGGGCGGAGAAGGGGCGGTACAGGCGGACTTTGATGAGCCCGACTTTTTCCCCTTGTTTGTTCATGTAGTCAACAGTTTCGCTGATGGTGTCGCAGACGGAACCCATGGCGACAATCAGATATTCGGCATCGGGGGCGCCGTGGTATTGGAAGAGGTGGTAGTCGCGGCCTGTCAGGGCTTTGTATTTGGCCATATAGTCGGCGACAATGCTGGGAACGGCGGCTTGGAAGCGGTTGAGGGATTCTTTATGCTGGAAATAGACGTCGGCGTTTTCCGCGGTGCCTCTCAGGCAGGGATGTTCGGGATTGAGGGCGTTGTCGCGGAAGGCTTGGAGGGCGTCCCAGTTGAGCAGGGTGGAGACTTCGTCGTAGTCGGGGACGTTGATTTTCTGGATTTCGTGGGAGGTGCGGAAGCCGTCGAAGAAATGCAGGAAGGGGATACGGGCTTCGATGGCGCACAGGTGGGCGAGGAAGCCGAAGTCCATGGCTTCCTGTACGCTGGTAGAGGAGAGCATGGCGAAACCGGTTTGCCGCGTACTCATGACGTCTTGGTGGTCGCCGAAGATGGACAGGGAATTGGTCGCCAGGGCCCGGGCACTGACATGGAACACGCCGGGCAGGAGTTCTCCTGAGATTTTGTACATGTTGGGAATCATCAGGAGCAGGCCTTGAGAGGCGGTATATGTTGTGGTTAAGGCTCCGGCTTGCAGGGAGCCATGGACAGCACCGACAGCGCCGCCTTCGGATTGCATTTCAACGACTTTCATGGTCTGTCCAAAGATGTTCTTTTTGCCGTGGGCGGCCCATTCGTCTGCGGCTTCTGCCATGTTGGATGATGGAGTGATCGGGAAAATTGTGGCTACCTCTGTGAAAGCATATGAGGCGTAAGCGGCGGCTTCGTTGCCGTCCATGGTTTTCATTGTGGCCATTGTTGGATGCCCTCCCCATGAAATTTATTGTCCTAAACTCAGTGTGCAAATCCTCAGAAAACAAAGCCTGATGGGATTTTATATTCTGGTCTTAGGCATATTATGGTCGTTTGCCAAAATCTCTATGTAAGCGTGCTAAAGTATGAGTATTCTTCTGCTCGATTTCATAATATTTTGGCAATTTCCTATAGGGTGAAGTATACCTTTTTTGCGGGGGGGACGTCAAGGGAGAGCGATGGGCAGTGGAGCGAGCAATTCAAGCCGTCAAACAAGGAATTGAGAAATAATTGTCGAATATACGAACATTAACTAAGAATGAAAGGCAGGAATCTACGTGAATTACAGAATGACGCAAAGTACGGTATTTCCTTTGGTCGAGGTCACACTTTTACGTGGAGAAGAAATCCAAATCGAACGTGGAAGTATGGTATATCACAGCGGAGATGTTACGCTGGAGGGAAAAATGAACAGCGGCAGCGGGGGTGGAGGGGGATTGGGGGGGTTTGTTAAAGCCGTGGGCCGTTCCATGGTGAGTGGGGAAAGTGTCTTTATCACGCGTGCCAGAGGTGAGAACGACGGCGCCAGGATCGCCTTAGCGCCTGCAACACCTGGTGCGATCCGCGAACTGCAATTGGGCGCGCAGCAGTGGCGTCTCCGTGATCAGGCGTTCCTGGCCTGTGATGCAAACGTGTCTTATGCAATAAAACGCCAGTCGTTGGGCAAGGCGGTTTTTGGCGGCACGGGCGGCCTCTTTGTTATGGAAACTCAGGGAACCGGAAGTATGTTGATAAACAGTTTTGGAGACATTCAAGAGATTACTCTCAATGGCGCGGCTCCTTTTGTGGTGGATAACACTCATGTTGTCGCGTGGAGCTCAACATTGGACTACAAGATTAAGGTGGCTTCCGGCACGTTTGGCTTTACAAGCGGGGAGGGCCTTGTGAATGAATTTCACGGTCAAGGTACAGTTATGATCCAGACAAGAAATATACAATCTCTGGCCAGCGTCCTGCAGCCTTTCATATCCACTAATTCATAATCACTATATTGAAATACGGGTGCACAAAGAATAAGAAATGCGGAAAACTCGCATTTTTATTCTTTGTGCACCAGGTGTTATTCCTGTATCTCCTGATTAAGGAATAAATTGGTTTAACAAAGGCTGTTAAGGTTGAGAGCAAAGGCGTTTGGCAAGAATAGACTATAGTAAGGGATTTATATCGTTAATGCCGTAAAAAAAATGCCGTAAAAAAATTATGCAGTTATGCAGCAGAAAAAATGTTTCTGGGATATCTGGCTTAAAGGGGGGACGCATGATGACTCGGGCAACATATTCATGTGACAAAGTATTTCCCAAATGTGTGCTTTGCCAAAGCACGCCGCACGAGGGGATAATGGGCGGTCAGATGGTGGCTCGCCGCTTTTTCTGCCGGGCGTGCTTGGGTGATGTCATATATCTTTCTCCAATGGATCCATCCTATGACCATGTTCTGGAGTGTCTCGATGGGTTTGGTACGGCGATTCTGCGACGTGTCTGGCGTCAGGGTGGGTAGGTACATAACCTGCAGGACTTATATGCCTTACATTACACCATTGAGAGCGGGATAATATAGTTTTTTTCGTTCAACTGAAGCAATTTATTAGCAAGACATATAATCCCGCCATCGCCGATATTGACGCCCTTGATATGATTCAGCATATCAAAATTCTTGATATCCTTTTCGTCAGGTTCAGCTTTTGTTTTGATCTCAATTGGATAGAGTGTGTTGTTTTCGTGGAGTAACAGGTCGATCTCCCTTTTATTACCATCCCGCAGGAAATACAAATCCACTTCTTTGCCTGCGTTTGTATAGCTTTTGAGTATTTCAGAAACGACAAAACTTTCAAAAAAACTGCCGTTATTTGCCCCAATAGACAAAGTATCGGCGGTCATCCAGCGGGTGAGGTAAGCCGTCAGGCCTATGTCTAAAAAGTGCAGTTTTGGTGTTCTGACCGCTCTCTTGATCGCGTTGTTGCTGTAAGGTTTTAACAAATAGACGACGCCGCTTGTTTTTAATACGGACAGCCATCTTTTTGCGGTTGGCACACTTATTCCGACATCATTGGCGAGATTTGTCAGGTTCAAGAGTTGGCCGGATAGTGCCGCGCAGACGGTCATGAATTTGTAGAAACTGTCTTCGTCCGCGACTTGTGTAAGTCTGCGTACATCACGTTCGATGTAGGTTTTAATATAGTCGGCGTAAAACTCGGCCCAGTCAAAATCCGCGTTTAACGCAAGTTCGGGAAGGCAGCCGCGATGGATAATCTTCCAGATTTCAGGAATGCGTAAACCTGTTTGATTTGCGTTTCGTTCCTGAAGGTACTCAAATGTTGGCATAAAGGGTTTATTCCAATCTTCACCGTTGATTTCTCTCAGAGACACCCCCAGAAGTTCCAGAATTCCCGCACGCCCGGCCAGGCTTTCCGTCACATTTTGCATGAGTTCAAAACTCTGTGAGCCTGTGAGAAAAAACATACCTTTTTTATGACTCTCATCCAATAAAATCTTTATATAATGGAAAATCTCAGGAGCGTATTGGACTTCATCAACAAAAACAGGGGGAGGGGTTATATTAAAAAAGGTTGAGGGAGAATTGATGGCGCGGTGTTTGGTGGGTAAATCGTCAAAAGTGACTTTGGGAATTTCCGGCTTAATATTCTCGATCAAAGTTGTCTTTCCCACTTGCCTCGCGCCTGTAACAACAACCGCACCTTTCATTTTTGCGCGCCTTAAAACAGCTTCTTCAATATGCCGCTTGATGTACATAGTAAAACCTCGTTAATTTTTAAGTTAATATAATATTTAATATTATATTAACTTAATATAATGATAAGGTCAAGGCGCTGAGCAGGGGAAACGAAATCCTCTTCCATTTGTAGCTGAAACATGGGGATTTGTATATGGTTTGAGGTAAAGACAATAGATTTGTGAAAAACATCAACTGAGTTCGGATTAATTGAAAAAGGTTTGCCGTTTTCGGGGTTTTTGGCAAAACTTTTCGGGAAATGACCTTGTGGGCTCGGTTGTTCTTGGGATATACCGCTGCATGGCCGGTCTCGGCTCTACACTGAGTTCAGTTACAAAAATGCTGCCGAAGACTTTGCACCCTTGTGCCCGATCTTCTTCCCTCTTTTGTGTTATTGTTCTGATATTTCAGCAGTTGCGCTTCCAGTTCTGCAATACGAGAATCCTTTTCTGCAACGACATCCTGCCATTTTCCGCGTTCGGCTTTCTCGCCAGCTTTTTCGCCTTCTGTCCACGCCCAATCTACGCAGCTTTCATGATCCATCCGTTCTTTCTCGCGGGCTTTGTAAAGAAGGCGAGTCTTTTCATCGGCGGACAATTCCATCAGCCGCGCTACGGCTTCTTTAATCTTCTTTAATCATGGGGTCTTTTTTTGCCACTGTTCCCAATTCAATCTCTCCTTCTGCGTTGATGAAACTCATCCAATAGTGTAAGCGATGGTTGTTATCTTCTTCGGCTCGGATTTTGATACCAATGGTCAGGAGGTCATTCCTTTAGAGTATGAAGCTGTCGGAAACTTTAGCGAAGGACTGGCGGCAGTGGCGGCAGTAAAGAAAAACGGCAAGGTATTGGTTGATTATTGGAACCCAGAAGAGTATAATTAATCTGAAGAATAAGTCTTCAATACTGGAGGCAATGCGCAATATGACTGATAGATTGACAATCGCCGGTTTTAGGGTAAGCATTGAAACCCTTCCTTCGGCGACAAAACACGGCCAGACCAAAGGTGATATTCTTTGTGCCCTGGAGCGCAGCATATATGACGAAACACTTGAAACTGACCCAAATAAAACTCTTTCAATCGGTTATGACATGAACGCTAGATTACTGGAAGTCATATTTCATGTTTTGTCTGATGACCATATTGTGGTTTTTCATGCGATGCAATGCAGAAAATATTATATCGAAAGGATGACAAAGTAAATGAGAATAAGCGACAGATTACCGGAAGAAGAATACGAAAAATTAAGCTTGGAATTCGAAGAAGCCCCGCCTGCATTATCTGGCAAGCCTGGTTTTTTAACGGCTATGCGCGAAAGAACGCTGATAGCGGAATTGTTATCTCCGGATTATGCGCGAATTGTTTATACAAAAGCAAAGGTAATGTCTTTGTCACCCTCTGAGTTCATTCAACACGCGATTAAAGCGCAATTGATAGAAAATGCGTAATTGGGGCTTCCATGGCAAAGGGAGTGAAATATATGAACGATGTGGTTAAAAAAATTCTTTGGCCAGGAGAAGAATATGATGGTGACCTTGTCAAACAGGTGAGCGCACTCGCTTGCGAAACACAATTATGGGAATTGATGGAGCAGTATAGTGAATTCACTTTAATGAGAGGAGCCAAATATGTTCAAAGATAAGCGCTTTACTGCCATGCAGCAGCGGTTTAGGGAGGTTTCTAAGCTATACCCAAAGATGATTGAGGATAGACGAAGCGAAGCGGCTAAAACCGTCGTTAGCAAAGGCCGTCTGTACAATGTTCTTCCCTATGAAGCACAACTGCAAGGCGACAAGCTCAACGGCAAAATTCTACCTGAGCCGATTATTCACACCGATTGTTACATTTACCGTTTTGACGAACAGGGTCGGGTTGTACTAACTGAAAATATGTCGGAATTTTTGGAAAGGCCAGCCTTCTTTTCGCACTATTCCTATTACGAAGATTATATCGAACGCATTTATGGTGAAAGCGAGGAGCCTTACCGTGTGGATTGGGCTTATATGAAGAATGGAATAGTCAAAGAGAAACTTGTATGGAGCGATGAGGAACAAGAAATGGAGATTTATATTTATGACCAGGAGGTTTTAACTGACATACAGTTATTCGGAAAGACTTATCCCGCAAGTAATTTTAAATTATTGTATGATGCCAAAAGTGTTCTTGCGTGTATTCATCGCACCTGGGAGGACGGGCAGAGGAAGATGGTTTACACCACAGAAACCATTAACTTCAAGAAATTTAGTCATAAATTTCTCTTGGGGTTGGAGAATGCGGTCATCGTATTTTTGGAGGAACACAAAAATGAGAAATTTACACGGTTCGCGATGGATTGCTATTCTGGGCATAATTATGTGAGTTTGAGTATGGACACGAGCGCAGATGAGGAGTATAAGGACAGTCCAGTAGATTGGTTATACTACGATTTTGCCAGCCTTCCCTTGATTGATTTTCCCCTGGATGACAGGCAAGAGGACAAATTGATAAAAGCAGTGGTTCAGGCCGCCAGAGCGTTAAAGAGATCTGAAGGGTTTGCATCTTTGACGGA
>Ga0082212_10001596_pt1 | contig 33416 bp, 38 predicted proteins | sample TergutNt197P3_FD_71548 | JGI IMG/M metagenome (GOLD analysis project Ga0082212, IMG submission 71548) | Neocapritermes taracua P3 segment gut microbial communities from Petit-Saut dam, French Guiana - Nt197 P3 | ecosystem: Host-associated > Arthropoda: Insects > Digestive system > Gut ... | reverse complement strand
CGGTCCGGAAGGAGTCACCGGCCCCGATGGTTCCGTGGGTCCCCAAGGCCCTATGGGCCCGGAAGGCCCGGCCGGAGCGGAAGGCCCCATGGGCCCGGAAGGACCTATGGGCTGTCTGGGCCCCCAAGGAGAACAGGGTCCCCAAGGTGACACGGGCCCCCCGGGAGAGCAGGGTATCGTCGGTCCGACGGGTCCCATCGGAAGCGGATATATCGGTCCCACCGGTCCCACAGGAGCAGCCGGTGTCTTCGTGGGCCCCACCGGTCCCACCGGTTCCGCCGGAGTTACCGGTCCCACCGGTCCAACGGGCGCAGACGGCCCCACCGGCCCCACAGGGCCTGCCGGCGCTGTCGGAGCTATTGGTCCTACCGGTCCAGCCGGGACAGTTCATTATTCGCCCACCGAGACGGCCACCGGCGCTCTGTACAACGGCAAACCTGTTTACCGGCAAAGCTTCTCGCTGAGTATCACCGGTGCCGCCTTTTCAGAAGTTACCGGCATCCTCATCGCTGTGGGTAATTATATTGAGACAATCGTCAAAGTCGGCGGGTCTTTTCATACCGGCAATGGTGAGCTGATGGTCATAATCAATTCGGATACTGATATGGATAACTATTTTATTGTCTATATAGACAACGGTAATATTTTGAGCTATCGGACTTCTTCGACTCGTGTGCGTATTAACATGGGTGCAGAGGTTTGGGTCGACTATACGAAGGTGTAGGGCTTCACGGACGAAGAACACTAATATAAAAAAAATTCTTTATCTTAGGATTAGGACCTTACAGACGCGAAGCGTCAATAAAAAACAAGAAAATCCACATTCTGAATCCTGAATCCTGGATCCTGAATACTTGCGGTCGAAGACCGCGTTAGGACCTTACAGACGCAAAGCGTCAATAAAAGACAAGAAAACCCACATTCTGAATACTGAATACTGAATACTGAATACTGAATACTGAATACTTGCGGGCGTAGCCCGCGTTAGAGGAGAGAGTGCCATGGCGAACAACAACTGCGGTATATACCCTAAAGGAGAACCGGGGGTTCGGGGGCCGATAGGGGCTCAAGGACCTACAGGATCCACGGGGCCTCAGGGCCCCATGGGACCAAGGGGTGAGAAAGGCAGCAAAGGCGATCCCGGCTGTCCCGGTCCCTTCGGGCCCGTAGGGCCGATGGGGCCCCAAGGAGCCCGGGGAGCACAAGGGGTTCGTGGGAATATCGGGCCCCAGGGAGATGCAGGGTGCCAAGGACCCCAAGGGACGAGAGGCAATTCCGGCCCTCCGGGATCGTCCGGACCTATGGGGCCCATCGGCGCCAAAGGTGATCCGGGATCTATGGGACCCCGGGGACCGGTTGGTCCGGAAGGACCGGCCGGTTTGGATGGTTCTGTCGGAATCCAAGGCCCCATAGGCCCGGAAGGCCCGGCGGGGCCGGAGGGTCCCATGGGCCCGGAAGGCGTCCCGGGATGCCAAGGTTCCGATGGGGAACAGGGACCCCAGGGAGAACAGGGGCCTCAAGGGAATCAGGGGATTACCGGCCCCACCGGTCCCACAGGAATCGGTTCCATCGGCCCCACCGGCCCCACAGGTGAAGAGGGCCCCACCGGCCCGGTCGGCCCCACCGGTGCCGAAGCCACCGGTCCGACAGGCCCTGTAGGGGCGGTTGGAGCCACAGGCCTCACCGGACCAACCGGAAACGACGGCCTCACCGGTCCCACCGGTCCGATAGCAAATTATTCGTCTGTCGAAACAGCAACAGGGGCCATGTATAACGGCAAGCCCGTCTACCGTCAGACCTTCATCATAAGCATTACTGAAGATGCAAATGTCACAGCCGGTTATCAGCTCAGTATAAATCCCAATTATTACGACACACTGGTTGACGCCGGCGGCTCCTACAGAACAGGTAACGGGTTGGAACAGGTTATGGTTAATACCGGATACCCCTTAATACCCGGCCGCAATTATCTGTTTGTCTTGGTTAATTTTGCCGGGGATTTGATCTATGGTTTTGTTTCACCTTATGCGCGAACTAACGCGCCTGCATGGATCTGGGTAGACTATACGAAAGTATAAGGACTGGGTAAGGGCTCGTGGCAGTCCCCAGGTAGGGTTGTTGGGGATGGGGAGATAGAAACCACGCGGGCTCGTAACAGTCCCCAGGTAGGGTTGGGCTTCGGGAAAACCCAAAAGCCCGCGCAGTTATTACCCCATTTCGAAGGCTACGTCAGGCGGGAGATTGGGTTCTCCCTCTCTCCAACCCTACCTAGGGCCTCGATTTGCTATGTTCTTATGCTATCTGCATTCCCCTGAATTGTAGGTTTTTGGGGCAGGAAGACAGAATTCACATGGATTCGTAACAATCCCTAGGCCGCACTATGATATGGCCTGCTGAACCGGTGCCCCCCCTTCCCCAAAAAAACACAATTCGGAGGCACGAGAGGTTGCTAACGAACTCAGTAAAATGAGGCAGAATTCATAAAGCATATAGGGCGCGTTGAATGATATGGAGACCCTTGGACGCGAATAATGGTATAATGAAACAAATAGGCAGACACGAGCAATGAATACAGGTCAAATAGAAATAGTGAGCCTAAATCGGAGCTTTAGCCGGAGAGAAGAAATCAAGGATATTCTGGACTTGACGGAGGACGGGACAACGGATGAGTAAGTGGGAGATGGTACGACTGGGGGATGAAATCAAAGTCACATCTGGTGGAACACCATCGAGGGCAATCAACGAGTATTGGATAGGGGGTGCCGGAGATACCCTTGTTCCGTGGGTGAAGACAGGTGATTTGAAGTCCATGTATCTGTCTGAAGTAGACGAGTCTATAACCACGACAGGGTTACAAAACTGTAGTGCAAAAATGTTCCCAAAAGACACCTTGCTTGTGGCTATGTATGGAGCAACTATTGGCGCTTGCTCGATATTAAACATTCCTGCTTCAACAAATCAAGCCTGTGCTGCATTGTTGCCAAACAATAAATATTTGCCTGCTTTTTTATACTACTATTTTTTAAGTATAAAAGATAAGCTTATTTCTATGGGTGTTGGCGGTGCTCAACCAAATATTTCCGGAACCATGATTCAATCCTTAAAAATCCCTCTCCCACCATTTGATGTGCAGCATCATATCGCCGATGTTCTCAACCGCGTCGGCACTCATCGAAAAGCGCAAGGCACAGATAGACAAACTGGATTTGCTTGTGAAATCGCGGTTTATCGAGATGTTTGGGGATCCGGTGACGAATCCGATGGGGTGGGAGGTGAAACGGCTCTCAGATATTATTATGCACACAAATAATGGTATGGCTAGACGTGGAAACGATGTAGATGGAAGTATAGTACTTCGCCTAGTTGAACTGCAAGATGGATATATTGATTATATGAAGCCCAATAGGATTAATCTTGATGATGCCGAAAAAGAACGCTATCTTCTAAATAATGGTGATTTCTTATTTGCACGGGTGAATGGAAACCCCGAATATGTTGGCCGTTGTGCAGTTTTCAAGGCTATTGACGAACCTGTTTATTTTAATGACCATATTATCCGTGTTCGATTTGACTGTGGTGAATTGAATGGGTTATTCGCAAGTGAATTGTTCAATAGTTCATACGGCAAAAGCGAAATGAAGGATAAAATTAAAACTTCTGCTGGGCAGTATACAATAAACCAAGTGGGCATAGGTGCAATCCGGGTTCCACGTCCCCCCCTCCCTCTCCAACACCGCTTCGCGGACTTCGTCCGCGCCACCGGCAAATCAAAATTTGCGCTGCAACGTGGCCTGGACAAACTGGAAATTCTATATCAATCGCTGATGCAGAAATGCTTTGCCGGTGAACTATTTAACTAAGCTATACGCTACTGAGAAGCATTCAACAATAGCCGGCCAGATTTTATTGTAACCGATTTTATCAGTGAACCGTTCCAGTTCGTTTTTGCCGCTTAAAGCCATTCTATCACACTCTGTTACCGCGATTATTTATGCGAAATCATTATAGCACATTATTAACCATATTTAAAGGTAAATAAAAACATATCTTCTCGTTCTCGCATAATTGTGCTTGATTTTTCGTTTGAATGTGGTATCCTAAAACGGTAACGATTTTGACGGAGGTGCAGGAACATGGATGCCAATTATAATAAGTTGTTCAAGCTGCTGATTGATAAAAATATGAAAAAGGGTGAGCTTGCGGCGGCAGCCGGTGTCAGCGGCTCATCTATTGCAAAAATAGGGCGCGGCGAAAATGTAAGCGTGGATATCCTTATTAAAATATGCCGTGTACTGGATTGCACGATGGACGATATTATGGAGATACTACCGAAACCGACAGAGGAGGAAACGACCGATGGACATTAACGGATTTAGAAAAGCTCAGGAGCGCGGTGAAAACATCGTTATTGAATTTAAAGAAAGTAAGGGCGGCATCTGCCCGGATACCTACGATACCGTCTGCTCATTTCTGAACCGCTTTGGCGGCGATTTGTATTTGGGTGTTCACGATAACGGCGAGGTTTGCGGTATTCCTCCCAAAGCCGTTACCGGGATGATTAAAAATTTTATCAGCACGATAGGTAACCCGGAAAACATCAGCCCGACTGTTTATCTTGACCCGGTAGAAATGGTGGTGGGGGGGAAGCATATCATTCACATTCATATTCCGCAGTCTTCAGAGGTTCACTCCCATAAAAAGACTGTATACGACCGCGTTGGCGATTCGGATGTCAAAGTAACAGCGACAGGTCAAATTGCCCAAATGTATATCCGCAAACAGAAGATTTTCACCGAAAAGAAAGTCTACCCTTATGTAAAAGACGAAGATTTGCGGCTTGATATGCTGCCGAAAATTCGTCAGATGGCTTTAATTCGCAGCAAAGACCATCCGTGGATGAAATTGTCCGATTCGGAGCTTTTACAGAGTGCGGGGTTAATCGGAGTTGACGCTGAAACGGAGAAAACAGGATATAACCTTGCGGCGGTCTTGCTGCTTGGCAGAGACCATGTCATAAAAGATATCTGTCCGACATACAGAACCGACGCCTTGCTGCGCAAAGTCAATCTTGACCGCTATGATGACCGCTTGATTATTGAAACCAATTTGATTGACAGCTATGAGCTTTTGATGGGATTTGCGAAAAAGCATCTATGGGATAAGTTTCACCTTGAAGGTGACACGAGGATGAGCCTCCGCGATACTATAGCCCGTGAAGTCATTTCAAACACGCTGATCCACAGAGAATTCACTGCGGCGCATTACGCCCGGTTTGTCATTGAAAAGGATAAGATGTATACGGAAAACGCCAACCGAGCGGTTCACGGATTAGCGATAACGCCGCAAAACCTTGAACCCAACCCCAAAAACCCCAAAATAGCATCTTTTTTCCGAAATATAAACTATGCCGACGAGCTTGGTTCCGGCGTGAAAAATCTTTTTGCTTATAGCCGTCTTTACTCCGGCGCTGACCCGGAATTACTGGATGGAGATGTTTTTCGTACTACTGTTCCGCTTGATGATTCGTATTCATTCGATGCCGAAACAAGGAAAGCGCAAAACAAAGCTCAAACAAAGCCTGAAAAAAAGAAGGCTTTGATTCAGACTTTGATTTTAGAGCGTTTGCGTAAAAATCCAAACATGACACAAAAAGATATTGTTACTGCCAGCGGATACTCAAGGAGTGCCGTGCAAGAAGCGTTTGCGGCATTACAAAAAAGCGGACTACTGAGACGCGAAGGCTCGAAAATGAACGGCTTTTGGGTCGTGAAGGAAAGTAAACCACAATGAGTGCAAATTAGCTGTGTTCATCTGCGCAACGTCGAAAGTACTCATTTCGATTCGAAGAAGGACCTTAAGCGAGCCAAAGAGATACTCCCGCATTTCAACAGCAAGAAGCCTTGCCCGCGTAGCCCGCGTTAGACAGGGGCCGCCCGGTAATAAAAAAACGGTGTTTTTGATTTCAAGCCGATTTCCGCAGCCCCAAAAATATGCTCAGTGCTCCCTGTGAAGAGCACGCCTTCCGGGGATAAAGCTTGAACGAATTTTCGATAAAGATCGGATTTAGCTTCTTCGGTAAAATAGATAACCACATTGCGGCAAGCGATAAAATCCATATTCGTAGGGAAATCATCTATGAGTAAATTGTGGGATCTGAAAGAAATGGATCGGCGCAGGATATCCTTGACTTCGTAAGTATCTCCACTTTTTTGAGTCATATATTTCTCAACCAAATTTGGTTGTGGCGTAGCGAAGTCGCGTGAGGTGTATACACCTGCTTTGGCCTGCACCAAGACTTTATTATCAATATCAGTGGCCAAAATGGTATAGTTGACATCCGGGAAATGCTCGGCAAAAATCATCGCAAGGGTATAGGGTTCCTGCCCGCTCGAACAACCGGCACTCCAAAGCTTCAGGGTTTTTCGGGACTTCATCAAATCAGGAACTATTTTGTTGATGAAAGAGTCCCAATGCCCGGTGTCACGGAAGAATTGGGTAACATTGATGGTCAGATGTTTGAAAAACGAATCGAAAAGAGTTTCATTGACGTTGAGGTTGTCCAAAAAATCTGTGTAGTTGTCATGAAAACCATTGTTTAGCATGAAATTGTGTATTCGACGTTTCATTTGCGCTTCTTTATAAAAATTCAAATCCAGATCGCTGATTTGTTTGTAAACATCTTTAAATTGTTCAAATGATGTGACTGGATTCAGGTTGATGTATTTTCGCGCCATCCTTCTTCCTCCTTCTTTATGACTCGCTAATCATTCTATCGCGGGCTTGGCGGGGTACTAACCAAAGATATCGATAATCAGGCCTTTGATTTCATCGATTTTGTTGAGAATCTCCATGGGTTCGGCTTGATTTGAAAGAACCTCCCGGCCCAATTCTTCTAAAGTCTGATTAATCTTCGTGACCCGGGCCATAACTCTGGGCTGACCACGAAAATCCCAGCTGGATTCTTCCTGCATCTGTCGGCTTTGTCCGAAGGTGGATTGCAAAAAAGTCTGAATCATGCTTTTGAACTTAAGCAGATCTTTTGGGGTCAAAGATTTGGCAAGTTTTTGGCCTTGCTCATCAAGTTGTGTGAGGAAATAGCCAAGATCTTGCTGCTGCAGTTTTTGGGTTTTTGTCAGCATGGTGCTAAAATCAATCCGGCTTTTATCAGAAGCGGCCACACCGGCCGATCCGACAGAGGGACTCTGTTCTGTGGGATTAACACGCATATTACCACTCCTTAATTCGAGAGGTCGTGATTCGAGAGGTCGGAGGACTAGCCTCTATTTATGGTGGTGTCGCCGGATTCAGCGGGATTATACGTTGATCGCAGAATCACCAGATCAACCCGACGGTTGCGGGCGCGTCCTTCGCTGGTGTCGTTGCTGGTGAGAGGGCGATATTCGCTGTAGCCCACGGCGGATAATCGCAGGGTACTTACGCCTTCGGTACGAAGAATATGGATAACATTGCTGGCGCGCATAACCGACAATTCCCAGTTGCTGGGGAACCGGCCAGAGTTTATAGGGAGGTTGTCAGTATGGCCTTCCACCCGGATATAATTGGGCATGGTCGCAAGAAACTCGCTGATTTGACCTAAGATCGTACGAGCCTGGGCGTTGAGGATATCGGATCCGCTTTCGAAGAGTAAGGTTTCCTGGATGCTGATGACAAGACCCCGTTCTTCAATATCGGCGACAAACCTGGTACTGATAGCGTTATCTTGAGCATAGGCGTCGAGCTTGGCTTTAAGGGTTTCAATGCTGGTTTGTTCCAGTGAAGCCGAGGATTCCGGACCCCCTTCTTCGATAAAAGAGGGACCTTGCGGATGTTGAGCTATATCCATCTGAGAACCACCTAATGAGATGCTAAGAGCTTCAGCCATGGCTTGGAATTTGTAGGCGTCAACCTTGCTCATGGAATACATCACGACGAAAAAAACCATTAATAACGTTATGAGATCAGAGTAAGTTATGAGCCAGCGTTCATGATTCTCGTGATTGTCGGCAGCTTTTTTTCTTGCCATTCAAGATCCTCGCTTTTTGTCTGGATTCATCTGATTTGAGATTCGGCGGTTTTATCTTCTGCGGGAGTAAAACCGAGATGGGTTTTGAGTTTTTCTTTCAGGATGGAAGGATTTTCACCGGATTGTATGGAGATAATTCCGTCGAGAATCATGTCTTTGATGTGGGTTTCGGTCTTATCTCTGATTTTGAGTTTGCTGGCTAAGGGTAAAAAGAGGACATTGGCAAAAGAAACACCATAAAGGGTGGCGATAAAAGCTGCGGCAATGGATGAGGCGAGTTTGTCGGCGTCACTCAGATTTCCCAAGACGTGGATCAATCCCATAACGGTACCGATAATGCCCATCGTAGGCGAATAGCCGCCGGCGGCCTCAAAAAAACCGATTCCAACTTTGTGGCGACTCTCCTGAACGGTTTGGCCGGCTTCCAAAATACTGCGGGTGATGTCGGGGTCGGCACCGTCAATGATCAATTGCATACCTTGGCGCAAAAATGAATCCTCGACTTCATCGAGATCTGTTTCCAAACTTAGCAATCCTTCTTGACGGGCTTTTTCGGAGAAACGGACCAAGGTGTTGTACATGGTTTCCCCGTCCAAGGATTTGTTGCTGAAAGCTATGACGAACCATTTGGGAATGCTTTTCAGCTGTTCAAAAGGCATCCCGATGATGGTAGCACCCATGGTGCCGCCCAAGACAATGCAGAAGGCTGATAATCCCCAAAGGGCGCCCATATGCCCACCTTCCAGCATAAAGCCGCCAATGAGCCCAATGAGACCAAGAATCAAACCAATGATTGTCGAGAGATCCATACTGTGTGCCTCGTGCCAAATTTATTCGTCTGCATGCTTACGCGCCAACTGGTTATAGTATCTTACATTATCTAAAAAATATTTGTAACGTTAATAAGGATCGTTTTTTATTGACATGTGGGTAAACGAACAAAACGAAGCTAAAGACGGATTTTGGAACAAATTGGATTCAAGAGAATCCGCAATTATGCCGATAATAATTACAGATTCAGAATCTGAGTTCAAAAAAATTCATTAAAATTTATAACGGCTCAATTCCGAATTACTTAAATAATAAAATCTTGAGGTGAGTTATGAAAATCAACAGTTACAGCAACATCAATCAGATGGCGAATACAAAGAATGTTACAAACGCTCAATCTTTGGAAACCCCGAAAAGTGTTCCACAACAGGACAAGATGAAGGTTTCCGGGAACGCTCAGATGATGCAAAAAATGCTTCAGAAAGTTCAAGAAATACCCGATATAAGAGAAGAGAAGATTCAAGAGATAACGGCCAGAATCGAAAGCGGTCAGTTTGAGATCAACAGTGACAACATTGCTCGCAAGATGCTAGGATTCTGAACGAATGACAATTGAAAAAGGAGTGTGTCAGATGCAGAACAGAACTGAAATGACATTTCTCCGGGATAATCTGCGCAACCAGCTCGATTCTTATAGCCAACTCAATGAGTTGGAAAGAAATAAACAAGAGGCTCTTATGAGCAATGACACTCGGAGAGTTGATCAGATCGTTTCTCAGGAAGAAGTGATCATTCGCAAGACAAATCAACTTGAAGCCGATCGCGTACAGTGGGCGGCTTCTTTCGCAACGCCGGACGCCGATGGAATGAACCAAATGACATCTGGTGAGCTTATGGAAATAACAGATTTGAAGAATCGTCTGCGGGAGGAATTGGTGGAGCTGCAAGGGCTTAACGAAACGAACAGTCAGCTTATTAACAGTCAACTCACCTATATAAATTTTTCTGTTCAGAGCATTGCCGGAGATATTAAACCTATGTATGGAAGCCCCGGGACCTTGAATAAGCCTCCGACAGATGCCGGGGTTTCCCGGGGACTCGTTGATTGGAACGCTTAAACAGCCTTATCAATTCATTAAGAGGGGGAGACAAAGATGTATTCAACATTTTTTGGTCTGCAGATTGCGAACAACGCTTTACGGTCTCAGCAAACCGCTCTGAATGTAACAGGCCACAATATCGCCAATGCCAATACGGTTGGGTATTCGCGTCAGAGTGCTAATATTGAGACGGCAATCCCCCTGCGTTTCCAGGCTATGGGACGCACAATGAGTGTGGGGTTCGGCTCAAACGTTAATACCATTTTTCGCATACGTGATGCGTTTACCGACAATCAATGGCGGAACGAATCTTCAAAATATTCTTACTGGAGCAGTCATTTGACAGCGATGTCGACCTTGGAAGGGGTCGTCAATGAACCTAATCAGTTCAGTGTCAGCGGCGATCTGGACAAGTTCTGGAACGCCTGGAGTCAGTTGGCTGAAAACCCGCAAAATAGCGGCGCGCGTGTGGTCGTGAGAGAAAGAGCTATGACGTTGATCGATACCTTTCGCCATGTAAACACCCAACTGAATGATCTGAGCGGCGATATGAATAAAAAAGTGGAAACCAATGTTCGCACAATCAATGAAATTGCCGAACAAATCCGGGAACTCAACATGCAGATTCATCGCTTGGAAGTGAGCGGGGATAATCCTAATGATTTGAAAGATATTCGTGACGAGTTGGTGGATCAATTGTCCATGATTGTTCCGGTTAAGGTCTCGGAGTCTCAAGATCCTCGGTTCACGGATCGCCAAGTAGGCGTTTTTCAAGTCTATATCAACGATGAAAGCCAAGCTCTAGTTGACGCCAATGAAACCAAGAAGCTGATTTTGGTTTATGACGCGGGCACAGGTTTTGCCAACCCTGAATGGGAAAGCGGTGATCCGCTGATACTGAAAGACGGATTCGGTAGCTTAAAATCAGCTTTGGATATGCGTGATGATTATATTCCGGAGTTCCGCCGGCAGATGGATGAATTGGTCAACGCTGTGGCAGTTGCGGTTAACAGTATTCATATGGAAGGTCAAGGGCTGACATCCTTAGATCCCGGACCGGGTTTGCCCTTCTTTACGGATGGGGGAACAGGTGATTTCACAATGGCGTCTCTGTCCCTAAATCCGGATTTACTTGGTGTGGCCGGACTTGGAAATATTGCCACAGGTTTGATTGATCCCGATGTCTCAGTCAGTGATAATGAGATTGCTTTACGCATTGCGAATCTAGCCAACGGGTGGGCGAGCTTGGATCCTATGCCCGCTACGATTGGGAGTGATGTTGGAAACGCCAGTTCGTTGATGGATTACTATCGCTCACAAATCTCCGGGTTGGGTGTGGATGTGCAGCAAGCCCAGAGAATGACAAAAGGGCAGGAGGTTCTGTTAACCAACGCGTCCAATCAGCGGGAACAGGTTTCCGGTGTGTCTTTTGATGAAGAAATGACGAACCTGATGAGATTCCAAAAGAGTTACAGTGCCGCTGCACGGCTTGTGACCATGATTGACAGCATGCTCGATAATCTTTTGTCCATGGGTGTAACAAGGTAGTAAAGGAGGAAGTTGTCATGCGTGTGACTCATAATATTATGACGAACAATCTGTTGCGTAATCTGTCCGGTGCCAGCGGTAGAATGATCGATATTCAGAACAAGTTGTCTTCGAACGCCCGTATCAATAAGCCTTCCGATGATCCTGTAGGCGCAGAGACAGCGATGCGGTTGAAGAGCACGCTCTCGTCTATGGAGCAATGGAAGCAGAACGTCAGTGAAGGCAAAGCTTATATGCAGAGTGTCGAAGGGACTTTGGGTGGTATGATCGATATGACGCATCGTTTGCGGGAGTTGGCTATCCAAGGGGCCAACGGATCCTCAACGCCTGACGACAGATTGAAAATCAAGAGTGAAGTTGATCAAATCATCAAACAGTTTGAACAGTCTGCTAACACACAATTCAATGGCAGATACGTTTTTTCCGGGACACGCAGCGATCAGGAAGCTCTGGTTAATGCCGATGTCGTTTGGAACGGCAGTGCCTATGAATTGAGTTGGGGCGGCAACAGCAAACCAGTCAACATTGAAGTGGGGCCGGGCCTTATCATCGATATTTCTGTAAACGGGGAATCCTTGTATGGGATTGAGCCGCCGGGACCCGGCCCAGCCAAAACGTCCCAATTGTTGTCAACCTTGTATCGTCTGAGTGATGCTCTGGAAAACGATGATTATGATGAGATCAACGCCGTGATCGGAAAAGACGGTTCGTCTGATCCTTGCACACTGACCGAAGTGACCAATAATTTGCTGACGATACGCAGTGAACTGGGGGCCCGGAACAACAGATTGGAAAACATTGAGAAACAGATTGAGATCAACATCCTCAATGTCAAGCAAAACCTTTCCGCTGTCGTGGATATTGATATTGCCGAGGCAATTATTCAGTTTAAATCTATTCAGAATGTTTATCAGGCCGCTTTGGCAGTCGGAGCACAGATTATTCAGCCTTCTCTGGTTGATTATATGCGTTAGTACTCCGTCCAGCCAAAATCACTTAATGTCTTGCGTCGTCTTACTGCTGAAAGATATCAGCACGACACGCTGCTTCGTCAGCTCCTCCTAGAAGACACCCGGTATTCGTCGTCGGTTCTTCCTAGCATCATGTCGAAATACTTGCAATCCATTTAAGTGATTTGGACTGGACGGAGTACTAGGTTCGTCTTTATTTGGCTATTTTTTATACGGGGTATCGCTTCTCCAATAGTCTTACCATTTGGTCCCTTTGTGGTAAGCGAGTCGTATGGGCCATTCTTTTTTGAATTTGCAGCCATAAGCCACGCCATGGTATACTGTAGGCAGATGAAAAAAAGGAAGAAGTCTATGAAAATCGCGATTCTGTCTGACACGCATTTGCGGGATGGGAGAACATTATCTCCGTATGTTTGGGATATTGTGGATAATGCGGATTTGGTTCTTCATGCCGGGGATCTGACGTCAGATATGCCTTTTGCCGGTTTGAAGGAACGTTTTGTCGCGGTTCGCGGCAATTGTGACTATGGCCTGAACCTGCCGGAGATGATGGTATATCCATGTGAGAAAATACGGATTGGGCTTGTTCATGGCCATCAGTTTTTGAATCTTGATCGTTTAAATGCCGCATTCGAGGAGGATGTATCTCTGCTGGTTTTTGGGCATACCCATCAACCGTTGCTAACACGTGTGGAACAACGGGTGGTCTTCAATCCCGGCTCACCGACACAGCGTCGGGGCCAGCCCCGTTTTTCTATAGGGATGCTTCATGTTGAAGGATCTGATTTTGAATTGGAACATATATTCTTCTAACGCGGGCTCTGCCCGCAAGTATCCAGTATTCAGTATTCAGTATTCAGAATGTGGAACGGTTTTCCCTCTGTTTAAGGTGGTGGATTATGAAGTATCGTCACAATAAGATAAAAAGAGAACACAGCATGATCGAAGGGGCGGTGGGCTGGCTGGAGGATCTGGCCGCCTGTCCGGAGATTACGGATATTATTCCGGGCGTCATCAATCGACGTAGGCCGTCGGGTCAAGGAATTACTTTTCAGTATGAGACAAAAACCGGATGCAAACTCCTGGTCAAGAGTGGAGGAAGCATTCAAGAGGTTTTTGTTGTGACATCGGAGCCGCAAGTGGTGCAAAAGTGGATTCAGGCCCGCTCAGGTCGTCCATAAATACCATTGTTTTGGCTTAGCAGAGTACCGATTCTTACTTCTTTGAGTTTCGAATATCTTCGGCGATAGCTTCCCCTCTGGCTTGATAATCATAATATGTTCCTTTGGCAACATACTCCTTGCCGTCAAAAACGAAATGGGTCGACCCGCTTTCTAAGATGTCGGTCTTTATATAAAATATCTCGGAAAAAAACATAATATCATATCCCCTTCCGGTCTGCGCCGGAACAAACTGGTAGTTGCTTAGACTACTATAGGGGTGTGATGGGTAAAAGAATAATTTTTCATCAAAAATCATTGACATATTATTTTGTTCGGGAATCCAGGCCAGTATATTGATCAGTCTCTGGCGTCCCCCTTGGCGACCAATTGTTTTTGTTAAAATGATCTCATCGCTTCCATCCCCTGTAACATCAAGAAGTTCGTATTTGAAACCTGACCCCCCCCCATCTGTTACCACCTCATTTAAAACGGCAGCTTGAGCAATCCACTGTTTGTCCAATAACTCATGTAGTAGAAATCATTTTCTTTGTTGAGCAGCTCAATGGGGCCGTTCTTGACAACGGAACCGATAGGCGCGTAGAGGATTGTGCTGGGGCCTCCATAAACAGTCGCGTACGAATTCATCATATCGGCTGGAACACTGTATTCGTAAGTGTGGGGATCTTCGTAACAATTGTCCCCACTTGGCTGCATGCCCAAGTGAAGATGTATCCCGCAATGGCTGCCTGAATTGCCGACGCAGCCAAGCAATGTGCCTTCTTGAACTTCCTGATTCGCTCTCACATCGATGCGATCCAGATGACAATGCAGCAACTTCTTGTCGAAACGCGGATAGTTGACCCAAACATATTTCGAACCGTCGCGGTCTGTGCCACAACTTAACACGACACCTTTTTCTATCCCGTAGAGGTTCCATCTCTGATTATTCGTTCCGTAATCTGTTCCACAATGAAATTCAAGAGCCCCTCCGTTTCTGTAATAGCCAAAACCGCAGGTCACGTACCAATCTGTTCGCTTAAATATTTTGCTGACTAAGTTCATAAACAGTCGCCTCCTCTGCCTCATCATTGAGTCTGTCCAATAAGTTCTCTAATGGGTCTTATGCATTTTGGCACATAAGGCAACCCAATCTTTGAAATTATTCTTGCCCACAGGGAATCTATGACAAAATCTTACATCAGTACTCTCTCCTTGTCAAATCTTGTAACATAGTACGACCTAAGGGTTGCTAAGAGCCGTGTGATTTCTGTCTCCCTGCCCCAAAAACCAGCAATTCGGGGAATACAGAAACAGAAAGCATAAGAACACAGAACATCGAGGCCCTAGGTAGGGTTGGAGAGAGGGAGAACCCAATCTCCCGCCTGACGTAACCATGGAAATAGGGAAAAAATATGCGTGGTCTCTGTCTCCTCTCCTCGACAACATCGAGGCCCTGGGGACCCTTGCGGGCAAAGCCCGCCTTAGTCGCTTAGGTTGCAACAACATCAACAAAAAACAAGAAAATCCACATTCTGAATACTGAATACTGAATACTGAATACTTGCGGGCAAAGCCCGCCTTAGTGTATAATTAGGCAACCATCAAAACGCGAGGATCATCATGGACATCGGTGCAACCAAGAAACAAATCTTAAACGAAGACGGCATTCAAAGAGCCATCGCCCGCATAGCTCACGAGATCGTAGAACAAAATGCCGGCGTGGCAGACTTGGTTTTGGTAGGCATCCATCGGCGCGGGGTTCCCCTGGCCGGAAGAATCCTGGCTGCAGTCGCGGAAATCGAAGGGGTGCGCGTCCCCATGGGGGTCCTCGACATCACATATTATCGTGATGATTTATCAACGATCTCAGGGAACGTTTTACCGGTGATACGTGAAACTGCCGTCCGGTTTCCGATAGACGACAAAATCGTCGTACTGGTCGACGACGTCCTCTATACCGGTCGCACAATTCGCGCGGCACTGGACGCATTGATGGATATCGGTCGCCCAAAGAAGATCCAGTTGGCGGCTCTTGTGGATCGGGGGCATCGTGAACTTCCCATCCAAGCGGATTTTGTCGGCAGGGTTCTCCCGACATCTTGCCGCGAGACGGTGTCTGTCTGCTTGCGGGAAATTGATAATCGTGATGAAGTGGTATTGTCTATTGAGACTTGATATAAGCAATTGACGATTGTCAATGGGAGAAAGAATAATGGATGTGAATACCGAATCATGGCAACATAAAGACCTCTTAGGGATAGCGCAATTGTCCCCTTGGGATATCGCCCGAATTTTTGAAACCGCGGTGTCAATGAAGGAGATTTTGAACCGGCCGATTAAAAAACTGCCAACCTTACGGGGCAAATCTGTGGCTATGCTCTTTTATGAGGCAAGCACGCGCACGCGTGTTTCTTTTGAGACCGCCGTCAAAACCCTGGGAGCCGATGTCGGATCTTTTTCTGTGAGTACCAGCAGTGTCAACAAAGGTGAATCATTGCTGGATACGGCCAAAACCTTAGACGCAATGAAATTTGATCTCATCGTCATACGGCACACCAGCTCAGGCGCTTCAGAGTTTTTGGCTCAGAATCTGCGCGCCGGCGTCATCAACGCCGGAGACGGTCAGCACGAACATCCTACCCAGGCACTTCTCGACGCATTTACCCTTTGCGAAAAGTTCGGGGTACTCGGAACCAAGCATTTACAAGAACCGGCATATCCGGACAGACTTTTAACCGGACGCAAGATCGTCATTGTCGGAGATATCCTGCACTCGCGGGTTGCGCGTAGCAATGCGTTGTGCTTGCAACGGTTGGGAGCCCAAGTGACTTTTGTCGGCCCGCCGACCTTGTTGCCGCCTGAGATGGCTTGCTGGAATGTGGGGATATCCCATGATTTGGATGCCGGCCTGGACGGTGCTGACGCGGTGATGGCTTTGCGACTTCAACTGGAACGGCAAAAAAGCGGGTTGTTTCCTTCAGTCCGGGAATACGCCGAACTGTATGGCCTGACTTTGGACAGGTTGAGGCGAAGTGGCCGGGAACCTCTGCTGTTGCACCCCGGCCCGATGAATCGAGGTGTTGAAGTTGACAGCGAATTGGCCGACAGCTTATACTCTGTCATTGAGGAACAGGTTACGAATGGCCTTGCTGTTCGCATGGCGTTGATTTATTTGATGAGCGCTCCCCTGTGAGGGAGATTCGTCGAAAACTGTTAGGATTGTTAGGATGGGGAGGATCGTATTATGTGGTTGATTAAGAAGGCTCATGTCGTGGATCCGGCTCAGGGGATTGACGGTATATGTGATGTTTTATTTGACGAGTTTATCCTTGCTGTCGGCCAAGATTTGAACGGCGAAGACTTCCTTGACTCATCGCATCGCTTGTCTGTTATTGAGGCCGACGGGAAATATCTTTTCCCGGGATTAATTGACGTTCACGCCCACCTGCGGGAACCGGGGCGGGAAGACAAAGAAGATATAACCAGCGGCGCAAAGGCTGCTGTCCGGGGCGGGTTTACAACGGTTCTTGCCATGGCCAACACACAGCCGGTTATCGATAACCGTGGTCTTGTTGAGTATGTTATGAGCCGGGGAGAGCAGGCACAAGGTGCCCGGGTATTGCCTGTCGCCGCTGTGACGATGGACCTGAAAGGCGATGCGTTGGTGAATATGGCCGAATTACATAAGGCCGGCGCGGTGGCCTTTTCTGACGACGGTCGCGGTGTTCAGCGGGCACAAACTATGTTGCTGGCCCTACAGTATGCGCAGTTGACCGGGTGCCCTCTGATTTCTCATTGCGAGGACGAATCTCTGGCCAAAGGAGGGTGTATGAGACGCGGGTTCCGCAGCGCCCGCCTTGGATTGACAGGTATTCCGGCCGCTGCCGAAAGCGTTATGGCTGCGCGGGATATTTTGTTGGCACAAGAAAACGGCGGGAAATTGCATCTCGCTCACTTGTCAACGGCAGCCGCCGTGGCGGCTTTGCGGTGGGGGAAACAGCAGGGGATTGATGTTACAGGCGAAGTGAATCCACACCATCTGATCTTTTCTGACGATGATATCGGATTAACACAAACCTGCTTGAAAGTTAACCCCCCGTTGCCTTCGGCTGAGGATCGAGGTGTTCTTTTGACGGCTCTGGTTGACGGAACCATTGATATGTTGGCGACGGACCACGCGCCTCACACCTGGGAAGAGAAAGCCCGGCCTTTCCCGGAAGCCCCTTTTGGTATTAACGGCTTCGAAACCGCTTTGGCCGCGGTTTGGATGTCTTTGGTCGAACCGGGCAAGCTTTCGGTCAGTCAGCTTGTTCGCGCCTGGTCTTTGAACCCGGCCCGGCGTTTCGGTTTGGCAGGGGGAAGCCTCCATGTTGATAAACCGGCTGACATAGTCTTGTTTGATCCGAAGCATACTGAAACCATCGGCCAAGATGTGTGGTTGTCCAAATCCACCAATACTCCTTACTGGGACAAAGAGATGCACGGGTTTCCAACAGCCGTTTGGGTAGGAGGTTCTCTTCGGGACGCGGCCCTTCGGGACGCGGCCGTACGGGATGCGGCCATACAGGATGCGGCCATACAGGACGCGGCCATACAACAGACAGGGAGAGAAAGACCATCATGTTAAGCCAGGAAAGAATTCTGATCAATCGTCCCATGGGTTCGGCTGATAACCGCCAGGGACTTTTTAAGCTCGTCCTGCACGGTCGTATTGCCGACGAAGCTCAACCGGGACAATTTGTCACCGTCCGGACCTCACCATCATACGATCCATTACTGCGACGCCCTTTTAGCATTGCCGGAATCAACAGAGATGCCGGCGAGATCACCCTTTATTACCGCATCATGGGGCAGGGTACGACGCTCTTAGCTCGTCAGCCGGAAGGAACCTATTTGAGCGTTCTTGGCCCCTTGGGACGCGGGTTTTCCCTTCCCGGCAGGTTCGAGCCCTCCGGCCAGGCCGGGCTGGTACTCAAGGCGGTTTTACCGTCAGATTCGGGCCCAGAAGCGATAGACTCCACACAACCCGCGCCAAAGGAATTGATCTTAGCGGCAGGAGGAATAGGGATTTTTGCCTTGTATTCTTTGCTCGAATATGTTCTGAAAAACCGCCTAACCGAAAAAATACCCACTACCGTGGTCTGGGGTGGTTTAGACAAAGATTTTCTCGATTGCGCAACCACGGATCTTCTTTTTGAACTGCCCAAAAAAAATATCGTGTTCTGCACCATGGACGGCAGCCGCGGACACAAAGGACTGGTAACCGAACCTCTCGAACAGCTGCTCAGCGACGGCAGGAAAGGCCGGGAAACCCTGGTGGCGGCTTGCGGCCCCAATGTTATGCTCCAAGCTGTTTCTGAACTGTGCCGGCGGTTTTATGTAAGCTCAGAAATCTGTCTTGAAGAATATATGGCCTGCGGGGTGGGAGCTTGCCGGGGTTGCGTCTGCCGAATCAAGGATAGCCAGGGCAAAGTGAAACACGGTCGCGTTTGCGCGGAAGGACCGGTTTTTGACGGAGAGGAGGTCCTCTGGCATGACAGCATTTGATATGTCGGTGACGATACAAGGTCTGAAAATGAAAAACCCGTTGATTGCCTGTTCCGGAACCTACGGGTTCGGTGAAATCTATGCCGATTACGTACCTACCTCAGTCTGGGGAGGTATCGCTTTAAAAACAGTCACCCCCAAACCCCGCGCCGGCAATACGACGCCGCGGTTGCGGGAAACCCCGGCGGGGCTTCTCAACGCCATAGGCTTGGAAAATCCGGGACTCAAAGAGTTCCGTCAGACTTATCTGCCCAAGATGTTTGATATGAAAACAGCCGTTATTGCCAATATCTCCGGGTTCTCGGTTGATGATTTCAAGTATATGGCCTCATCCTTGGAACAGGAACCCAATGTGGACGCCTTGGAAGTCAACATCTCCTGCCCCAATATCAAGCACGGCGGTATGCAGTTCGGCAGCGATCCGGAAAGTGCCGCCGAGGTGTTGCGCGCCGTTCGCCAAAACACGTATCAACCCATCATCGCGAAACTGTCGCCCAACGTTACCGATATCACCGCCATCGCCAAAGCTGTTGTTGAAGCCGGCGCGGACGCGGTTTCCCTGATCAACACTTTGGTAGGCATGAGCATTGATATCGATACCCAGAAACCTTTTCTGGGCAATACCACCGGCGGCCTTTCCGGCCCCGCTGTGCGCCCTGTAGCCGTGCGTATGGTTTATCAAACATATCAAGCGGTGAATGTCCCTATTATTGGCATGGGCGGTATATCTTGCTGGCAGGATGCTGTCGAGATTATTCTGGCCGGCGCGTCGGCAGTGGGGGTCGGAACCGCTAATTTCGGCAATCCCTTCGCTCCGGTTGAGATCGCCCAAGGGATAGAAGCTTATGGGATTGCGCGGGGATGTTCGTCTGTTAAGGATTTGGTGGGGCTCGCTCAGCAATGATTGAACCTATTTAAGTCATATTTTGGAATTTGACAAGTAGTCAATTATTTAATATAGTCATTATAGGTTCAAAAAATGCATTATTATTCTTGTGGAGGTTTGATTATGTCAGATGGTGCAGTTTCTCCGAAATCCAGATTGGTAGCTCTCTTGCTCTGTTTCTTCCTGGGTGTTCTCGGCATTCATCGTTTCTATGTCGGCAAAACAGGGACCGGTATTATTTGGATACTAACCTTTGGGGCTCTTGGAATCGGGATTCTTATCGATTTCATTATGATCATCGTTGGGAGCTTCACCGACAAGAGTGGTGCATTTCTTAAGAATTGGGAAACCTGATTTCGCGAAAACGCGGTACACGTTTACAAGGGACTATGGCTTGATTGGCGATAGTCCCTTTTTTATTCATCCGGAGGACACAAATATCAGAACCCCTAAACAGGCCCCGGCCACACCCCAATCCGCCTTATGGGCTGTAAATATTGGCTGTGTCCGCGTTTCCGAATAGCAGCGGGACTCCATCGCATAAACTATCTCCTCCGTACGCTGCAGTGTGCGTGTTAATAGCGGCAACGCAAGAAATTTCATTCTCTTAATCGGGTTTCGGCAGGATTCCACGCAACGGGATTTTTGGGCATACACCATCTCGGCATAATTATCCATAATGACACAAACAAAGACGATCGTCAGATTCATCATCATCGCCACCCGAGCCGCCGGAACAAAAGGCACCGGTCTAAGACACCATTCCAAGGCATCCCGCAATACTGATATTGGCGTCGTCCCCATGACAGCAGAACAGACCATCACGATCAAGAGAAGTCGCCCGGCAAACCTCAGCCCAACACCAAGACCCTCTTGAGATACCTCAACAAGAGGGAAGTAGGGCAGCAAAGGCTCTCCCGGAACAAAGACGGCATTCGCCACCAGGATAACAACCCCAATCACGGCAAAAAACCGCCAATCCCGCAACAGCGCCCCCAACGGCAGCTTCGCCCACACCAAAGCCGTAACCGTCGCCCCCAGCAACACCAGGAAATGGATCCAGCCCGTCGCCAGCCCTACGGCAACGCTCAAGACTACCAGACAAAACAGCTTCAGCCGACCGTCCATTTTGTGCAATAAAGTATCCCCCGGCATATATCGCAGAAAAATTACCTGAGCCATGTCAGCGCACTCAACTCCTCGCCTGTTTTGTGAGGCCTCCTGACCCCGTACTTTTCCACACCCTCGATCACTGCCGTCGGCTCACCGTCTTCCGCCAACCGACCCCGATCAAAAACAACAAGCCTGTCCGCGTGAGCCAAGGCTTTTTCCAGCTCATGGGTTACGAGAACAACGGTATGCCCAAGCTCATGCAACCGGACTAACCGCTCCAGGATCTGCACAACACCCCGGTAATCCAACCCCGTAAAAGGCTCATCAAAAATAAGGATGCCCGGTTTCATCGCCAGCACCCCCGCCACGGTCAGCCGCCTCTTCTGTCCTCCGGAGAGGGTATGGGGATTCCGATCAGACAACTCTTCCATCCCGACAACCGCCAACGCTTCTTTGACGACCCTTTGAACAGCCTCCCGGGGCCAACGCAGATTTTCCGGCCCAAAAGCCACATCCTCGGCCACCGTCTGACCAATGATCTGGCTGTCCGCGTCCTGAAAAACCAGGCCAATCGAACGCCTGACCTCAACAAGATTGTGGGTGATGGGCACATCATCGAGGGTCACCACCCCCTGAGTCGGAAGCAGCAACCCGTTCAAATGGCGTACAAAAACCGTCTTCCCCGACCCGTTTGCGCCGGTCAGTATGACGAACTCGCCTTCCCCGATCTTGAGACTCACATCCCTTAAGGCGGTCGTCCCATCGGCGAAAACATGAGTCAGGTTCCTAGCTTCTAGGACAGGCATCCCGCATCCCCCATAGATTCAAACGCGGTATCACCCCGGCTAAAGAGAAAACCGCCACAATCTTCAGAATAAGACCCGGCAAGAAAGGCATCACCCCGGTAGCCAAAGCCACCGGCCAACTCATATGGCTCACGGTTTTCAGCCAAGGAACACCGCAAAGATAGAGCATACCGTTTCCGGCAACCAGCGCCAGAATGAGACGAACCCTGAAACCCTTGCCCGAAAACCCCTTGCCGCTGCTTGTGCCCATGATCAAGCCAATGACAACAACAGCCAATAAGTATCCCACCAAAAAACCACCCGTTGGCCCCCAAAGAACCGCCAATCCCGCTCTGCCACCGGCAAAGACAGGTAGCCCAATCGCCCCCAAGCCAAGGTATACCGCCACACTTACGGCACCATATCTCGCCCCCAGAACAATCCCCGCCAACATCACAAAGAAGTCAGCCAATACGAGCGGAACCGGCCCGGCTGGAATGCTGATGTATCCTCCGATGATAATGAGAGCCGTAAACAAGGCGCAATAGACGGTTATACGTATGGTGTTTTTGTCGATGAGCTCACACCCCATTCCAAGCGGAAATCCCCCGCAAGTCAATTGTATGAAAACCCTATGGAATTGTCAACCGCAATACTTGTTTTTAGTTGACAATCACTCTGAATCCTTGCGGGCGTAACCCGCATTAGTCGCTTAGGTTGCAACAACATCAATAAAAAACAAGAAAATCCACATTCTGAATCCTGAATACTGAATACTGGATACTTGCGGTCGAAGACCGCATTAGAAATTTGCCCGCAGGGCATTGAGCACCGCCAACAAAGTTACCCCTACATCGGCGAAAACCGCCTGCCACATATCAGCGAATCCCAGAGCTCCAAAGGCCAATACAACCAGCTTAACCCCTAAGGCAAAAGCAATATTCTGTATAACAATGAAATTCGTTTTGCGCGCTATACGTATGGCTTCAGGTACTTTCGACAGTTCGTCAGTCATCAGCACGACATCGGCTGCCTCAATGGCGGCATCTGATCCCAGACCGCCCATAGCAAAGCCGATATCACTGACAGCCAAAGCCGGGGCGTCGTTGACGCCGTCTCCGACAAAAATAAGCCTGCCCCTTTTGACCTGCTCGCCGGCCTTAGCCTGCTGACCGGCCTTAGCCTGCTTGCCGGGCTTAGCCTGCTGACCGGCTTCAGCCTGCTTGCCGGAATCGCGCAAACCCTCCACGAACTCAACCTTTTCATGAGGTAACAACTCGGCATGAACCTGATCAAGGCCCGTTTTTCTGGCTACGTCTTCCGCCACATCGAGGCTGTCTCCGGTCAACATGACAATTTGGGAAACCCCCATCCTTTGCAGATCGCCCACAGCTTGAAGACTGTCCTGTTTGATTTCATCGGCAACGACGACACATCCCGCAAACACATCGTCCTTTGCGACATAAACAACGCTGCCTACAGCCTGTGTCGGGGTAAAGGCAACGCCGAATCTATCCATCAGTTTCGTGTTGCCGGCCAGAACCGGACTCCCGTCCAGCAACACCCGGACGCCATAACCGGCAATCTCTTCGTAGCCCGTGAGAACTCCCGGATCAATTTCACGAAGAACCCCTGCTTCAATCTTCTCCCGGCAGGTTCTTTGGATCGACAATGCAATGGGATGATTGGAAAACCATTCGGCATACCCGGCCAAACGCAAAACATCTTCCTCCCTAAACCCCTTTGCGGTTTCAACACCGACAACGTTGAACACACCTCGAGTCAGCGTACCGGTTTTATCTATAACTACTTTATCTACGTCGATGAGTCCTTCCAAACAATGGCTCCCCTTAACCAGTATCCCCCTGCGGGAAGCCGCGCCGATCCCGGCAAAAAAAGTCAGCGGAATTGAGATAACCAGCGCGCATGGGCAAGAAACCACCAGGAAAAGCAACGCCCGGTAGATCCAATCCGACCAAAGAGCGCCGGGCAGAACAAGGGGAGGCATTATTGCCAGGAAAACCGCCGCCACCACCACCAGGGGCGTGTAATAGTGGGCGAACTTGGTAATGAATTTCTCGGTCGAAGCTTTTTTATGGCCGGCGTTTTCCACCAGATCAAGGATTTTGGACAAAGCCGACTCCCCAAACACCTTACCAACTTCAATTGACAAAACACCGTTTGTATTAATCGACCCCGCCAGAACATCATCTCCCACATCCACGTCCCGGGGCAACGATTCGCCGGTCAACGCCGATACATCAAGCGCGGCGCCTCCGTCGATAATCCTGCCGTCCAAGGGAATCCTTTCGCCTGCCTTCACAAGAATCACATCTCCCACCCGTACATCCTCAGGAGTCACTTCCGTCAACTCGCCGTCAATGAATAGGGCAGCCGTTTCCGGGCGGATATCCATTAACGTGCCGATAGAACGGCGGGAACGGTTGACAGCCATATCCTGCAACATTTCACCGATACGGTAAAACAGCATGACCGCCACCCCTTCCGGATACTCCTGAATCGCAAAAGCCCCAATGGTAGCAATCGACATAAGCATGTTCTCATTAAAAAACCGGCCCCGGACCAGACTCAGCCAGGCTCGAACAAGGATCTTACCGCCAATCAATCCGTACGCGGCCAAATAGCAACCCAACACCCAACCGTCGGAGGCTTGCCCGAATACGCCCCCGGACCAAAGCACGACCCAAACAAAAAGAATCGCCCCGGCGATAAGACCACCCGTGCCTTTGATGGCAGCCGTGATCCTGTCAATGAAGTGGGTACGTCCTCTGTCGGTTATGCGTTTTCTTTGCCCTGACTCGATGACTTGAGCCACAATATCCGGCTCGATTTTCTGAATGATTTTGTTGACATCCGCAAGCAAAGAATCCGTCACCGCATTATATGTCTCCAAAACCAACACCTTGGTCATAAAATTAATTGAAGCCGTCACCCCGGCAAGAGCGTTAACATCTTTTTCGATTTTTGCAGCACACCCGGCACAGCCAAGGCCCTCCAAAAACAATTCTTTTCTCATAACTGTCACATCCTGACTATTGGTTTGAATGATTCTCGCTATGGGCAATATGTGTAAGCCCTTGGGCAAAAATTGTGCTGACATGATCATCATCAAGGGAATAGAATACCGTCCGACCGTCCTTACGAAACTTGACCAGATGCGCCTGCCGCAGAACACGCAGCTGGTGGGAAATCGCCGATTTCGTCATACCAAGAAGAGCGGCAATATCACACACACACATTTCAGCGCGAAAGAGGGCATAAACGATTTTGACACGGGTGAAATCACCAAAAACTTTGAAAAGCTCAGCCAGTTCCGACAAATCCTCCACAGGAGGCATATGCTCGCGGACATCGTTGACAACATCCTCATGGATAACACTACAACCACAACGGTCTTCCATATCCTCCATTTCGTAACTCTTCATTGTGTCCATCTCCTTCAAACAAATAGTTGAACATATATTCAACTATTCTATGTGACAACTATACACTTATATTTGCACCATGTCAAGATGCTCTAATGCGGACTACGCCCGCAAGTATTCAGTATTCAGAATATTTGAAGGCATCGCTCCACAAATTTGTCACGCGCCCGATATTAATCCCCGAATTAATTTGCCAAGTCTCAACACATGGGGATATAATAATGAAAAACTCAAAGACGAGGGAGCCATTATGCGCCAAAAACACTTGCATCGGATCGTATTGACCTCAACACTTATTGCTATAGCCGCCTTCTTGATCGGCTGCACCTCAGAAAAAGAGCCTCCGACAGATCCGATCATCATCGATGCCCGCTCCGCGCTTCTGGAAATAAAAACCTGTCTGGCTCAAGTTACCGTGGACTACCAATACTCCTTCAACCGGCAGGATAGGGGAGATCCGGCTTCTGACCCTGGTGAAGACACCGTCGTAATCAGCGAAAACACTGTCGCTGAACGAACCTTTCTGCGAAACCCGGTTAGAGTCAAGTCATCCTTGATATCCGTCGCTAACGACAAGGAAAACATCACGGAATACTATCTGATTGAACACGACAACTTCATACGTTATTACCTGAGAGAAAACGAGATGTGGTATTATTACGACGCCCCCCTCACTGCCAGTGAACTTCAGACAGACGCCACCGTCAATATGGCCTTGGTACTGGATGGTGCGGTGGATTTCGTTCTGATCGCCGAAGAAAAGTTAGACGGAGAGGACACCTACCGTTTTCGCGCCCGTTTAGCGGACAGCAACCTTGTCACATTCATCAGAGAATTGGGTGTAACTTCATCTCTGAGCCAAGAAGGCTGGCCCGGGCTCACGCCGGAATCATTCACCTTGAAAGAAACACTGCTTGCCAACAACAGTCTTGACCTTGACATCTGGATCAACAAAGCCACCAACATGCCAGTCAAATACACCGGCGATCTCAGCCCTCTTGCCGGCAAACTCCTGGAGCACGCCTTGGCCAAGACCCCTGAAACAGCCGGAATTCCCTGGAAAGTTGATAGATTCTCTGTCAGTGTCACCTACAAAGACATCAATGATACCCCCGATTTCCTGCTCCCCGCAGAAGCAGAGACGGCAACACAAGTCGTCCCTTTCAACTCAGAAACGGTTGATAACTCTCAGCAAAACACAGAGCCGTAAAAAACACAGCGCCTAAAATAGCCTCAGCGCCGTAAATTGCCCCAGATCACATGGGCGCGTCAGCAATAATTCCCAACAAAAACACACATACTAATGCGGTCTTCGACCGCAAGTATCCACTAATGCGGTCTTCGACCGCAAGTATCCAGTATTCAGTATTCAGGATTCAGAATGTAGATTTTCTTGTTTTTTTCAGTGGTCAGAATGATTGAGCGGAAAATGGGGGTCTGTATATGAGTACCAACCTCAAAAGGACATGTGTGTTACTCCTGAAATTGATCTGTTGGGCGTCCATAACCGGTCTCCTAAGCGGCTGCTCCAACGACATCGATGTTGGAAAAACCATCAACTCGGCCCTGCTGGCCGGCCAAAACGTCAGCAATTATGAAGCGAGAATCCGCATAGAAATAGTCATGGACAACCGGGGTCAGAGACTCGAAATCCCCTCTACGGTGAATATGATTGTATTTGACGATCCCTACAGAGTCAAAATGCTGGCCACTTCCAATGCCACAACATCTCAGGAATCAGAATCCTATATCATCAGACAAGACGACACAATCATCGCCTACACCAAACCCCAGGATGTCTGGGAACGCCACGAAACACATCTGGAGTCTTACACCGACACCGATCTTCATAACCAAGCCAATCTCATCGAACTCTATCTGGAAAACACCCGGAACTTCACGTACATTGGCACCGAACAGATCAACAGCAAAAAAGCCCACAAACTGCGGGGCGTCCTTACCGGCAAATCCTTGACCCACGCGGTCAACTCAATATCAATCCTGCCAAAGAACCTGTTTCCGGACCCGGCGATCATAGACGAACTTGTGGACAAAATCGATCCTTTGCCCATTGAGCTCTGGATAGACAAAGAAACCCTTCATCCCATCCAATACAAAATGGATGTGGCCGATACCATAACCTCCATTCTGGAAGAAACAGAAACGCCGCTCGCCGGATCCATCTCCTTCAGCAAAGCCATCGTCATTATGACCCTCAAAAATATAAATCAAGCCACACCTTTTGACCTGCCGCCCGACGTCATCGAAGGCTTGTAAGTCCATTCCCGGATAAAATACTTCATATTTTGGAATAATACTATTAATTGTCCATGCATGGGAACAATGCCGGACAAGATCTCTGGATTTTTCTTCTTGTTGTTTTTTATGACGTAAATCTATCCAATTTTCTCGGCATTTCATTGACACTTCTACCCAATGTTTAATATAATGTTAATATCAGCGAGTGGGGGGCTAGACAATGTCGGATACGACTAAGATTGTCATTCATTTGCCTGAGAATCTTGTTGCTGAAGTCGACGACATTGTCGCGATGGAACAACAGGATCGTGGCGAATTCATTCGGGAAGCTATCCGCAATGCTTTGAAACAGCATTATAAACGGGCAGGATTTGTTGAACAAATGCGACAAGGCTACATGGAGATGGCAACACTCAATTTGTCTATCACCAAAGATTTGCTATCCTTGGAAGAAGAAGCCAACATCGGTCTCTACACAAATAAACTATGGAGCGCAGCAGGATATGAGTATTAGACGCGGAGAGATTTATTACGCCGAGCTCAACCCTGTCGTTGGTTCTGAGCAGGGAGGCACACGTCCCGTTTTGGTAATTCAAAACAATATTGGGAATCAATACAGTCCGACGACCATTATTGCGGCAATCACATCCCAGATATCAAAAGCCAAACTTCCCACACACGTGGAAGTACGGGCACACAGGAGCGGACTCGAGAAGGACTCCGTAATCTTAACCGAGCAGATACGGACCATCGACAAAAGCCGCCTGAAAGAAAAAGTCGCCGTTCTCGACGACGAAATCATGGGATTTGTGAACAGCGCCATTGCTGTGAGTCTCAACCTAACTGAGATTTAGAAATCGCAATACATAACAATCGACGATCACCAATTGGACACCGTTGCCGGCAAAGCTGACACGAACAATTGACAATTGTCGATTGACAATTATAATTGGTGTAGACAAGCTCTTCATTGATTCTTTTGTGGTGTCACCCTAAAATCAATAAGAACATGACATTATTCAGCGGAGGAAAAACAAACGTGCGTACACAACATCATGCCCGCCCCATCGCTCTTGTTAACGGGACAATTTGGCCCATGACAGGAGAAACGCCTTTCAACGGCAGCCTTCTCGTCGAACACGGCAAAATTCGACGCGTCCTAAGACATCCGTCCCCGACCCCGCCTTACAACACCGTTCTTGACGCCGTAACACCCATGTGTGACGAGATCGCCGAGTTCATGAAAACCTCTGAAGATCCTGTGATCCTTGACGCCACCGGTCGCTGGGTCCTGCCGGGATACATTGACGCCCATTGCCATGTCGGCATCGGCGAAGAAATCTACCGTGACGAAGGCGACGATGTCAACGAAATGACCGATCCGTTAACACCCCAGATCAGGGTCCTCGACGGTGTTAACCCGGAAGATCTGGCTTTCCGGGACGCCTCTCAGGCCGGCATCACATCGGTATTCACCTGTCCGGGCAGCGGCAACGTTATCGGCGGCACAGGCGCCGTCCTCAAAACCACAGGTCGTGTTGTTGACGAGATGATTGTTCGTGAGCCGGCCGGACTCAAAATCGCTTTCGGCGAAAACCCCAAAATGGTCTACGGCGAACAAAAAAAGATGCCGATGACCCGCATGGGCACGGCGGCCTTGCTGCGCCAGGCTTTGGCCGACGCCAAATCCTATCTGGAGAAAAAAGAACAGGGCGTCAAAGACCCGGACAAACTGCCCGATTACGATCTGGGTATGGAAAACATCGCTCTGGTTCTGCGAAGAGTCATCCCATTGCGGGCGCACGCCCACCGAAGCGACGACATCATGACAGCCATACGCATCGCCCAGGAATTCGATATCGACTTGGTCATCGACCATTGTACGGATGGCCACAAAATAGCCGATATCTTGGCCGGTTATCCTTACAGCGCGGCGGTAGGCCCAACATTGATCTCCCGGGCCAAAGTCGAACTCAAAGACAAAACCTTCGCCACCCCCGGAGTCCTGACTCGCCACGGAGTCAAAGTGGCTATTGTCACAGATCATAACGTCATCCCTATTGAGTATCTGCCTTTATGCGCGGCCTTGGCCGTACGCAGCGGTATGACGGAAGAAGACGCCCTCAAAGCTATCACCATCTGGCCGGCCGAAATCCTCGGCGTGGCACCTATCGTAGGCTCCCTGGCTCCCGGCAAAGACGCCGACATCGTTCTTTGGACCAACCGGCCGCTAAGCTGGGATGCCGAAGCAGAAACCGTTATCATCAACGGTACGTTTGTCAAGCAAAGAACCCTCGTACCGGACTGAGACGAATCCGCGGAAGGATACAAGAATGATGGGTAACACGAAGGATACAGGAATGATGGGGAACACACAAGGAACAGGCATCCGTGAAGACACTTGGCAGAGCCGCAACGCGGCCCAAACGTTCGCTTGGGGCGTATGCCTGGGAACATCCCTGCTTCCCGGAGACCTTGTCTGTTTGTATGGCGACCTGGGGACCGGTAAAACTCTTGTTGCCCAAGGAATCGGACAGGCTTTGGGTATCGCCGAACCTGTAACAAGCCCGACTTTTACGATGATCCATCAATACCGGCCGACTCATAAACCGCGAGTTCACCGGAAACTTCCTGTTACCTTGGTGCATATGGATCTCTACCGGTTGCGAGATCCCTTTGAAGCGGATGTTATCGGTGTCTGGGACTATTTTCGGGATGAGAATATTGTCCTCATAGAATGGCCGGAAATCATTTGCGGGGACCTGCCTCCTGATCGCTATGAAGTCTACTTGGCGGGAAACGGCGAAAGCTCCAGAGATATGAGATTGGTTTCTCTTGGTGCTGTGAGAGGGTTAGCTCTCGGTTGTCAGCCATGAACAATCGGTCGTGGAGGAACAATTCTATCAAATACTTGACAATAGATACAACAACAAAAATAACAGCTTTGGCCCTGGCCGAATCCTCCGGGGCCGGCCCGCCCCATATCGTCGGAGAGGTCTATTTGCATGATCAGAAGACACATTCTGAACGCCTGATTCCTTTTCTGGACGCTTTGGTCGCTGCTGCGGCTTGGCGGTTGGAAGATCTGGATTCTATCGGTGTCGTCCGTGGTCCCGGATCCTTTACAGGTATCCGTATCGGATTAGCAACCGCTCAAGGACTGGCCAAAGCTCTGGATCGGCCCATGGTCGGTCTGCTTTCCCTGGATTGCCTGTCCTGGGCTTCCCGGGGGTGGGCCTCCCGGGAATGGGCCTCCCGGGAAGGGGCCTCCCGGGAAGGGGCTGCCGGAAACCCGTTTTATTCTGCTGTGATTCTGGACGCCCGAAAAAACGAGTGGTATGCCGCCTGTTATCACTGGGCAGCCCCCAACAACCGCGTATGCCATATCCCTCCCTGCGCTGTCGCGCCGGAAGATTTTTTGCGGTATTTGGGCACATTGGAGCCGATCACGTCACATCAGACAAGGTATGTTTTTGCCGGAGATGCTGTCCTGAACCCGGAAACGTGTCGTCATATTGCCCGGGAACTGGGGGATCATGCCGTCATTTTGCCGCCTGAACAGGCACTTCCGCGCGGTTCATATGCCGCCCTCGAATACGCTCTGGCAAGAGAACACAATGCCGCCACAGATTGTGGGCCCTATTATCTGCGGTTGTCTGAAGCCGAAACCAAATTGCCTAAACGGTGAAATATCTGTTATACTGGATGAAGATATATCATTTATCAGCAAAGGATTAACCTCCATGCATTACCCGAAAAGCAGAGCCAGACACTATTATCATCACAACAACCTTTTTCTGTGCGAAACGCCCAAACCTGATTTGCCCGAACCTGAATCGCCCAGGTCAGACAAAACAGAAGCCCCGGCCATCCGCAGAGTAACTCTCGGCGACTTGCCGGCGATCATGTCCATTGAGAGGGCTTCTTTCAGCAACCCTTGGTCACTGACCTGTTTTCGGTCTGAGTTGCAGGATAATGATGTCGCTCATTATTTTTGTCTTGTATACAATAATGAGGTTGTCGGATATATGGGATATTGGGTGGTTTTTGATGAGGCTCATATCACCAATGTGGCTGTCAGCCCATGGTGTCGGGGGCAGGGGATGGGCGCCTACCTGATGAGTGGCGTCATGCTGTATTGTATAAAAACCGGGATCAAGCGCATGACCCTGGAAGTGCGCGCGTCCAACGAGATCGCCCAGCGTATGTATGGCAAATTGGGGTTCGCCGCTGTCGGTGTTCGACCCCGGTATTATTCGGATAACCGGGAAGACGCTGTTGTGATGTGGGCGACCCTGTGAAGGAAGACGGGCGACTCCGTGAAGGAAGACGTGGTGATTGATATCGCACAGGATTTGGTTCTGGGAATTGAAACAAGTTGCGATGAGACTTCCGCGGCTGTGTTGTCCGGCGGAAGTGTTTTATTGAGCCATGTTACGTCTTCGCAGATCGATGTCCATCAGGTCTATGGAGGCGTTGTTCCGGAGATAGCCTCCCGGGAGCATTGTTTACATATTGATGCCGTCGTAGACCGCGCCCTGGGGGAGGCCGGCGTCCGCCTGAAAGATCTTGGGGCGGTGGCAGTAACATTCGGACCGGGATTGGTGGGATCATTGCTGGTTGGCGTTGCTTATGCCAAGGCCCTGGCTTATGCAAGGGGGCTTAAATTCATCGGGGTCAATCATTTGGAAGCTCATGTATTGGCGAATCTGCTGGAACATCCGGATATGGCGTTTCCGGTGTTGGCGCTGTTGGTGTCGGGGGGGCACACGAATTACCTATATTTCGAGGATTATTTGACGTACCGTGTGGTAGGCCGCACCCGGGACGACGCGGCGGGAGAGGCGTTTGACAAGGTAGCTCGGGCTTTGAAACTGGGCTACCCCGGAGGCCCTCATATTGAAAAAGCGGCGCAAAAGGGGAGGGACGACGCTTATGCGTTGCCGCGCTCACTGCTTGAGCCGGGCAGCCTGGATTTTAGTTTCAGTGGCTTGAAGTCGGCAGTCCTCAATCAGCTGAATTCGGCCCGAATGCGGGGGGATACACCAAGTGTAGAAGATATGGCCGCTTCGTTTCAGCGGGCGGTAATTGATGTGTTGGTTACGAAGACACATATGGCGTTGGAAAGGTTCCCGCAAGCGCGGACTTTGGCCCTTGCCGGCGGGGTGGCGGCGAATGGAGCTTTGGGGCAGGCGATAGAAGCGGAGGCTATGCAACAAGGCGTCGACTTCTGTTCGCCTTCTTTGGAATTCTGTACGGATAACGGGGCCATGGTAGCTGTGGCCGGATATTGTTACAACAAGGCGGGGCGGTATACGGGGTGGAATCTGAACGCTGTCCCGGGGCTGAAGCTGACAGCCGAGTAGCCCACGCTTAATGGATAATTGGCTGGATAATTTTACTGGATAATTTTGATCGTAAATTCCCAAAGCAAGTTCCACAGTTGGATAGAACGGGATAAGCACTTATTGTCTGTTCGCATTGTTTAATGTGACGGGATTCAGGCGATTCCGGAGTATGTAGTTTGAGAGTCTGCAGGCGTTGTAAAAGGCTTCTATGTTCTGAATATGGATTCCCATGAGGCCGGTTATGCTTTGGGTTAGGAGCGGGGACCTTGGATGTGTTCCCATTGTTCGCGGGCTGTTTCCACGTCGTCTCCTTCCCAGATTATGGCGTTGAAGGCGGCGTCCGACCGGGCAGCGTGGTCTATATGCTTGTCTCTGTGGTTGTTGATGGTTTTGATGGTTTCTTTCAGTTCGATGAGATCAACTTTCAGGGCCGGCTCATCGCACCGCGGCAACGGC